>Ga0180432_10003822_pt1 | contig 21173 bp, 24 predicted proteins | sample SS_ome_10_FD_132414 | JGI IMG/M metagenome (GOLD analysis project Ga0180432, IMG submission 132414) | Hypersaline lake sediment archaeal communities from the Salton Sea, California, USA - SS_1_MS_2 metaG | ecosystem: Environmental > Aquatic > Non-marine Saline and Alkaline > Hypersaline >...
GCATGTTTATATTGACGTGGAACCCGGACCGGATCAAGGAAAAATAAGAGAATATTCAAACGTTGTATTAAATAAAGGATACAACACAGACAACGAACCCGCGAAACGCGGAACGTTGTACCATGAGCAGGGACACGCCCACGATAGACAACAAAATTTTGAAAAACAAGTTATTCCCAACACATACAGTAACGATAGTTACCATTTAAGAAAATATGATTCGGAAAACGCATTTCGGATTGTTGAAACATCCGGGGGATCATTGGAACCGGATCCCGGAGATACCCCGACGGTCCAATGGGCAAAGTCGGTCCAGCGGTCCAAATCATACAAATCGTTGGTAGAAAAACGAGAAAAAGCAAAAAAAGACGGAACAAATCGCGGGTTGATAGATTATTTGGATTATCTAACGGATCCTAAAGAATTATACGCCCGGTCTTACGCCCAATTTATCGCAAGGAACGCGGATCCCGAAGCAGAAAAATCAATGCGGGAAACGTATCGTGAACGGGACGACGATTTTAAGAAATTTGTTGGTTATGATCAATGGCGCGGGAAGGATTTTGACAGCATAAACGCGTCATTCAATCGTATTTATGGGTCCCGGGGTCTTGATGTTCAAAATATCAAGCACGACCCCCGGGTTCCAATTGAGGTATAGAAATGAATAACATTAAACTTCCCCCGCGGGACGTGTTGTATCCTACCGACATAACCCCGGTCATTCATTTTTTGGAAGATCAAGGAATGACCGAAGCGGAAGTTGTGCAATGGTTTAAAAAAACCTATAACGAATATTATGTTGATTGTCAAGAATACTATAAGGCAATCAATGCAGGTCGTCCAAATCCATTGCAACAACCACTATTGAAATAATGCCAAACGGAGAAATACACGCGGGTATTTCGTTGGCGACGGCAGGTTTAACCTACACATACGCGGTAAATAGCGGAGAACCCCCCATGCTTGCCGTCGCAACCGCGATCGGATGTTCATTGGGAATTATTATTACCCCGGATCTTGATGTTCGGGGAACCCGGGCGGACCGTATTGTTCGGGAAAAAATAGGATTTTTGCCCGCGGTTGTTTGGGGTTTATTATGGAATCCTTACAGTTTATTGATACCGCACCGTTCTATATTCAGTCATGGGTTGATAATTGGGACCGTTATACGTTTGTTATATATGGCGGTCCCGTTGGCGTTGTTGGGGATCCTTCCCCGTCCGGGACCGATATTGAATAGAATATTGTTGGGGTTATTGTTGTCGGATAACTTGCACGTTGGCGCGGATTTTTTAGTATCGGGGATCAATGATATTACAGACAATTTGGGAAAAAATCGTAATTGAAATATCAGTACCCATGAAGGCGGGAATTATACCCGGTCCCGGGTTGATTATGACAAGATTCGTCGTTGGGTTTATCAAAGGATTGAGAAAATGAAATACGTTAAAAGATTTGTTGAATTTTATTTATTGTTTTATTTTATAGTGTTTACGGGGTATCGGTATCAAATGGCGGACCCGATGATTTTACAGATATTAACATTGATCATCATGGTTATCATGGTTGGTTGGTTGGTTTACTTACTGATAAGTAAGGAATCCCCGGGACTTCCGCCAAACCCCGGGGTTTATTTGTTGTACGCGGGATTTTATTTAACGTCGGTATTTCATTCCGTTGATCATCATTATTCGATTCCCGAAGGGTTTTTGTATTTTATTGCCATGTTGTTGTTCGTTGGGATATTAAGTCTTGTTCGTTATGGTTATTCCCGACGCGATTTACTTAATTCTTTATTATTGGTTGGCGCAGTATATTCAGTTATGAAAGCGGTCCAACTTCCGCAGGTTTACGGGGGTTGGAATTTCCGGGAATGTCTTCCCCGGGGCGTGTTGGTCCCCAACGTTTCCGCAGGGTTTTTAGGAATGGTATCCGTTGTGTCTTTGTCAATATGGTTATGGCGCGGAGATAAAAAAGAATGGTTAGCGTTCGGAACGTTTGTTGTGTCCGCGTTGACGGTATTTGTTATTGGATCCCGCGGGGGTTACATTGGCACAATTGCAGGTATCGCGGTTGTATTGCTACTGCGAATCATAATCACCGGGGAGTTTTCGCGCATGGCGGTTGTATTGGTGTTTAGTATGTTGTTGTTTATGCCCATTGTGGGATCCATGGTTGTTCGTCAACCAACATGCGAAACGATCATTGACGAGGAAGTTGCTGTTAGGGATTCAAGGGCATGGACGGGAAATGTAACGGTCCGGTATGATTTTTGGGATACCGCGTTTGATATATTCAGAGAATACCCGGTATTTGGCGCGGGACCCGGGGGATATACTGCCATTGCGGGACCAATTTATGAATATCGTAACGCAACATGGCATTCTCACAATTTATATTTGAATATATTGGCAGAACGCGGGGCGGTTGGGTTTATTATGTCCGCGGTTGTTTTATTTGTGTTGGTCCGGGCGATATTGAAACAACCGGATCCGGTTTATAAGTTGATCGGTTGCGGGGCGATTATGGTTATATTGGGTCAAGGGTTGGTTGATGTTGTGGTTTATGAACCGCTTGTTATGCGGTATTACTTTGCGATCCTTGCGGTCGCGGTCGGTCCAAATCTAGTTAAGGGAAAGGTGTTAAATGCAGAAAATAATTAATTCTATTGTTGGCGCGTTAATTCGCGCAATGGCAGGAATCGCGGGGAAGGATCCGGTTGATTGGTTGGCAACCGTCGCGGGATCCGCGGAATTGGATCAGGAAGGCTTTAATAAATTACTGGAATTGATTTAAGGGAGATAAGATCATGCCAAAAACCGCCCATGAATTGAAGGTAGAACAAGTTGAAATTGCGATCGACGAATTAACCCACGACCAAACGGTTGAGATAACGGAATTGATTGCGTCGGTTGTTTCACTCATTGAAAAAATGGAGATTGCGCTTGACGCGTTAAGATCCGATTTGTAATTGCCCCTATATGCAGGGGTTTACCAGCTCCCCCAACCCTTACATATAAGGGTTGACAAACAATCTTCCTTGCTATACAATGTATATCATATAGTAAGGGAGATTGTTTTTATGTACGCGAATCCGAAGAATGAAAAATTGTCTTACGTTCCTGACAATTCCCGGGGATATTGGATTGTTGCGGAAGGTGTTCGGGGACCACGTTCCGCGGACCCGGGACCATATTGCAGGAAAATTGGTTGGGTTGATTCCGAAGAATCCGCTATAAAAAAAATTGACAAGATAGTTCAATCCAATCCAGAATTTTATAAATCATAAAGGGAGATATAAACATGATCAATCAAGAACGAAACGAACACGCATTGCGAAAATTAATCAATCAATATGATCCTGAATTTGACGTTGGATCCCCCCGGGTTACATATACGGATATGGCGTTGATCATTATTATCAACGACCTGATTGAAACGGTCAACGATTTGGAAGGGGAAATTGAAAAATTAAAAAAGGGAGATAACGAAAATGACGAAACACAAAAAAATAACGATAGTTTTAAAAGAATTGAGAGGGATCAGGACACTTTGTTTTTATCACGCAACATTAGTGGTGAATAATGGCACACATGGGATTTTAGTAACCGGGAAAATGGACCTTAACCCGGTTACTAAATCTGAAACCCGGTATTTTCCGTTTGGGTTGATTGAAACCATGGAAGTTCAAGACCATGACGGCGGGTTGATCATGGTTCGGGATCCGCGGTTTTTGCAAATCGCGCTTGATGTGTCGGAAGTCTATGAAATGGAGGAACCTTTAAGATGAAAAACCAAATTAACGTACGTGTTTCGCCAACGATCCGGGAATACATTGAATTTCTTGCAGAAAAATACGGATCCATAACGCAAGTTATTGAAGTTGCCGTCGCGTTGCTTTATACGCAATTTATCAATACCGAATCCCCGGACGATATTGAAGACTGATTAAGACCCCCCGCAAAAAACCGCCAAAACTACAACATGGAGTTATGTCCGCCATGTTGTAGTTATTTAATGCTATAATTATTAATTCCCCCGATATACTCGATTGACGTATTGAAGCCCCGAAGGTTGCAAGTCGTCCAAAACCGTTGCAAACGATTCCCACGATATTTCAATATCAAGATCCCGAATGTTGACAAGAACCGCGGACGTTATTGTTGCCCCCGCATGGTAATTCAATACGGTTATTTTCCATAAATCTTCATAAGACAAAACATCCCCGGGCGTTTCAACCCCGGAAATATTTTGCAACAACCGGGCAACCTGAAACGCGTTTGCTTTCAGGGCGGATCCTAAATAGTATAAATTATTGGGTTCCGACAAGATCCGGTTGATCAGGGCGGATTGTTGCCATTCTTCCAGATTGTCATACCCCAACGTTTCGCAATAATCCCAAAACTCCCCGCATATTTCTAAATAAAACGGACCATTCCAGCGTAATAAGGTATCCGCCCCGTCCCGCGTGAATTGATACAACCCCAATTCCCCGGCAATTCCTAACGCGTTGGGGTAGAATTGCGATTCTACGGCAATAATACGTTTTATCAGTCGATTTGGGACCCCTGTTTCCCGGCTTGCTTGCGTTATTTGATCGTTATAGGCGTTCTGTATATAGAATGTCCGGTCAAAAACGCTTAAAACCCCGCAATTTGTCGCGTACTGCCCGGAAATTCCGTTGTTGTGGCAATTTTCGCCGTCGGAGGGCGATTTTAACAAGATTTGACCGGATAGATAATAGTAATAATGATCAGAAATCAAACGATCGGTAGCAACGATTTTTACCCAATCCGGGACAATTTCACTTCCCGGGACCACGCCCCAGCGTCGCGGAATGTCGTGATAGACACTATATTTCGTATAGGCATTATCACCTATTACAACCATTTCATTTATTGCGGATCCTGAAAAAAAAGTGTCGGATTGTATCATTTTGCCTATACGCAATTCAACATTATTTGAATGATCCCCGTATGTTGATATAGCAAATGCAGAGAATAAAACAGGGGGAGAGAATACGCTAAATTTACAAATCAACCCGGATCCGATCGGGGTCCCCGTATGTTGATCGCAAACGGCAGTTGTTCCGTTAATCCTTGCGTCAATTTGAGTTATCGAATGACCGGGAAGGGGATCATAAGCCTGCACTATGACCGCGGAACCTGCAAATGATGTTGTTATCTCAATTTCGGGAAGGGGAATGGCAGTATCTTCAAGATAATGATATTCCCCCAAATAATATATCCATATTATTCCATCATCATACAACCGAATTGTTTCGGTCCCGCATAATGCTTTTATGTCTTCCCGTTGGGGAACGTGTTCAATATTATCTGTCAAGATCCTGCAATGTTCAAAATCCCACGCCCCAACGATCCAAATATACGCGGTTTTCTCTTGCTGAACAATTTCAACGCGCTTCGGGGGATTATCTGCCGTTACATTCCGGGGAAACAACAGCAGGACCCATAAAACACTAAATACGGTAAATGCCCGACGCATAATTGACCGCTATTCTTCCCAAATCCCGCGCCATTTTCAAAGAATCAGGAATGACCCGGACCGTCGTTCGCGTATCATGTTCCCATTGAACTCCAACTTCCGCAATATCATATCCTAACAGTCGCGCAACAAATAACAATTCAACGTCGATCGCAAATCCTTCAATAGTCAAGAATGGCGTTATTGATTCAACGGCTTCTCGGGACAACAATTTGAATCCGCATTGCGTATCACGAATCCCGGGAACCAATAACGACGTAAGTTTATTAAACAAAAACCCAATAAATTTCCGATCCCGTCCCCGATTCAACACTAACGACGTTGACATATTCCGGGATCCTATTACAACGCCCCGCCCGTCCCTTATTGCATAACCCAATAACCGGGTTACTTCCCGGATTGGCGTTGACAAATCAACATCAGATAACAAAACATATTTACCCTTTGACAATGCCATTCCATACCGCAACGCGGATCCCTTGCCCGGGGTTGATCGTTCAACCCGGACCGCAATGTTGTGAATAGGTTCCCGCGCAATGTCAATTGCTGTATCTATGGCAGTTTCGTATGTATCATCATTGGATCCGTTTTCAACAACAATCACTTCCCAATTGTCACGAACGGTTTTAACATAATTTGCAACCTTCCATAATGCAGTACATATCCGCGCGGATTCATTATAAGCAGGGAATACTATAGTTATAAATACCGGATTCATTGTTTTACTCCAATTTTACGGGGTTGGGGTTTCCGTCGGGGTTGGGGTTGGGGTTTCCGTCGGGGTCGTGGTTGGTGTTTCCGTCGGGGTTGCCGTTACCACAACAATAACCGTTTCCTTAACTACATGCGTTATAACCCATGGGACTTCCACAGTTATAACAATGGTCCGGTCTTGATAAATTATTTGCGGTTGTGGAGTTAATGAAGGGGTCGGGGTCGGGGTTAGGGTTGCGGGGGTTGTCGTTATTGTTGGCGTCTTTGTTTCGGTTGGATCCGGTGTTGTTGTTAGCGTTGGTATTGACGTTATTGTTTTTGTTGGGGTAAACGCGGATTCCGTTTCATAAACGGACGTCGCAATTACCGATTGTGCTTGCCGTTCTTGTTCTTGAATTTTATTTTGTCTGTATCCTTGCATAGCAAATACAACGGATCCCACAACGCCCGCAAGAACAATCCAGAACATACAACCAAATAAACTACGGCGGGATTTACGGACGGATTCATTCATTGGATCAAACCCCGGATCCGCCATTGTAAACCCGGCTTGCCCGGTTAATCCGTCCCACAGTTTTTGTAACAATTCCATTTATTAACTCTCCGCTTGTGCAAATGATTTGTACCACCTGCATTATACACATATTGTTTACAGGAACGGGATCATTTCCTTAATTCCTACCCATAACCCGCGCATAATCCGAATTGATTCCATAACTAATATTAATCCAAACACGATTAATGAAATTGTCATGTTCAGGTTAGATTTAACCAACACGTAAATCGACCGTATCGCAATGCGGATCCCGGACATTAACATAATAGGCAACGTTATTTCATTGGGCATATCGGGCGGTTCGTATCGAGGATCATTCAACATATCAACGCGTTCTTGAACGGCAACCCGCATACCCGCAATAAACCCGTCCCATATTTGACCCCCGCCCCCGCTATCAGGTCCGGGACCAACCGGATTTGGTCCCCCGGGCGTTACCGTTGGTCCCCCGGGCGTTACCGTTGGTCCCCCGGGCGTTGGAATAATTATATTACTGCCCGCGGACCATTCCGACAACATATATTCCATTGGACATACTTCCGCATTGCCACGTCGAAAACATTGATCTTCGGTATCTAAAACCCAGTCTTCCCATTGAAAATATTGCCCGGAAGGAAGGAACCCAATATGCAAATGATAAGATGTTGGTTGTTGATCCATGTACCCGCATGGCGTATTGTGGGATCCCGTAACCAATGATCCTAAATATCCCCCTTGCGAATGATATTGTCCTTCCCTCAATGTTTCATTATCGGTCAAATGCCCATATAAGAAACCACCAATTTCAACCCACGTTTGTACGCTGTCTTTGCAGACATAATTAACAGCCCCGGAATTGGCAACATATATCGCGTTAGGATATATATTGTCCGCATACGTAGATCCCCCGATCCAATCAACGGCTAGCCAACCCTGTCCCCCGTAACCCGTTCCGGGCGGTCCAACTTCGTCATGGATCCCCAAATATCCATAATACGCAACCTTGCCGGGCTCCCATGGAAAATAATATGTCGCGGATCCGGTCCCCCCGGAATCCGGGGAGGAAATATCAGCTAAACCCGCGTTCGCTAACATATTCAGATACCCCGCAGATCCGTATAAATGTGCTGTATATGTTGTGTCCCCATTATCTTCCGCAACCGCTAAACCGTTCCATATTGATTCCCCCAACTCCCAACCGTCAAGGTCTTCCGGGTCTTCAACAACCAATCCCGCCACAGATACCCAATAATAATCTTCAACGGACGATTCTCCATAAGATGTTAAAACCCACATATTCGCCATATCTTCATAATCTAATCCCAATTCCGAATCCGGGCGATAATTCCCCAATCCTGTTTCAATCGCGTCTTCCAATGCTTCGGGGACCGTTGTACTTGATTCCCCGATAACAATTGCCGGGGGCGTTCCCGTTGGGGTTGGCGTTGGGGTTGGCGTTTCCGTTGGCGTTGGGGTTGGCGTTTCCGTTGGGGTATTGGTTGGCGTTGGGGTATTGGTTGGCGGGGGCGTAACCTCTTGTTGAGATCCTACCGATAAAAACGCGCCCTCATCAATATTATTAAACGTTGTTATAACCCAATCATCCGAACGGTTAACCGTTGATACCCGTATTTCATCCATGGTCCCGTCGTACCAATTCCCCTTACTTCCGCCCCCGCTTGAATCGGTATCCACACCGAACCACCAATCTTCATTATTGCTTGACGCCTGGGTTGTTTCCGACATTTCCGACATAACCCCGTCGGTCCAAAGTCGCCATTTCGTCCCGTCCATATTGGCACATACGTACGTCCAAACATCCCCGCTTATTGAACGCGATATTGACCCCATCGACGCGGAACGCCATGTTACTTGTGTTCCAGCATTAACCCAAATCTGTAAATCATTATCCGATCCCATGTAACGATCAACCGCCATTTCGTCGGTTAGCGTATCAGGGTTTAACCATAATGACCAATGTTGGGAATCCATGTTGTCAAGCGGTCCGCCCGAAGTTTCCGGTAATTGAATATAATCGTCGGATCCGTCAAACCCCTGCCCGGATCCAATCACTCCGGTTTTTTCTGTATCACTTACATAATCGTTGCCGTGCGTTACGTTGCTTGTTGAATCCTTGAACGTTCCAGACGTTTCCGCCAAATGCCAAACCCCGGCAAAATTGTTTGACCATGTTCCGTTAACATCCTCTTGATTTGTTGTATGGCTTTCGTCCCCGTAGCATAAATATATAGACGTGTCTTCGGATCCCGATAACGTCGGGACTTCAACCCATAACACAATTTCGCCCGTTGTTGCATTGTACGATTCCCATTCATAGTCTAATAACGTCGTACATTCATCGTCAGAATGAACACCGAAGTCCGCCGGGACTGTCAGATTAGCACCAACCCCGCCATCTGCAACGGTATTTTGTATTTCTCCCCCGTTGGCGTCCGTCTTCAACGCGGTAATTGTTTCCTGAATTACAACCGGAATATTTGTATGGGATGTTCCTGAAACATGATCACTTTCGATAGTTACTTCAATGTAATAACTGTAAGAGGGTCCATCTGCATACGCGATCGTTGGCAACAACAACCCTGCCAACAACACGACAATTGTTACCCCACATAATATGATTATCTGTTTTGTTTTTACCATGCAACACTCCCGGGGGACCTGCATTATTGCAGGGGATCAACCCATGCTCTTTTAATATACATAACCAACGCGATAAACATAAATCCGTCCCAAAACATTTGAAACCATAACCGCAACCCTAATTGATCAAGAACATTAAACCCAAAACACAACGCCGGGGCAATGCGCGTTCCCAACGCTTGTGACAATTCGGTATCGCATTCCGTTCTAAATGAATATGAATTGGTATCAAATTCAATTTCACCTTCTCCCCAAATTGTGTCCGGTCCCGTTAAGGGCGATTGATCAATCCCCGCCCCGCCCGCGTCCCCGGGCATAAATATATAATTTGGGGGAGCCGTCATTTCCGCAACCCCTTCCCCACCCCCGCCGTCGTTATTCCATGAATACGAATCCACTTCCTGACGGACCAACACGCCCAATTCTACAACTTCAAATATGGTCCGAAATGGTTCTACTTCCGCAAATGCGTCCCTCATTTCGTCCATAGCCCGCGCGTGCCATGGACACCACGCCAACCAACGCGTCAACCGACAACGGGCATATTCAACCCATTCCCCAACCTGCAATATTCCCGGCTTCCAACATACCGCAGTACAACCAATGCCCCATGATTCCGCATATACATCGGGGTTACTCCATATATCGCCGGGATTGTCGGACGCGGAATCAACCCACATTGAAAACTTAACGCCCCCAACATTATTAAGATAAACCCCCCCAACGTCATAAACCCGCAATATGAACGGTCCCGAATCGTCAACCGGGGTTGTAAAATATCCACGTCCTTCCGGGGTTCCTAAATCAACCCAACAATCAACCCAATCTTGTAAAAACATCCATGTATAACCACCGTCCGTACTTACTTGCAAATCCCATTGCGGGGGCATTGTGGTATCAATATAACCCGTTTCAATTTTATAATTTAATGTGTCGTCGGAAAATTCATTTGCCATAACATAACCCGTTATCGCAGTTACATTATCGTTGTCGTCAAGTTCAACCCCCTTGCTATTTGCATAGACAATATCATCCTGTTTAACAACATACCACGCGTCAACGCCCGCATAATTATATTCACAACCCGTTGTGGTTGTTTTTATTTGGTCCAACTTCCATACTTCAAATTCCATGGTCCCGGAATTTCCAATGGGGGACGTTGCGCGTATTTCATAATCTGCACCAACCGACGCTTCAAAATAAACAACGTCAAACCCGTCGTCTTGTTCATAGCACAACGCGGGGATCCAGTCCGACATATCATCCCAATCAACGGACCCCGCGCCCTGCACCGATCGACGTATTTCCGCGGTCTTCCCGGATCCAACCGGATCCGTATATGCCCCGGTTATCTTTATTGCATACCGGGATCCGGGATCAAAAACTGAATGATCAATAGGATACCCGCTAGTTGAATCCGCGTCCACTTCTCCGCGCCAACGCAATACATCAAGATCGTAATAATCTCCGCAATCTTCGCCGTCCGGGACTTCATTCGGTATTGCACCGTATAAATTAAATTTCAACGTCCCGGAATTGGCGTCATGCCCGGACAATGTATATTCCGCCCGAATGTAAAATGATTCTTCGGTTGCTGTAAAATAATAACCGTTCCTATTTTGATCAAGCGGAGTTATACAATCAAAAAATTCTTCCGGGTCCTGCCAAATCACCGCGCCAACAATATCAAGATCAACCCCAACTTCAAAATCATAAGATCCCGTTCCGTTGAGTAAATACGGGGTTCCTTGCGATTCAAGATAATAAACCTGATCCACAACCAACCCGTTTGTATGGTTGGGATATTCATTGCCGTCTTCATCATTGGCAAATATAACAGGACTTTCAATAAATGTTCCGATCGAATATTTTGTACCGCAATCCGACGCCGGGGCGGTCCATGTTGCTTCATACCATTCCGCAGTTATGGACCCCGTTCGGTCCCCGTCTGTTTCCGTTGGAAATCCCGTCCATGGTTCCGATCCCCGAAGAAAATCATACGTCGATTCCCAATCATCTTTGGTTACTCCATAATAGGCTTTAATTGAATCTTCGGAATCATCTTCACATTGATCATTTGACGACAAGAACGCGTTATTTGGATCCGTCCATTGTGTACCGCCAAGCCCCGCAATAACCCATGTATCGTCTTCGGGAACACCGTCGTCCAAATACAACCCGGTTACTTTATACAGGTATGATTGACCCCCGGCAACCCGACCGGAATATTGACCCCCGGAATAAAGTTGCGCTAAATCAAAGTCCGCCATCTCTGCACTATTTATGGAACCACCTGCAACCTTATTGCCAACGGTCCATTGGTCTTCACAACCTTGCCCGGATTTTCCTTCTTCGCCCATCCAATAATAAACAACGTCCCCGGAATTGTCGTCAAATTCGCCGTCTTCGTCATTGACCCGGAATTGGATTTTTGATTGTTCATCTTGAACGGCAGTAAACATAAACGCGGATCCATTTTCATCCAAAAATGAATCGTCGCAAATATCGTCCCCCCCTTCCAGCGCGCTTATAACCTGCCATTCTCCCCATTCTCCCCCCGGGGGATCCATTGCGTGAGAAGTTTTAAAACGAACCGCAACGTCATAACGGTCGTCCGTACCGTCATTCCATGGACCTTCGGCAATAATCAATAAGTATTGTTGACCCGGGGTTAAATGAAACCATTCCCCTTCTTCGTCGTCCCCATGTAACAACCCGGTTGATATTTCTTCCCGGTTTTCAGGATCAACCGGATCACATGCCCAATCACCATACCAAATTGGTTGTATAGAATAATTTACCGACCCATAACCCAACACTTCGGCAACATACAACGATCCAACATACGCAACCCCTTCGGGCGTTGTGTTGTATCCTTCCCAATCCGAATCAGGATCAACCGACATATCAACGGAAGAACATGCCCCCGACGTTCCAACGCATATTGTTTCCGATAGTTCCATTTCATTAAACCGCTTGACCCAATTGGTATTGGTTCCATGGCGCAATCGAATTTGTCCGTCCGTATATGTTATTGAATTGAGAGTTACGATTATACCCGCGGGAACATTCCCTTCCGGGGCGGTCAAATCCATACAACTTCCATATAATTCAGTTGTGTCTTGATACCAACTCGGGGAGGATGTTGATTCTTGATCTTCCAAACATTGTTCACCGCCGTCCGCAGAATTAAAACCCCATGTTCCGACGGTATCGGTCCAATAGGCAACAACTGCGGTTGGCGTTGGGGTTGGTTCATCCAATAACGGACCTGCTTCCGTAACCGACACAGATGTTGCAAATATCGCAACGATCGCGGTTACAAATATTACCATTACCCCCGTAAGAATATTTTTAATCATTGTTTTAACTCCGCTTTATTCTCCGCATTATTTATTTATATTATAAACGGGAAAGGGGCGGGCGCGGAGAGTTATCCAATTACCCGCCCCCCGGTCCGTTTAACCTACACTTATATTTGAGGGGTTGTTTATTCGTTAATAAATATATTCCCACGCAATGTTAACGGACAATGCGGGAGAAGGCGCGGACAATGATCCCGAGGATCCCGATTCCCAACGAAATTCCGAGGGGAACGAGATAGACGGGGAACAAGCCGTTGATCATCGTTGACGCCATATCAAACACGTCGGTAAAATCTAAACTGAATGACAACATGCGCTTATTCACTCCTTTAAGTTGACCTAATTCAATAACCGTTATATAAGGGTTCCGCGTCCGGTCAACCAACGGAAGAAACCAAACATTAAATTATATAACGGGACCAATACACCCAAAAACACAACCGCAACCAACCAATAAGAAATGATTGGACCAAACGCGTACAACATTGCTGATTGAACAAACGACCAATAATCAGAAGTCATTTATTGTTATATCCTTCGCGTCGGGTCCCCAAGAATGAGAAAAGCCAAACCGCCCTAACTGCCTAACCAATAACGCGGATATTGAAAGTCCCAAAAACACAATCATATGAACGACCGCAACAACAACAATCAAATCAACTATTTCTTGATTCAGTCCGAGCATATTTGCATTTTACAACAACAATTCAAAGGGCAAGGGGGAAAGTTAACCAATTACCCGGGGAAAGTTAACCAATTACCCCTATATATGGGGGTTTACCAGCTCCCCCAACCCCCACATATAGGGTCTTGCAATCCCGTTGCATATAGGATATACTCATTATTGGCGTGACAAACCCGGGAAGAACCGCCCCCGGGTCCTTATAGTTTTATGGTTGGATCCGGGAAATATCTCCCCCCGGATCCGATCATAAGGGAGATAAACAAATGCCCCGCAAACCCGATAAAATACCATACCCAAATATCGACGGATCAATGTCGCGCGCATGTTATTACTACACGCGCAACGCAAAAATAAATGATCAAACCATTCTTACAAAAGAAGAAATGATCGAATTGTTTATAAACCGTTTCGGTTATCCCCCCAATGAAGTATTTTATGGAAAACCAAACGGTTCTATTATTTATGCAGGACCATTGTTGGATTCCCCTTCCCCGGACGAAGGTATTGCAACGGATCCCGGGGACTTGCAACCCACGTTATTATAGGACGGTTACAATGATCATTCGAATAAAGAAAAAAGACGAACCTTATGTTGTTCTTCGCAAGCATTTTATTAACGACAAAAAATTATCCTGTAAAGCAAAAGGCATAATGACCTATTTGCTATCCAAACCGGACGGTTGGCATGTTCAGGTCGGGGACATTGTTAATAATTGCGCGGACGGAGAAAAAGCAATACGGTCCGGGATCCGGGAATTAAAGGAACATAAATATATGGTCCCGACAATTGACCGGGATCCTGCAACCGGGAAAATTCTCAAATACGATTATGATGTTCACGAATTACCAGTTGCCCAAAATAGGCAAATGGTAACAGAAAGTAAATCACCACTTGCCGGTTTACGGCAAGTAGGTAAACGGCAAGTAGAAAACAGGCATGTTAATAAAGAATTATTAAAGCAAAATAATAAATTAAGTAAATATAAAGGGGAAGATAATAATAATAATAAGTCTATTAAACAGGGAAATCCAAAAAATATTATTATTACTACTCCCATAAAACATAAAAGAAAATTCAATAAAATAAAAAATACCATAATGGAAATTGGTTGGGTTGGTCCGTTGGATGAAATCGTTCAATTGCATAATAACGATCCTGATTATGTTCATGGTTGGGTCCAACGTATAGAAGAAATAAATAATAAAACGCCCGGAAATTGGGCGGGGTTACTTCGCAAATCCTTACGATCCGGGGAACGCGTACCAACCCGGGAAGAAATCGAAGCGCGAAACCGTCGCGCATATCTTGAAGATCCTTATTCTGAATATGTCGAGGATCCCGCATAATGAAAAAGAAATTTATATTTGTAGGAAAAATGTTAGTCGTTGCATGGGTTTTACAACTTATTTTATTTACAACCGGGGGCAATTATGCCCCCGGAAGATTATGGGTAACGTTATTGGTCATGGGTCCCGTCGCAGGGTCTTCAATCCTTGCGGTTATAGTATCCGAAATATCAGAAAAGCGGAGGGTTAAAAAAGATGAAAAAGAATTTTAAAAAGTTATTCAAAAACGTAAATTATTCCGACATTGAAACCGGGGCAAAACAATTTACGTCAATCGCGTATGATTTGGCGGATTGGGTTGTTATTGCGGGGATTGCAATAATTTCGTCCGTCATGTTGGGATTGCTGGTATTTAAAATCATGGCAGTTGGCGGATTGTCCGCGGTTCTTGCCGAACTCATGGCGTCAACTTGCGATCCCGGGGTATATTGTGATTTTAATATACGCATGGGCGGGATCGGATTGGCATTGGTTGTGGTTACAACGTTCTTTGTTGCAACAATACAGTTGATTAACTATCCACGCGTTTCCGGGTTGTTTGACGAAAATAAACATACGGAACCATGTAAATATTACAACGAACAACAAGTCGAAATGTTGCGGACCCTGCAAGCAATGGGCGGAACAAAAAATTTACGACGATTTGCAAATCTTATGGACATTCCATACACAACCGCCCGGAATCACATTGGTCAATTTAAGCGCGACGGCTACATTAAAATTCATACCAACGGGCAAGGATCCCAAATTGAAATAGAGGTATTACAAAAATGAAAATACGTGTTTGGATGTTGTTTGTAATTTCAATGTCTTCGTTTGTAGGGGCGTTAATATCGGACGAAATATTATCGGGAAGACAAAACGAAATCGTTGTATTAACGTTGCTTATTTTCGCGCTTATGGTTGTGGTTACAATGTTAGCTATTACCACGCGCGATATAGCAAGGGGCATTGATGAATACTGACAATTATTTAGCATGGCAAAATGCTCTTGCAGATCGGGACCGGGCGTTATATGGAATGTTATTCCTTGCTTTGCTACTAATTGGAAGTTATTTATTCACGTATGTAAATTGGATCCCGCCAACGTGGGGGAAACGGATCCGAATTGCTTATGAAATTGGCGGGGTCCTGCTTTATATAGGGATTGTATATGTTTGTTATCGAGGATAAAAAAATGATCATACTTGTTGCAACGTGGTTAGCGGTATTGTTGGTTGCGCTTATTAATTTTATTGTTATGGTTAACAGGATTGTTAACCGTAAAAATCACGAAATAAATGATCGAGATTGGTAAATTATGGCAACAAAACGAATCAAACATATTTGGGATCCTAAAATAAATGAATTTGTCCCGGAACAAAAATCATTTATAGAACAATTGCGTCCAATAATCGCATGGTTGAGATCCCGTATTGAAAAAACGACATTGTTACAATGGACCTTATACATTTCCATTCTTCTCCGAATTGTGCAATTGGGCAAGGGCGCGTATTGGTATGACGAAGGGGTATCCGTCGTTTTTGCCCGATTGCCATTCGATCGTATGATACAGGCAACCGCGGGGGACGTTCATCCCCCGGGATATTACTTGATTTTATGGGTTATAAATTGGATCGGGATTCCATTAACGGAATGGACGTCCCGATTCCCCTCATTTTTGTTATCGGTATTGACGGTTTATTTAACGTGGAAATTGGTCCAGCGTCCGGGCGTTAGATTAAGAGAAACGGGAAAATGGGCGGTTGTTGCATGGGTTGTTATTTCCCCTCTCCAGTTGCATTATGCGCAAGAAGCGCGCATGTACGCGTTATTACAAGTGGAAGTATTAATATGTATTAACCTGTTAATTGCCATGGCGGACCGGGGAAATATTGTTGGGATTGAACGCGGATTTTTAACTAGTTATTATATTTTACCCGTTGTCATGTTTTATCAAAAACATAAACAACGAATATGGTTAACAGTTGTTATGACCGCCATGTTATATACTCACAATTACGCGGTATTTTATTTTCCGTCATTTGTTGTTGTTGCGTGGTTGTTTGACATTCAACCATTTAATGACCGAATAAAAGAATTGGCAACGGGGCGAAAAATTAATCATTGGGGAAATATCAAAATATCAATAAAAGAATTTTCAATACGTTGGTTGCCATGGTTTATTGTTCCCGTCGTGTTGTGGTTGCCATGGTTTATTGTGCTACTAAAACAAATGTCGGTTGTTGCCGGGGGGTATTGGATCCAACCTGTAACGGTCCCGGCAGTATTGTTTGTTTTGTATCAAATGATGTTTGCGTATTCCATGCCCCCGACGTTTCAAGGATTGGGCGTTTTGTTAACTTGCGGAGTATTGATATATACGTCATGGCGGATATATAGGGACCGACCGGATCAATGGTTATTATTTGCCGTTCTTGCGTTGAGCCCCGTTGTTTTGTCGGTCTTGTTGTCTGTTATCTGGAAACCTGTTTTGTTATTCCGGGGATTGATCGGGACCGCAATCCCGTTGATAATATTGGTAGTCAAGGGAATAGAAGGGATCCGGGTTACATACAAAAAAATATATGCTTATGGACTGATTGGGGTTACGTTGATTGCCGGGGTTGTTGGGCATTATAAATACAATGCAGTTAATAAGGGTTTAACAACAACGTGGGTCCATGAAATTGTTGGGCAAATGGAAAACGGGGACGTTGTTTTATCACTAAATGACAATGGAGTTATTGCCATGAAAACGTACGCCCCGGATATGCCCATGTATAAATTAAAGGGTTGCGGGGCGGAACCTTTAGGATCGTTAAGCCCCTATACTAGAAATGCGATCGGGGTCGAAGAAAAAACAATTGACGAATTATTGCCAACGAAAAATAAATTGATTCCTTCAATTGCAGGTCCCGTACTTCCGTTGCACACAACAACATATAATCGCGTTTTCTTTTTGTCAACCGTTGCGCCCGTTTCGCCAGCTTGTGAAATAGAAATGGCAAACGCTATCATAGCGGGAGAGAATACCAGATTGTTGATAGAATTATCGGAAACCGAATATACACAAGCGGGAGTTTATATTGTTGCAGGGGATATTTACTAATGCCAAATACACGTAATTTCATGTATAGGAAACAGATCCGACGCTTAATTGCAAGCGCACCATATAAAGCGGGATCCGAAGCAACCAACGCGGGGAAGGGGGCGAAGTCCAACGAAGCAGGATCCGGGAAGGTTGAGGATTCCGGTTATTCCGTTGATAAAACATATTCGGATGAAATAAGCCAGGACGGACCAACCCGGCAAATAATATCCAAATTGCCAACTAGATTCCAGCGCAGGGTTAAACAGATTGCGGAAGTAAACGACCGTATTGATATATTGACCCGGCGGTTGTGGGTTACGTTGTGGAATATGCGACCATGGCGCGAGAAGACCGCCATTGAATTGGAACACGAAGCAGAGATTAAAGCCCGGAAGAAAATGCAGAACACATTAAGAAAAGAAGCACGATTGTTTTGTCGTCGGGCGTCAAATGCTTATGCGCGAATGGGGTTATGTTATATTCCCCCCATACATCAGAGATCATTAATCAACGGGATCAAGAAAGTAAAATTTTCCAACGTTGTTGCGGAACGTAACGCAATTTGGTTACAAATCGCAACGGATCAACTTCCATGGGGAGTTGATATATTACGTTGTATCCATGACGAAGGGGTATTGACGAATTTAAGCGCGTCATTGCGACACCATGTTCAGGGTAAATATGATGTTGAACATGGCGCGTGGTTATGTATTGAACGCGGTCGAGGGGTCCGGGGTATTCCACAGATTGTTGATTTTGAAAAAATGTTGTCGTTAATCCCGAATGACGCGCACCGTTTAACCGTTCCGTTTGGGGAAACAGTCAATTCCCGAAGATTATACAGATCCTTACGGGATTTTCCACATTTATTAATAGCAGGATCGACCGGGCAAGGGAAAACAAGTTATTTGAATGTGATATTGGCAACATTGATCAAAAACAATTCCCCGGATGATTTGAAGTTGGTATTGGTTGACCTGAAAAATGGAATTGAATTTGATATGTATCGCGGAGTTCCGCATTTATGGAAAATGGGAGGGAAGAACAAGCCCGAAGAAGAACAAATCGCCCCGGAAGGAATCGTTGGGCGGAACGACAAAGTATTATCGTTGTTAAACCGATTGGTTGACGAAGGGGAACGGCGGTTAAACATGTTCCGCAGACTGGAGATAACAAATATTGATGAATATAACCGGGGAAAAACCGCAGGGCGTCGAATGTCCCGGATCGTTGTTTTAATCGACGAATGGGCGCGGGTTGCGTTGTCCTCGGAAGGGAGAAAGGCGGATACTGTATTGTCGGACATAACCGCGACTTACAGGGCGGTAGGATTCCACATTATTTTAGCAACCCAAACCCCGATAACAAGAGTTATATCCACGTTGATCAAAACAAACTTCAATGCGCGGTTGGCGTTCGGGGTCCCGCACAATACCGCGTCAATGGTTATTCTTGATTCGATCCGGGCGAAGGGGTTAGAGCCCGCAGGGCGGGCGATATTTCAGTACGGAACGCAAGTCATTGAAACGCAGGTTCCATACATAAAAAAATCTGAGTTGATTGCGGTTCTTGACGAAGCCCGGGAAGACGGCGGACGCGTCGAAGACGAAATATCATTGTTGGAAATATTTCGCTATGCACTCAAAAATTTGGATGGATCATTGTCACAACAACGGTTGTGGGAACAATTTCAACACAAGATCGGTAAAAACGCGTTAGAACAAAAATTAAAAACATTGGATGATATGTTAGTGGACATTGACGGGGTTGAATATGTTGTGAAACCCCCTTACGGGGCGGTTCCCCGCAGGTTGGAAGTACGCGAAGCCCGGGAAACCATACCCCCGCCCGTTGAAGTCTTAAGTTAAGCAATAGGGAATAGGGAAGGAAGGAAATAATGAAGAAATATATAGGATTTGTGTTGGTTTTGATCGTGTTTATATTGGCATATAATCCCGGATCCGCGCAAGCGCAAACAACGGCAACCCCGATTCCGATTGTGGATTATGTCGAAATTCAGGACGGGGAGTTTATGGCGATCGACCGGACCGTTTCATTTGGAGATATGGCAATTGTTATGGTTGGATTGACCATACTGACAACATTGTTTATTTACGTTGCTTATAGGTTGGTTGTTGACAAGTTGCCGTAATCGGTTATACTAATTGCAGGTTCGGCGGGAGTATTGCATGATTCCAGATACGTTATTTCCTACAAATAATAAATACGATATTCCGGTATTGGATCCAAATATGCAGGCGGAATACATTCATTTTCCGTTTAACGCGTGGGGATCCATAAGGCGGACAAGTACACATAAAGGAACATGGCATTTTTACGTTGACGATTATCGGTTTACTGCGTTATGGGATAAAGCGGATATGATCCCGGAAACGCAATGTCGATCCGTTGTAGAAATCAACTATACAATAACCGATCAAATGCCGTATCCAGTTGCGTTGTATCGAATTTATCAAAAACGTTGGTTGTCCCGGTATTGGCAATCTAAAGGGGTTAAGATTATTGCAGATTTGAATGTTGCGCGCCCGTACCAATTGATGAATTTATTGGGGATCCCGGACGGTTGGCGGACGTACGCGACCCATGGGTATAACGATCGTATTGACGATTTGGAAATGGAATTAGAATTGGCGGTAGAAATTGCCGGGTCCGAAAATATTGTATTTCTTGTTTATGGCGGAGGGGAAAAAGTGAAGGATTTTTGTCAAAACAATCCGATCGTAACCCACACCGACGAACGAAGGAATATTGTCAAAGTATAGGCGGAGAGAAGGGAGTATTTACCATGGCGAAGGGATCAGGAACGGTAGGACGAAAACCCGGGGACCCGCCAACTTACGGACCCCCCATAATATTTAAACCCCCGAAGGGCGGATATGGACCCAAAAAACCCCGCAAGGGAAAAACCGGGATTCCAGTTAAAGCGCAACCACGTCCAGAAATGGAATGGTATGAAAACGACCAACGACCCGTTAAGGCAAGTGATCGAATTTACCATACCGAAGACGGTCCCAACGCGGAAACATACCGCGAAGCAACAAAACGCATTGATAAGGTACATGCGGTTAAGGCGGGACAAAATCCAACACAATGGTCCGCGCAATATGCCCCGGGGTCCGAGGTATTGGGAACCCATTCCGGGCATGTTTATATTGACGTGGAACCCGGACCGGATCAAGGAAAAATAAGAGAATATTCAAACGTTGTATTAAATAAAGGATACAACACAGACAACGAACCCGCGAAACGCGGAACGTTGTACCA
>Ga0180432_10003823_pt1 | contig 21168 bp, 15 predicted proteins | sample SS_ome_10_FD_132414 | JGI IMG/M metagenome (GOLD analysis project Ga0180432, IMG submission 132414) | Hypersaline lake sediment archaeal communities from the Salton Sea, California, USA - SS_1_MS_2 metaG | ecosystem: Environmental > Aquatic > Non-marine Saline and Alkaline > Hypersaline >...
AGCAACCGGCAGGAGCATTGCTGTCTCAGCCGATCGCGTCAGTGGCCGATCCACTGCCAGCCCGGCAGGCGCATATCGAGGTCCCTGACCACCCGAAACGGATAGAAGGGGGGCTGCAGGGCGTTCTCGGGAGGAAAGCGTGGGGCTGAACCCCCACGCCAAGAGAGCGAACCCTCTTCGAGGCTCACAGTGGGCCAACGATTCGCGCCTTCGCAGCTCAATGGCTCCTGACCTACAACAACGCCACGGTCACCGCTGACGATTAGCCCGTAGGGCTTCGCTCTTTCAGCCGGTTGCTGAAGCAACCGGCTGGGATCGCTGTCTCAGCCGGTCGGTTCGGTGACCGATCCGCTGCCAGCCCGGCAGGCCCATATCCGGCTCGCTCACCCAAATGGATGGAAACCGCCCTTGCAGAGGATCTCCATGGGGCAAGATCCTACGAAGTCCCAGCTCACTGACAACCTTTGAGTGTACACTTGGCCGGACTCCCGCTGGATTTTCCTGCGGCATCTGCTATACTTGGGTTCAGGCCCCTCTCATGAGTGTCTCGTGGCGTCAGTCAACCGTCAGGATTGAGATGGCACGATGTCAGGCACGCCGAGCCCGTTCAGTGTAGACTGGTCGCAGAGGAGCCAGCGCTGCACTCGCCGCGGCGCGCAGCGCGCTAGGGGGGTACCGGCGCCATCACGCCGCAGGCTCTGAGTCCAAAGACCGACTGGAGTGGTCGTGCAAAGTATACTGAGGAGGAATGAATGTCTATCCAAGTAGCACCAACCGGCATCACCATTGGTCCCAGCAGCAGGGGTACTACGAGCGTTCAGAGAACGCTGAGGGCTCTGATCTGGTTTGCCCTGTTCGTCGTACTGGGCATCATCACCGTGGCAGTCACGTTCGCCCTGGGCCTGCTGCAGACCTGGCTGGGCCTGATGGCACTCACCGTGGGTACCCTGCTCAGCTTCATCGTGCCCACCATGATCGCCCGCTGTCTCTACGTGGTCCCCGAGTACAAGCGACTGGTACTGCTCAAGATGGGCAAGTTCATCGGAGTCGAGGGTCCGGGGAAGCTATGGGTGATCCCATACCCGCCCTACTACCAGTCGGTCGCCGCCCAGATCGACACCCGAGTGAGAACCCGGGTGATAACCGCCGCTCAGACGCTCACCGCCGACAACGTGCCGGTAGGGTGCGAGGCCGTCATCTTCTGGCGCGTGGAGGATCCCCAGAAGGCCGCCTTGAGCGTAGCCAACTACGCAGAAGCCGTGTTCCAGGCTGCCAACAGTGCCCTGAAAGACACCGTCGGCACACTCGAACTCACCGAGCTGCTCGGCTCTCGCGAGAAGGTTTCCCAGCGACTCAAGCAGATCATCGATCAGGCCGCGTCCACGTTTGGGGTCGACGTCTCCTCGGTCGAGATCACCGACATCCACGTTCCAGCAGACCTCATCCAGGAGCTGAGCGTTCTCGCCCAGTCGCGACGCGCGGCACAGGCCAAGATCGCGGAAGCCGAGGCCGAAAAGGCCATCGCACAGAAGCTTCACGAGGCCGCCGCGCTCTTGGATCAGCGTTCTATGGACATGTATCGCCTCAACGTCTTGGAGCGCATCGGCCGCGAGGAAGGCAGCCAGATCGTGATCTACGGAATGGAAGGTGGCAAGGCCGACATGGCGGCCAACATCGCCGCTGCTGCCGCAGGCGTGGGAACGCAAAAGAGCATGAAGTAGACCTGAACATCAGATCCATCGCTGGCGCCGGGTCAAAGCTGCCCGGCGCCAGCGATCATGGCAACGTCTGCGAGCGATGGAGGATCGTTCGCAGACGTTCCACCCAAGCCGGCACACGTTCACCGTTCGCCGCTCCGCGCACAAGACTCATCGACAAGTCGGCCACCTGGATGTCGGTTTGCCCGCTCGGCACCACAACACTGCTCTAGCGATACCGGGTTCTCGACGGCCCACAGAGGTCCACTAGAGCAACTGACGCAGCAACGCTTGGATCCCGCTCGCGTGGCGTTGCCATCCGGTTTCCTCAGACTCGAATCCCCTCTCAGTCGCCCAGCAACACCATCTCTGCGAGTTGACACCTACAGAGATGGGACGTACCATACCTGTGTTCGCACCAACAGGAGGTCATGGCGCGCATTGAAGAGATCCCCCGTTGTCCAGCCCGCTCGAGGGACAGCAGCGAGAGTCAAAGCCAAGCTGGCTTCCCGCATCGGCGACCGGCACAACTCCCTTTGGCTGTGCGCCGCCACGGCCATGATGGGTGTCCAGCAGGCGGGGATTCTGACCTACCTTCCTGTCTTCCTGGCCCGCCTGGGGGCCACGACCGAGCAGATCGGTCTGCTCACCTCTCTTCCGGCTGTGGCGAGCTTGTTTGTGCTGATCCCCGCAGGGCTCTTCGCCGAGCGTTTCCCCAATCAGGTCCGATTGCGAGTGCGCGCTGCCTTTCTCCTGCGGTTACCGAACTTGCTGCTGGCGCTGGTCCCCTCGATCCTACCACTCAGCGCCATCCCTTCGGTGGCCATCTTCGCATGGGTTCTTCGTGCCCTGGGGATGGCTGTCGCCAACTCGGCGTGGATGACAGTGATGGCCAGCGCCATTCCGGCCGACCAAAGGCCACGCGTGAACGGCCTGCGCTGGGCCCTGCTGAGTATCGTGGCCGCCGTCCTGGGTGCGGCCTTCGGGCGCATGCTGGACGTGATCGCCTTCCCGCTCAACTACCAGATCCTCTTCCTGATCTCCTTCGCAGGGACGCTCTTGGATCTGTGGCTCTTCTCTCACATACGGGTGCCCCTGCTGAAGACGAGCCCCGGAGCACCGACGCGTCACGGTCGTCTCAAGAGCGCCATCAGATCATACGTGACCTCCATAAAGGAAAGCCACGATTTCGTGCGGTTCCTGGCGGCAACTATCGGTTTCCGCTTGGCGCTGAACATGTCCATGCCACTGTTCAGTCTCTACTGGGTGAACGAGCTTCAGGCCAGCGACGGGTGGATCGGCCTTCGGGGTACGGCGGGGTATGTGGCTCTGGTGATTGGATACCTTGGCTGGAGCAAGATCGCGAGTCATTGGCCAGGCAGGCGCGTGCTGTTGACGGCAGTCCTGCTGTACGGCCTGTACCCAATCTCGACTGCGTTGGTGCCTTCAGCATCGTGGCTTCCGCTTCCGGCCGTCATCTGGGGAATCGCCGGCTCAGGCGTGGACATGGGCCTGTTCAACCTTCTGCTGGCCAGCGCACCGAAGGACAAGATGCCTCGACTATCGTCGGTTCTCAGCCTGGTCAGCAACGGCGCCGCCTTCCTGGGCCCCACACTGGGGGTAGTGCTCACCGACGCCACCAACCTTCGCACCGCGCTTCTGGTCATCGGCGTGCTCCAGATCCTCTCAGTGAGCACGTTCGGCCTGCTGCCCCGCGATGAGTCGACAGCCACGTGAAGACCCCTCGTGCCTGGCCAACCCTATTGCTCTCGGTATCTCGCGAGCCCCGCTCCCCGCTCCTGAACGGGTGCAGAGCAAGGCATCATCGCTGCCGTCATCCAGGGCCAGAGACTTGAGTGACCGTCCTGTGCATCGTTGGGCCTGCTGCAACAACAGAGCCCGACCCAACCGATGGGCCGGGCAGCAGACGCGACACGAGCGTCGGACCTGCTGCCCGAGGATTCGTAGCCCCGCTAGGACTTCCGCACCATGGGTAAGAAGAGCTCCCAGGCTTCCAGCGTGCAGGTCGGTGTGTGGGTCGGCGTCTTCGTGGGTACCTGCGTGTAGGTGGGCGTCGATGTCGGCGTCGCCGAAGGCGTTAGCGTGAGCGTTGGGGTTCGTGTTGGCATCCGGGTCGGCGTACGTGTTGCTGTAGCCGTCGCCGTCGGGGTTGGCGAGGGCACGTACTGGGCCGGCACGTAGAAGATGCTGAGGCGCGCCGCATTGGCCGAGGATCCGTCCCACGCGTACACATCCCTGTTGTCGGTGTCCGCTTCATCGGCGATCAATAGCAGGGCCAGGCCATTCATGGGAGCCCATCCCGGCCGATCGAAGATCTCCTGGATAATGCCTCCGATGTTAGGCGACACCACCCAGTGGTTGGCCGGCGCACCCTCGTTGATGGTCCACCGCGTGCTGTGGCTGGTACGGGGTCGATAGGGCACCACCGGGTCCGGCCAAAGAAAATCGGGAGCGTTGTCCGTGTCCTCGCCGTAGATCGTGACATGCACGTCATCGCTGCTGGTGGCATAGGTGTGCAGCGATAGCTCAGCATCCCTGACCAAGCTCCCATGCTCGGGCCCCACGCAACGGAAGCGGAAGCCACCATGACATGGTCCATCGCCAAGGCGAACGAAGTCAGCCCGAGGGAAGTTCCCTGAACCAACGTAGACATATGTATCGTTGGCACTCGAGTCAACTCGGCGACGGCTGTGAAGCAGTGGGATCCCTTCTATACCGAGGACGTGCACACCGCACAACAGTGGATCGGTGTCCCCAAAGGTGATGTCCAGAGAGTCATCGGTTACTGTGGTCCGGAATGTGCGAACGCAAGCCGTTCTGTAGCCTGCTTCGGCGAAGATGTCGAAATCCTGCAACACCCTCTGTCCCTCGATGAAGACATCGAAGACCCGTTGCCCCGGTCCGTTCCTCTGGATCTCGGCGAAGTGCAGCTTCACCTCGTACTCCGCTTCGTAGGTGCCCCTCCCCAGGTGAAAGTGATACGAGGACAGGTTGATGCGCTGCCGGTAGTAGAGCCAGTCATCGTCGGTACCCTGGATCTCCACGTAGTTGGCGTACGCGGTCCCACCGACGTGGCCGTACCCGGACCCACTGGTCAGCCAGTCGCGGTCTGCATCCCATCCCATGTACCAGTTGTCCTCCTTGCCCACATTGACCCATCGCTCGTACATCACGCTGTATTCGGTGCTGGACCAGTACGTCATGCTGTCGGATATGGCGTAGGTCTTGAAATAGATCCCTGCTGCTCCCGAAGGTGCTATGATGTTGGCGTAGTTGTGCCCCACCTCCGGAGGATCATTGAGCTCGGTGAAGGAGTAGTTGTTGTCGTGGTAGTGACTCTCGGTGTCCCACTTCACCCCCGCCTCTACCACCGTCGCGACTCCGGTCACGTCCCAGCCAACTATGATGTTGACCCCCGGCGCAGCGATGCGCGGGTACTCGAACGCGTCCACATCTACTACCGCTGCCGGACGGCTCCCCCCAACCACTCCATCCGGATGCGCGCTGGCAGGAGGCGCGAGCAGCATTGAGATCAGCACAACGAGCATCGCCCGAACCCAGAACCTCTTCACACTCATGGTCTACCTCCCCTACCGGCTGGACGAGGCCAGCCCCTCCGCACCGTCTCTTCGCACCCAAGAAGGAAGATGCGTCATACGGGTCCCCACATTCTCTGGCTTCACGCTTTCCTCCCGGTATCACCTCCTTGCCACTGGGACCGCCGCAGTCGAAGACGCTCTGCTACCGGTGGTGATATGCAACAGCACAATGAATGGGAACAAGAGCCGCTCAGCGTCCTGGTGTGAGCAGTCACGACAGCGGCGCGATAGCGCATCTGCGTTCGTCCGGCGACAGTTGGGAAGATGAATGGGTGGGTTGCTGCCGAAGTTGGAAACGGGAGTAGTGGTCGGTGATCGCACCGGCGCCGTCCTGGCCGGCCTGCTGACCCGCACTGACAATCCGATCTCTTACCTTCCGAGAGCAGGGACTTGGCCTCTGAGCAATCCCAGGACTGCCCATGTGCCGTGGAGCTTCAGGCCGCGCCAGAACAACATCGAACCAGAGCCCACACGGCGCACGTCACTCTCGACCAATACAGATGCTCTGCAGGATGCCACGGAAGGTTCACATACATTATACCACAAATCACACGGTAATGGGGCAGACAACCCCTTCAAACCTTGTCGGGTTGTCTGAGAGTGCTGCTACGAGCGAGTTAGCACCGACGCGCCTACCCCGGTTGAACCTACCCCACGGCACTCCTGGGCACTCACGACTGGGACGCCACCTGCCTCAGAACTAGCGCCCGTGAGCGTGTCCTCCAGAACCCGATCGGCTCCCGAGGGCAGAGATCTCGATCCAGCTCCGGCGCCAGCCACGACGGAGGGCCAGACAGACTGCCAGATCCGTCAATTGCCATCACCTCTTGGCTAGGGTATAATAGAATCGTCCGGCAGGGATCGCGTCCGAATCACGAAGCCGGGAACGCGCAAGGGGTCTACTCCGTGAAACTGGTGATCGCCACCCGAAACCCGGGCAAGCTGAGCGAGTACGCCGCGATCTACGCGGACCTTCCGCTGCACCTCACATCCCTGACAGACGAGGGCATCCTGGTATTCCCGCAGGAGACGGGAGAGACTTTCCGTCAGAACGCAATCCTGAAAGCCCGGGCCTACCTGCAGGAGAGCGGGCTGCTTACCCTCGCCGACGACTCCGGCCTGGAGGTGGATGCCCTGGGAGGCGATCCGGGCGTGCGCACCTCTCGCTATGCCGGCGAGGACGCCAGCGACGAGGATCGCTATCGACTTCTGCTCCGCAATCTCGAGGACGTGCCCTGGGAAGAGAGAACAGCGCGCTTTCGCTGTGTAGTCGCCATCGCGACGCCCGACGGAAGGATTCGGTGCACGGAAGGAGCCTGCGAAGGCATCATCGCCCTCGAACCCAGTGGAACGCGTGGGTTTGGCTACGATCCCGTCTTCTACCTCCCTGAGCATGGGTGTACCATGGCCGAGCTGTCCGCCGACGTCAAGAACCGCATCAGTCACCGGGCGATAGCTGCGCGAGCGGCCCGTCCGATCCTGGAGCAACTTCTGTCAACCACCGGAGGGAGCAGTCTGGCTTGAGTGATTCCCGGCGGCACCGGGCACGAGTCCTCAAGGGGAGGGCGCGAGGTTCGCGCTCGTACGGGATTCGCGCTCGCAGGTCGATGCCCTGCATAGATCGAAGAGGGCTATCCACGTCATCGGGCGTCGATTGCGTGCGCTCGAGAGGTTGAGGCAAGGTGGGCGAGATCATATCCTGGGATGATGGACGAAGGATCAGGGAGAATCTGTGGGCTCACAGTCAGGTGATGGTGTTCACCAACGGCCTGTTCGACATCCTGCATGTTGGCCACCTACGGATGCTACGCCGCGCCCGAGCGCTGGGTGACGTGTTGGTCGTCGGTGTCAACAGCGACGCCTCGGCCCTGGCGTTCAAAGGGCCCGGTCATCCCCTGGTCCCTCAGGCAGAAAGGGCCGAGCTTCTGGCCGCTCTTGCTCCCGTGGACTTCGTCATCGTCTTCGACGAGGTCTCGGCCGAGCGACTGGTAGACCTTCTGTGTCCGGATGTTTATGTCAAGGGCGGCGATTACTCCCTTCCTCAACAGGGCGGGACCGGCGGTGAGTTGAAGATCCCCCCTGAAGCCCAGATCGTGCTGCGGCGCGGTGGGGAGGTCAAGATCCTGCCGTACGAAGAGGGCCATTCGAGCTCCGATCTGATAGGCAAGGTGCTTACGATCTATGGTGTGTGCGAATGACGCTGGTGAATCCACCGGGCGGGCAGGCTCGCCCGAGCAGCCATCCGGGTCCGGCAGCATAGCAGCAGCGGCGGGGATCACCTTTCTGGGTAATCTGGCCAGCCGCGTCCTCGGCCTGGTCCGGCAGAGCACCATCGCTCACGCGTTTGGAGCCCAAGGCGCGCTAAGCGCGTTCATCGCCGTATCCGCCGTACCCAAGATGATCTACGAGATGCTCATCGGCGGAATGCTGAGTGCCGCGCTGGTGCCCGTCCTCTCTGAGTATGCCTCTGAGGAAGACAGAGCACAACTGTGGCGACTGGCGAGTACGCTCCTGGGTATGGCGATGGTGATCATGGCCGGCACCGTCCTAATCCTGGAAATCCTCGCTCCTGCCATTCCCCCGCTCCTGGTGAGCGGCTTCGATGCTGATCTACGCCAGACGGCTACCACGCTCACGCGCGTCATTGTCCCGGTCCTGCTGATGTTCGGTGCCTCGGGCATAGTCACGGCGCTGCTCTATTCGCTGAAGCGATTCACCTACCCCGCCATGGGCGCTGCGATCTATAATGCTGGGATGATCATCAGCGTATTGCTGTTGGCCCCGCGCATAGGAGTATCGGCCCTGAGCGTTGGGGTTCTCTTGGGGGGATTCCTGCAACTGGCAGTCCAGATCCCGGGTCTGCGCGGAATGAAGCTCTCCCCCTCACTGGACTGGTCGCATCCGGCCCTACGTCGGATCCTTCGCCTGTATGCCCCGGTAGCCCTGAGTTTGATCATCAGCAATCTGGGCATCTTCATAGATCGGAGTCTAGCCTCCAGAACCGCAGAGCAGGCCATCACCTGGATGGACGACGCCACGTCCCTGTTTCAGTATCCACTCGGTCTGATCTCCATGGCTATCTCGGTGGCCATTCTGCCCACCCTGTCCCGGATCGACGCCAGAGTGAAGAGGGAGGAATTCAGAGGCACCGTATCCCTCGGGCTTCGTCTGGTGCTGGTGCTGGTTATTCCCGCGGCCATCGGGCTTCTGGTGCTCGGAGTGCCCGTCATTGCCCTGATCTACGAACACGGCAGTTTCACGACTTATGACACGGCTCAGACCTCTCGGGCGCTCCGGTACTATCTCGTGGGTCTTCCGTTCGCCGCCATCGACCTGCCGCTCGTCTTCGCCTTCTACGCCCAGAAGGACACGGTCACTCCCGTTATAGTCGGCATCGCCGGAGTTGCCATCTATCTGCTGGTGGGCCCGGCGCTCGCCTTCACACTGGGCATGGGATTCGTGGGCCTGGTGATTGCCAACGCGGTACAACTGACGAGCCACGCCCTCATCATGCTGATCCTCTTCCGTCGCCGCTTCGGGGGGATCCAGGGCCGAAGGATACTCAGCTCAGCCATCAAAGCCGTCGTCGCATCCATCATCATGGGAACCTGCTCGCACTTCGCGTTTCGAGCCGTTGCGACTCGGCTCGATGCTTCCCGTACACTGCACGAGATCATTCTGGTCGCGATACCCGGCCTGATCGGGATCGCGACGTACCTGATCAGCGCCACCCTGCTAGGGGTGGAGGAGATCAGCCTGATCCGGAAAACGATTGGGGAACGGCTGGGCGGTCCGCGAAGATAGGCACGGACTCCCTCGAAAGGGGAAGCGACCATGACACCGATCACGGCCATCCTGCACAACGGCACCGTGGTAACTATGGACTCTCGAATGCCAAGGGCGGAAGCAGTAGCGCTGACGGGCGATCGGATCTCCGCGGTGGGGACCGACGAAGAGATCCTGTCTCTTCGCTCCTCCGAGACCGAGGTGATGGATCTGAGCGGAGGAACGCTCGTCCCAGGCTTCATCGAGTCCCACCTACATCTGATCGCCGGCGGGCGCTCGTTGATCGAGCTGCAACTGCAGGGCTGCGCTTCGCCGAAAGAGCTCTCCACCACCCTGCGCGGTGCGACCCACGATAGCCCTCCCGGCAGTTGGATCATCGGCCATGGGTGGGAGGACGCGGCCGTGGGGAAGGCCCTGCCTGCACGCTCCACGCTCGATGCGGTGACGCCGAGTCATCCTGTGTACTTGACCCGTCGCGACGGCCACGCACTATGGCTCAACAGCAGAGCGATCGAGAGACTGGGTGCCGAGCGGATGAGAGCCCTGTCTCCCGATCACATGCCTCGGGACGAACACGGCTGCCTGCTCGGAATCCTCTACGAGAACAGTGTCACGCAAGCCGAAGACCGGTTGCACAGAATGCTCTCCCGCTCGTATATCAAGCGAGCAGCAACCGTCGCCCTGAATGTACTGGTGCAGGCAGGCATCACGACTGCCCACGACATCGTTACCGCCTACCCTGGAGATTTCCTCTTGTATCGATCTCTTCTCAGAGAGGGAAAGCTCCCCCTACGACTACGGTGCTCCCCCCGAGGAGTCAGCGCCTACTCCACGGCAACCTTCGGTCTGTTGCGACTCCTCGACAACCCCATGCTGCAGGTGGGACCCCGCAAGTACTACCTGGATGGCAGCTTCGGGGCCGGCACAGCATACCTGAGCGAACCCTACTCCAACGATCCCACCGGTACCAACGTTGGCATGCGCACCCTGACAGATCGGCAGTTGCAGGCTGCGATGGACCGCAGCTTCGCCAGGCGTGCCCCAATCGCGGTGCACGCCATCGGTGATCGAGCCGTCGAGCTTGCACTAGCTGCGCAAGAGCGCGCTGTTGCCCGGTATGGCAGGCGCGACGTTCGCAATAGGTTGGAGCATGTCCAGATCGTGGATCCTTCCATCACCCCTCGTCTGCGCGACTCGGGTCTGATAGTGTCCTTTCAGCCCAACTTCCTATATGAGATCGAGATGACCACTCAGCGGGTTGGTGAGGAACGATTGAAGCGTTGTTATCTGATACGCGATTTCGCCGATGCCGGTGTGCCGATCATCTTCTCCAGCGACTGGCCCTACGGTGGCGGAGACTATCCCCTCAAGCCCGACGGATCCCGCTTCCGAGCGTTCGAACCGGTTCTCGGCATCCATGCCAGTATCAGCCGCCTCGGTCTTAACCCGCCCCAGGCAATCACCGTCGAGCGGGCATTGGCCGCTTACACCAGAACCGCCGCTTGGGCGCACTACCAGGAGACCGACAAGGGCACCATATCCCCTGGCAAGCTTGCCGACTTGGCCGTTCTCTCCCAGGATATCACCAGGACACCAACGGAGGCTATCCTGGACACAGAGGTGACGATGACGCTGGTAGGCGGGAAGACCGTGTACGCGCAGTAGGGAGCGATGGGTCGTAACGTTACCTCAGGGTACGCTCTGCCAGCACCTCGGATAAGGAGGACAAGATGCCGGACAGAAGTCACTTCGTACTCATGGCTCAAGAGATCACCCGGACCTGGCGCCGGGCGTTGGAGCGGTATCTGCAGACGTTTCGTGCCACCAGCGGCCAGTCACTGGACGATGCCCTCCGTCTGGCAGCCACGGAGCACCGGATCACCTTGGTGGGCTCGCCCGAAGTGCCGTGCGGCGTTCCTCAGGAGGTGGAAGACCTGCTCCTGAGCACGCACCCCGGTATCCTCCTCGACCGCATGTCGGCTCGAACCAGTGCGGAGCTGAAGGAGCTTGCCGACCGACGCGCCGAGCGCAACGATCGCTACGGGGTCAGGGACGGCGAGGCTGACATCGTGGAAGTCAGCTCCCGTGGCAAGCTGGGAGTGGACAGTCTACTGCCGATACACGATAACGGTCAACTTACGCCAACCTCAAGCTCGACGGAGGTGGCAGGCACGGGAGCGCACTGGGTACGCCTCAACTTCGTGCTGCCGCCCGACAAGGGAGTGTACCACCACGGAAGCTGGGAAGGCACCGGGAAGGCCCCCTGGCTGAAAGCTCGCTTCCTGGCTACCAATCGAACCTGGTACGATACCTTCGATGAACTCGTCGATGGATTCCGCGCCCGGGGACTTAGCATCTACGCTCTGGTAGGGGCCGAGTCCACAGACCCCCGCTGGACACCGGAGCGCATGCGCAATGACACGACCGAGGCGCAGGAATGCAGCGACTGGGTCACGCGCTACGCGGAGAGCTTCGCCGAGATCGTCTCACACTTCAGGACGAGGGTGAAGCATTACGAATCATTCAATGAGCCCAATGGCTGGCACGGCGGGAACACGCACGTCCTCCATCCCTACTGGTTTGCCCGCTGCCTCGTCGAGATCTACAAGGCCGTGGTCATAGACAAGGGCATCACCGACGTAGCATTGGTCTGCGGCCCCATCGAGTGTCCCAGTTTTCCCTCCAATCTGCGAGACCAGTACCTGGAAGGTCGCAAGGCCTACCTCAGCGAGACCTACCGCTACATCGATGCGGACCCAAACTGGGCGCCCTACCGGGCATCACACGGCTACCCGTTTCATGGCATCGGACTGCACCTTTACCTATACCAGAACAAGTACACCTCCAATCAGGCGGTGTCCAGCGCGCTGACGCAGTACGTACTCGGATTCCACGATCTGGTGAAGCAGAAGGAAGGCGTCACAGAGGCTGCTGAGAAGAAGATCTACGTGTCCGAGATCGGATGGATGTCCGGCGATGTATCGACATCCGTCGAGGAGGCGAGGCTGCGGGAAGCCAACCCGGACACGCGTCCGGGACGCGGCACTCTGGACACTCAGAAACGCTACCTGAACCAGGCCCTCACCACGCTCTCGGCGCTGGAGGAAGTCGGCGTCGTCATCTGGTACGGCATCCAAGACACCGGGGAGGGACCCTGGGGTCTCTTCGGTCAGGGGCCACTTGAGATCGCCAACCGTAAGCCCAGTTGGGCTGCATTCCGCGAGCTGGCCGCCGGCGCCAGCTAGACCAGGCATAGATGCCAGGCGCTTCCTCGGTCGGCGGTGAGAGACACGGGGTCTCGGGCCCTTCAGAAACCGGTGACCATACAGCCCGGTCGAGCGAGACGCAGAGCGCATTGCGTAGCCGATCGCGGTCCGGGAGCTTCCGGATGGCAATCGATGGAGAGCGCTACAGCTAACGGACTAGCCCGCGCAGCCACTGCACCAACCGCCGCCACCACGAGCGCACTTCCTCGCCCATGCCGTAGTCCTCTGCTTCCCGCTCGTACTTCAGCAATTGGGCCTGAGGAGTCCCCTCTTCGTCGTAGCTGATCCAGACATAGTTGAGACGACGCTCAGTCATGTACCTCTCTGGCTCGGACCAGAAACTCCGCCACGTATCCTCGGTCTCGCCCGAGAAGTCTCGGACCCAGACCCACGTGCCGCAGTTGGCGTAGGTCCCACCTCCCGGCAGCGAGCAGACCAGAGCATCGTGGGTGTGACCGAAGACGACGACCTCGGCCCCCTCCTCACTCACCTTTGCTGCGGCAGTTCGCTCCAGAACCCCTTCGAGGTTCGTCTGAAGGGCCTGGGCCCGTCGCAGAGCAAACGTTTCGGGACTACCGCTCCCCGCAGGACCGCCGACTTCCCGTGATTGGTCCCAATCAGTCATGCACTCAAGCCGCTGCGCGAATCGTCTCCTATGGTAGGGATGGCTGGCGTACTGCCGGCCGAGCGACCTTTCCGCCGACGGATCGGTCAGGGCTGACACCAGTTCCTCGGCCTCTTCCTCACCACCCTCGCCTTCCGAATCCAGGCCCAGCGGCAGGCTCCCCAAGACCAGAGACGGGACCAGTCGCAACAGCGCCAGGAAGGCCCTGAAAGCGAAGGGAAGATCGAACACGAGCGAGTACCAGATCATGGCCGTGATCGGCTTAACCCCGTCCACCCAGTAGCGCTCTCGCTCAACGCCGTTGAAGAACTCGTAGACAAAGCGAGACCCGGCGGGTAGGGCCAGTCGATCGAGATGATCAGGGTCGCGAGGGTCCTCGAAGTTGTCGAAGCGATTGATCCGCTCGGTATACTGGTTGCCATGCTCCACCCAGATACCTTCTCTGTGAACCCGACGACTCTCGAAACGGAGGCACCCGTACAGATCGCCAGTTGCCCCCATGCTGTCGCGCAGGATCGTCCTCACCCCGTTCCAGTGCAGATTGACGTCATGATTCCCCTTGACGATTGTGACAGCGCGCCGAGGTCTGTCAGACTGCATGAACTCGCGAAAGGCCCGAAAGACCAGCGGATGCCCCGAGATGATAATGCGAGTCTTGCGGATCGAATCCTCCTCCGTTGACGAGGCGTAGTCCTCAGGCGCATAGGACCTCCGCGCGTCGAAGTCATCGACGTGAGGAACCTGCAGGTACTCGAACATGTCCCCGGCAACGATCAGCTCCAGATCCAGATCGTCACTCTCACTTCGAGCCACCAGGTGACCCAGGAAGGCTTCGAAGTCCTCGTCCACGTTGAAGTCTTCGAGGGTATTGCCGAGCTCTACCCGACCGGCACCGATGTGGAGATCGCTGATGACTACCTTGGCCTTAGCACTCACCGTTGCCTCCCAAGCCGTCCTTCACCTCGCCTACTCCGCCCGTCTCGATGCTGCCGTGCGTGCCTCTGTCCACTTTGGCTCACACACATCCGGCACCATGAGGGAATCTCACTTGCTGACCAGAGGCAACCTGACACGCTCGGTGCCCCAGGCTTCGCAGTACTTGACACAGATGCAATCCACCTGCAGTTCGGTCCACGGCCCAGGGTAGAGCTGTACGGACGGATTGCCCAAGAAGATGCTCACCGGATGCTGCCCGCCCCTGACCGTGCCGACGTGTCTCCCATCGATCACCAGGGAGTACTCAGCGTCTCCTTCACCTCGTCTACGGACTTCCATCCGGGCATGATGCCAGTCCTCGTCCCCCGGCAGTGAATCCCACACCACGCTTCCGCCGAGCAGTCTTGCCTGGAAGGACCCCGAAAACTGATGAATACTCAACACGTCCTCAATCCCCTCGGGAGCGGGCTCGCCCTCTGCGTAACGCTCGCCTGCATAGGGCACTGATCCCACTCCGATGGTAGTGCCGTAAGGCGCTACCTCCGAGAAACGGAAGGATACCTCCAGGGAGATGTCGCCCTCGGGGGGAAAGGCATCGTTCCGAGCTAGCACGGGGAAACGCTCGCTCGCCACCGTGCCTGACCCCAAATGCAGGATCGAGCTCTCGACCTCGACTACACCATGCCCATCATCGGCCAGCCATCCCGGCAGCGACGGAAAGACGAATTCCTCGCGCGTGTACTCCTCCCAGTCGACACACACAGCTCCAGGGGTAGGAGAGGGTCTTGGAGTCGGCACCACCGGAGCGCTGTGCACGAACTTGTTGCCGAACACCGCACTGGCCAGGATCCGACTGCTCTCTGACTCCTGATCCGGCGGATGAAAGGCCAGACCTTCAACGATGCCGTCCCAGTAGCTGAAATAGAAACCTGCAATGGCGGGACCGCCTGGATTGCCGTAGGCCTGACTTTCGAGGAAGACCGTCACGTCCTCAGACACTGACGCGACGACGACGCCTCCACCCCTGGTCGCCAGAGCAAGCGTAGGCGGCCCGGAATACTGGGTGAGGAACTCTCCGGGGTTGCTGAACACGAAGTCCCAGGTTCCGTCTGCGTTGTCGATGGGGACGCAACGGCCGGGGAAGACCTGATCCAGATCGTCGATTGCGATGTCGGTGAAGATGATCTCTCCACCGGTCGCCACCCGATCACGCATCGCCGAGATCACCTCGGGGGGCACCCCGGCCCTCCAGCCAGGACAGTCATCTACGATGAGGTCGAAGTCGCCCAACATCTGCGGGTTCGTGGCTACATCGGCTCTCTGCGCAACCGTGTACGGGATCCCCATCTCGCTGAGCACCAACTCCGTTCGTCCGAAGCTCCCTTGAACGAGCAGGATGCTGGTCCCCCGCCGGATCTCGCACACCCGATCCGATGTGAACCCCTTGGTGAGCCTAAGCACAGTCACCGAACCGAATTCACCTTGAGCGCTGCGCAAGATGGCCTCATCTCCGGGGAGCACAAGCAGTGGGCCACCCAGAAACACTACCCCGGAGGGTTCGAGCTGCGTACACAACGAAACGTCCGGTGGCTCGATGATGCGGTACACAACTCCGCCTCGCCGTGCGATCAGGTGCACCAGCCCGAAGGCCTTGAGCCTGTCACTCTGCTTCCCGTCCATGGGGATTACCCAACTATCGACGGGGAAAGACATGGTGGCGTACTGCTCGGCAGAACAGTCCGGAGCCGCGGGCGAAGCTTGAGAGCGAACCTCGCCGGCAAAAGCAGTGCAGATCAACACGACCAGCAGAAAAGCTATCGCGACAGTCTTGCGGTCAGTCGGTCGAGGCATCGCTCAGGATTTCTCCTCGTGACTCCTCGACTCCTCGTCCAGCCAGGCCTCTGTACCGATCGTCAATCTGCGAGAGATCGATTCCTCCAGTTCCTCACGAGGCGGAAAAGAGGGATGCTCCGTGGCGTCCACATACATACCGCAGGGGTAATCATCGCACTCGCCGCAAAACTCCAATCCACACTCCTCGACGCAGCAGCGGTAGATCTCGCACTCTCCCCAGAAGGGAGCTCCGCCCTGCACTCCGCAACCCTCACACTCCACGCCGTAGTGCTCGCATGCACCGCAATACACCCCGCATGCCCCGGCTGCCTCGAATTCCTCGTCCATCGAGTCATCCCGTTTCCCGATCGGCGAACGCCGCGCACTCCCGATGGTCTTGGGATCCAGCGTTCGATCGTCAGCCTCCCGAGAAGCGATCTCCGGCCTGTGCTTCTACCCAGGCCCCTGCCGCCACTGACCCTTCCGTGCCCAATGGACGCACGACGCGCCAACGCCCGCGATTCGCGTGGCATCCACTTACCCGTATTATAGCATGCGAGGCATCCGATTACAAGGCTTCGGGGACACAACCACAACAAGCAAGCCTGGGCTGTCAGCTGTCGGCACGAGAGCCCGAGGGAAGAGGCCTTCCTGTCATCGCATTCAGGCGACCAAGACGTGCCCGGAGATACGATTCTCAAGTCCGGCCTCAAAGGATAGCCTCACCGGCGAGCCGTGAACGCGGCCGGCTGAGAAGAGGACACTCTATCCGCTGAAGTCTTCGCTGTCCAAGATCGCTGCCAACCGATCCGCAATCCTCCGCGCCTGCTCCTCGGTCAGCTCAGCGTACATCGGCAGGGACAAGATCTCTTGGGCACAAGCCTCGGCGTTGCGGAAATCGGATTCTCCGTACCCAAGATGGCGGAAGGCTGGCTGCAGATGCACGGGAATGGGATAGTGAATGCCGCTAGCGATCCCGCTCTCTCCAAGGCGCTGCCTCACCAGATCGCGACGCGCCACCCTGATGACGTACAGATGGTACACAGCCTCGACCCATTCAGGTTCGTGTGGGGTTACCACGTCGAGGCTAGCCAGCAGTTCGTTGTACCAGGCCACACGCTCACGCCGGGCCGCATTCCACGCCGGAAGGTGACGGAGTTTCACGCGCAGAACGGCTGCCTGCAGTCCATCCAGGCGACTGTTGCGGCCGATCACCTCATGAACGTACTTGTCGCGCGCTCCGTGGTCGCGGACCAGTGCCACCTTTGCCGCGACCTCCTCGTTGCTCGTCACCACCGCTCCCGCATCGCCGTAGGCCCCCAAGTTCTTGCTGGGATAGAAGCTGAAGCAGGCCACATCGCCCAGTGATCCGACAGGTCGTCCTTTGTATCTGGCCCCATGCGCCTGAGCGGCGTCTTCAATGACCATGATCTTGTGCTTCCTGGCCAACGCCACGATGGGATCCATATCCACCGGTTGACCGTACAGGTGCACGGTGATGATGGCTTTGGTGCGATCCGTGATACAGGCCTCGATCTCGCTGACGTCGATATTGTACGTTCTTGGGTCACAGTCAACGAGCACCGGGCAAGCCCCACAGGACACGATCGCCTCAACAGTCGCGGCGAAGGTGTTCGCCGACGTGATCACCTCGTCACCCGGGCCTACGTCGCAGCAGGAGAGAGCCAGCTCCAGCGCGTCAGTGCCATTGCCCACACCGATCGCACTCTTGGCGCCGCAGAAGGAGGCAAACTCCTCCTCGAATCGGCGAACCTGTTCTCCTCCAACGAAGGCAGTGCGATCGATGACCTCAGCCATTGCAGCATCAATCTCGTCCTTGATGGAAAGGTACTGAGCTTTCAGGTCAACCAGTGGAATCCCCACGATTAACTCCTTCACATCCCGATTAGATCCACAGCTCGTTAGAGCCGTGCTCGTCTGTCACGCGATCAAGCCGACTCCGCGAAGTACTCCATGCCGAAAGCCGCGAGGACTCCGAGTATCAGTCCCAGTGCCCCGGCGACGACGGTGTTCAACACCTTCCTGGGTCCGACCGGCGAACGAGGCTGGATGGCAGGAACCGCGAACTTGACCTCACTACCCAGCGTCTGCGAAGCCACGCTGGCCTCGTCAGCCTTCCGAGCCAGCGCCGCGTAGGTGTCCCAGGCCAGGCTGCGCGCTCGCTTCAATTCCCTCTCACGAGCTTCCTCTTCCTCCAGATCCCGCTCCAACTCCAGGATATCCTGCACGAGCGACGAATCATCTATGATGCCCTGCGATTCGCCTCTCTGAGCTTCAAGCAGACGCAGCATCGTCTGGATATCGTTCCGCAGGTCGTCCGCGTCACCCAGCAACCCCGCGCCGCTGTCCACAGTGAGCTGGACATCGAATGGATTGCCCACACCTGTACCCACGATAGCCGCCTGCAGTCGCAGCAGTGACAGCCCGTTCGCGACCTGCCCGGCCTCGGATGAGCCCGCTTGGACCACCTGATCCAGGAGACCCTGGCAGTCGGCAACGAGTTTGTCGGTGCGATTGACTATCCCGTAGTGATAGCTGAGCGTGTCCTTCTTGCTCTCTATCTCGGACCTAAGCCTGGTGAGCTCGTTGTTGCCCACAAAGGCAACCAACTCATTCTGAGCCGCCTCGTACTTCGCGCGAGCGGCATCGGCCTGGGACTGTACCGACTCCGGGGCTTCGGTGGTACCGCAGTAGAGTCTGTTGACGTAGCTCGCATAGGCCTCCGCCCAGGCATTCACGATGAGGGTAACGGAGCGTGGGTCAGACCCCCGCAAGGAGATCTCGATCAGCTCTCACTTGGCCAGTCGCCCCGCGATGCCGTTCGTCAGAAGCGCCCCTGGTTGGCCCAGCTCCGGAACCACGGAATCGCCCAGACTCTGAATCACCTCGGCCTCCACCGCGGGACTGGTCACCAACGCCACGAGAGTATTCTGTCGGGCATCCGTGTCAACCCGCAGGGTTCCCAGCTTCTCATCCGACAACGTCACCATCGTGGGCTCAAACACCACCTGCGGGCGGACTCTCGAGATGACGACCCCCGCGTGCGCCCTGTAGACCGGCGGCATCAATAGACTGACCACCAGGGCAGTCGCGGCACTGACTAGAGTCGCGCCTGCGACGAGCTTCCACCGGCGACAGACGACTTCCAGGTATCGACGCAGTTCCAGCTCCATGATTCTCAGATACCTCCTGATCCTGTGCCAACTCCTGTCTGCCCATACAACACGAGTCCCAATTATACCACAAGTCCTGAGAGAGTCACAGAAACCGCCTGGACCGATCAACATTATTCGAGCTCTTTGACCACACGAGGCCAAGATGCTATCATACCCACTGTAGTCAACTCCGAGCTGAAAACTCCCTCGAGGTTGCTGGCGGATGAGATCCATTGTCTCTGCTGTCGCGCAATCGAAAGCACGCGCCTGGATCATGCGATGTGTAGTTCTGGCTGCCTTAGCTCTGCTGCTGGGGCATCCCCGAACGCCTATCGTGGAGATCGGACCTCAGCAACAGGTCCAGACGCTCAACCCCAAGATGGGAGTGCACACCCGACTCACCGACGAGGTCGAGGAATGGAAGATCAAGAGGACGCTCGAGATGGTGCGCGAGATGGGCGCAAGATGGGTCGTGGAGTACTTCCCTTGGGGCTACTACGAGCGAGCAAAGGGAGACTACAGCTGGAAACACCCCGATATGGTGGTGGATCACGCGGTGGCTCAAGGACTGACCGTTGTCGCAAGACTCGACTTCGTGCCCCAGTGGGCCCGCCCCGAGAACACGACCTTCAGGTACCTCGATGAGGATCACTACTCCGACTACGGCGACTTCGTCCACGCCTTCGTCGATCACTTCAGGGGGCGCGTAGATCACGTCATCATCTGGAACGAGCCCAACTTGAGCTTCGAGTGGGGATATCGGCCCGTGGATCCGGAAGGGTACGCCAGACTCCTGAGCATCGCCTACGAGAAGGCCAAAGAAGCGAATCCCGGCGTTCAGGTTCTGGCAGCCGGTCTGGCCCCCACCCTCGCCGAACCGGGAAGCGAGTGGGGCATGAACGATCTGGAGTTCCTGCAGCGAATGTACGACGCCGGGGCGGGAGACTCCTTCGATGCCATGGCGATCCACGCCTACGGCTGGGGCTTTCCCCCGGATGATCCGTCCGACCCCAACATGATCAACTTCGCCCGCAGCCGGCTGATCTATGACGTGATGACCCATAACGGTGATGGCGACAAGCCTTGCTTCATCACAGAGGGTGGGTGGAATGATCATCCGCGATGGACCAAGGCCGTGCGTCCGTACCAGAGAATCGCCTACACCATCCGCGCCTATGAAATGGCCATCACGGACCTGAGATGGTGCGAGGCCGTGGCGATCTGGGCTTTCCGCTACCCCTGGCCGGCCCGGACGTACCAAGACTACTTCACTTTCGTGACACCCGACTTCATCGCCAAGCCAATCTACCTCGAAGTGCAGCGGTACGCCCGGGGAGAGCCACTGGAGTACGTGACCCTCGAAGGAGAGCCCACCCAATGAGCAGAGTGCGCACCGTTTTGGGCCGGCGATGGTACCTTGCGGCGGCCGCCGGGCTGGCACTAGCCGCCATCGCCGTCTTCGTCCTCTCCCGGGTGGCCTCCTCACGACGTGACGAAACCTGGACTCGCATACAGCGCGAAGGCAGCATGCGAGTAGGCATGGACGCCAGCTATCCGCCGTTCAACCTCGTCGACTCGAACGGCAGCTTCACAGGGTACGACGTCGATCTGGTCGTGGCACTGGGCTCCCGGCTGGGTGTGCGTGTGGAGTTCGCGGACATATCCTTCGATGGCCTGTACGACGCTCTTCTCTCCGGGCGCATCGACCTGATCGCGTCGGCACTGCCGTACGATCGACTCCTGACTCGGGATGTAGCGTATTCTCACTCGTACTTCGATGCAGGACAGATGCTCATTGTCAGGCAGGGAGACGATCACGTGAAGGGAATCGCGGATCTCGCAGGGTTGCGCGTGGCTGTGGAACTGGGCTCTGCTGCTCATCAGGAGGCACGCAGACTGGATCAGCGTGAGGGGCTCGGGTTCTCACTTGTGCTGCGCAGCACTCCCGAGGAGGTGATCCACTCGTTGATCGAAGGTCAGGCCGATGCCGCGATCTACGACGGCATCGCAGCCCGCCAGATGGTGGGCCAGGGCAATCCAATTGAACTGATCGACACTCCACTCACCGACGAACCGTACGTCATCGCTGTGCGGCTCGACTCCCCCACCCTGTTGGAGAGGGTCAACGACGCTCTGGTCGGCCTACGCGAAGAAGGCTTCTTCGAGCGCGTCGAGGCCAAGTGGTTCTGACGCGAGCCCGGGGTGACTAGCACCGCCACCCCGGGCCCG
>Ga0180432_10003824_pt1 | contig 21163 bp, 18 predicted proteins | sample SS_ome_10_FD_132414 | JGI IMG/M metagenome (GOLD analysis project Ga0180432, IMG submission 132414) | Hypersaline lake sediment archaeal communities from the Salton Sea, California, USA - SS_1_MS_2 metaG | ecosystem: Environmental > Aquatic > Non-marine Saline and Alkaline > Hypersaline >...
CTGCCTGAGGACATGGCTTAGCAGCTATAATATCAGCGATACCATAACCGACACCGAGTTCTTCAATTAATACTGTATTATGCCATAACTCGGCCAATCTGGCCTTAAGGGGTGGGATCATCTCACCTTCGTAGCGCATCATTTCCCAAGGCTATTTGATTTATTCGATTGCACCGTTTTTATTAAACTATACACTGAAGATTATCGGATAACAAGTGTGTTCTGTGCACTTATTTCCAGCAGTCATTGATATCTTGAAATCAATCGAAAATTGTAATTAATAAAGAACGTGGAAAAAATATATGGAAAGAAATTTATATAAAAAAGGCCCCGGCGGGACCCGATGGCATAAACCATCCACCTCCACTTAAGTGGATTAAATAATAATTTGTCCAATCTTGATTAAATGTCAAGTTCTTTATACAATAAAATCTGCTTAATGATAAACGATTTAAAAGGGAAATAAAATGCCCAAATATCCCAAGGTAACCACCCGTCGCGGCAGGTTCTATTACCGTTTCCAGTATAATCAAAGGCGTTTTGAGCTGGGAGGATTCGACACTGCCAGGGAGGCATACGAGCAGGGCCAGAAGCGCGAGCAGAAACTGAGATCCGCCAGGATCGCCCCAACGAGCCTCACCGTGGAGCAGCTTATCGTGCAGTACCTCGAGGAGCACGAACGGGTGTACAACAGGGTCCCCACTGCCGTGAAGAACGAGGGGATCTGCCGTAACCACATCATACCCAGATTAGGGAAAAAGCGTCTGACGGATATCCGGCCGATCGATATGAGGAAGTTTCAGAACCACTGCATCAGGGACAAGACCCCCGCCGTCGCCTACAACACCATGCGCACGCTGAAGAAAATATTCAACTGGGCTGTCGAATGGGAGATCATGGAGTATAATCCCATCCGCGGCAAACTCCCTCCAGAGCCGAGAAACGAGCACCCCACCCTCTCCCCCGGGCAGCTCGCCGAGGTCCTCGAGGACCTGGCGCCGCGGGAGAAGATCGTGGTATCCCTGGGCGTGTTCGCGGGCCTGCGGATCGGCGAGATCTTCGGCCTGAAATGGGAGGACATCGACTTCGAGAAAAACACGATCTCGATCCGCCGGCAGTTCAGCTCCGGAATCATCGGTCCCCTGAAAACCGAAGGGAGCTCCGCGGTCATTCCTATTTGGGACAGGCTGTCGAAGATGCTGAAGGAGTGGAAGCTGCAGTGCGGGTCCCCGGAGTGGCTCATTCCCGGAAAGAACCCCGGGATGCCCCTCAGGCCCGAAAGATGGCGGCAGCTTCAGTGGGGAAAGATCAGGAAGGCACACGGCCTTCCGTCGAATCTTCGGTTCCACGATCTCCGTCACAGCTTCGCCACGCTGCTGATTTCCGCCGGCGCGGACACGGGAGATATACAGAAACTCATGCGCCACAAGTCCATTTCCATTACCATGGACGTGTACCGTCACCTGCTACCGCAACAATTAAATCGTGCGCTTGAGTTTTTTAACGAGTTTTGTGGTGAACAAAATGGTGAACGCAACACCTTAAGTCTTTAAATATAAAGACTTAGGGTGTTATTTTGTGGGCGGTACTGGACTTGAACCAGTGACCCCCTGCATGTCAAGCAGGTACTCTAACCAGTCTGAGCTAACCGCCCGTATAGGCCGGAAAACAGCCGTAACTTAAATTACTACATATGAATGAAAAATCAAGCAAAATGCTCGTGGTCCCTGATGGTGCTTAAGGCAATGTTAAACATGCCGTTCAGATGCTTTTTTTGAGTAGAAAGCCGTCACCCGTCCTGAACGTGCCCTTGCGATTAGATGGGATAATTAAATAACACGTCCCCTTAATTATTGGAGAATTAAGGTACATGTCCCTTTAATTATTTATCGTAGCATCCCGCGGAGCACGTCCGCGAGTATCTCTATCCCCTTCTCTATTTTATCCTCCGAAAGGTTGCTGAACGCGAGGCGCAGTACGTTGTTGCGATGGTCTTCGGGCAGGAAGGCGTCGCCCGTCACGAACGCAACCTTCCGCTCCACGGACTTCTTGAATACATCCACGGAGTCCAGATAATCAGGGAGCGTCAGCCACACGAAGAGCCCGCCGCTCGGCCTGGTCCAGGTAACCTCGGGCGGCATGTGCCTGTCAAGTGCCCCGAGCGCTGCGTCACGTTTTTTCCTGTACACGTCCCGCATGCGCCCGATATACGCGTCCATGTATCCCTTTTCCAGATAGTCGAGCGCGATGAGCTGGCTGAAAGTCGGGGTACACGCGTCGAACGACTGCTTGAGGAGCTCAGCCTTGGCAACCACATCGCTCGGCCCCAGGATCCATCCGAGCCGCATGCCCGGCGACAGAACCTTCGAGAAGGTCCCGAGGTAGAGGACGTTTCCCTCCCCGTCCAGGGACTTGATCGGCCTGTAATCATCCTCGGTCCCGTCATAGAACAGGTCGCCGTAGGGATCGTCCTCGACCACGGGAATTTTATACCGGTTCGATACGTCGAGCAGCTTTCTCCTGCGTCCCTGCGAGGTGGTGATTCCCGATGGGTTGTTGAAGTTCGGAATGGTATAGATAAACTTCACCTTCCTGCCGTCCGTAACGCACCGCTCGATTACGGCCGTAAGATCGTCGACCAGCATCCCCTCATCGTCCATGGGAACCCCCACCACGTCGCCCGTGAAGCTGTAGATGGATGCGATGGCGCCTATGAAGCTCGGTATCTCCACGAGCACCACGTCGCCGGGATCGAGGAAGAGCTTCGAGAGCAGGGCAAGCGCCTGCTGGGACCCCGTGGTCACGATGATTTCGTGGCCCTCTATGGAGATGTGCTTCACGCGCTCCATCCGCTCCTTCAATTTATCGATGAGCGGTCCGTAACCGTTTGTCGTTCCGTACTGGAGCGCGATCGACGCCTTTGCCGGGGTCCAGTTGTTGATGATGTCCTTTATCTCCTCGAAGGGAAAGGAAGTGGAATCGGGCATGCCGCCTCCCAGTGAAATGATACCGGGCACGCTTGCCATTTTCATGAGCTCGCGTATCTTCGAGCTCTTCACCTTCATGGTCGCTTCTGAAAAGAGGTTCGTAAGGTCCATCATTAACTATCCCTCCGGATCGGGTTCCTATTATGGTCTACCAGGCGGAACACCGCTAGGAAGCGGTCACGGCCCTTCCGCGCTGAAAGGCCTCGATGTTGATATCCACGAATTTCGGTTTTACAGAGCTTTTAATCGCCTCTTCGAAGGCGTCCGCTTCAAAGGGCAGGAAATTGGAAATCGCCCCGATGAGAACCACGTTCATGGTCCTTATATTACCCACCTCTTCCGCGATCTGCTGCGCCTGTATGAAACGGCAGTCCGGGAGCTGTTTTCGCAGGACCTGCTCGGCGTTTTCGGGGTACCGGGCTTTTCCGGAGGTCACGGTTACGGGCACAATTTGAAGGCTGTTGACGACCGCCGCGGTTTTGCCGTTGCAGAGGTGGAGATAGCGGAGCGCCTCCGCTTCCTCGAGCGCGAGTAGGAAATGGGCGGTCCCCTTCATTACCAGGGGAGAATAGACCCTGGGTCCGAACCGTATCTGGGATATGACGCTTCCACCGCGCTGGGCCATGCCGTGCACCTCGTTATTCTTGACGTCGTGGCCCGCGAGGACCGCCACCCGCGAAACGATGGTGCTCGCAAGCAGTATCCCCTGACCCCCGACTCCGACAATGACTACATTCGTGACCGCGTTCGTGTCTTTATCCATTGACAATACTCCTCGATTTCTCTGTGAACCGCTTATGCTCCCGGGTCAGCACGCGCCCGCGCATCCCTCGCGTCTCAAATCGCTCACCGCGAGGAAGCCGTCCTCCCGCCTGAATATACCGTGCACATCGCCTATGGGCTCGTTTTTCTCCTTGACCGTATACCCCATTTTTTCCAGCGGCTTCAGCCGCTCCCGCAGGTTCCGCTCGCCCTCCCTGTATAACACATCGGGCCATGCCTGGTGGTGTATGCGGCCCGCGCTCACGGCGTCTTCCGGTTTAATCCCGGAGTACATAATGCTTAATATAATTGTGGACAGGGCGGACGGTATGGTGGGACCGCCCGGAGTGCCCAGGGCCATGAGCAACTTCTTCCCCGATGTTACCATGAGGGGGGCCATGTTGCTCGCCGGCCTCTTTCCCGGTTCGAACAGGTTCGGCCTGTTTCCTATCACGCCGAAGTAATTGGGTTTTCCCTCATTAAAGGCGAAGCCGTCCATGCTCCCGTTAAGCAGAAAACCCGTTCCGGGCACGCTCCACTTCGAGCCGTACCTGAGGTTGAGGGTGTATGAATTGGAAACGCAGTTTCCCTCCCCGTCTATTACCGAGAAGTGGGTCGTTTCATCTCCTCCCGCAGGCGGGAAGAGGTCCTGGTCCGCGTATCCCATGCGCTCGAGATATTTCTCGAGCGAAATGTCCTTTCGTGATATGAGGCCGAAGAGGAAGCTCGCCCGCTCCCCGGACAAAAGGTTTTCATACACCGTATTTCCCTCGAGGTCAATATCGCCCTGGAAGAACATGCGGTCTATAAAAGCCATCTTGAACGACTGCGCGAGATAGTGGTAGTAATCGGGCGTCCGGGGGCTGATCGAGGTGAACTCCGGGCGTGCCAGAATCTTCAGTATCTGCAGGAGTATGGCCCCTCCCCCTTCCGGAGGTACGGACCACACCGTGCCCCCGTCGAGCTCCACGCCTATGGGCTCGACTTCCCGTATATCGTATTCCTCGAGGTCCCGCATGGTAATGTATCCGCCCTGCGCACGGATTCCTTCCACTATGCGGTCCGCGACTCCTCCCCTGTAAAAGGCGGCCTCCCCTTCCAGCGCGAGCTCCTCCAGGGTATGGGCGAGCCGCGGATTGGGAAGCCTGTCCCCCTTTTTGAAACCTCCCTCCCTGACGAAAACCTTCGATGATTCCCCGGAGAGGGCGAGCTTGGGCGCGAGCCGGTTGAGGCACTGCGCCTGGTAGTCGGTAATCACGGCCCCTTCACGTGCGAGCTCAGCGACCCTGTGCAGGAGGCCGGAAGCCCCAAGCCGGCCGTAGCGTGCGTGCATTTTAAAAAACGCCTTTACCATACCCGGAACACACACCGAACGGGGACCGAACGCGGTAATATCTGGATCAGCGTCGCCCGCCCGGTTCAGAAAATCCTCACGCTTCGCCTGAATGGGCGCACGCTCCCTGTAGCCGTAGACCATGGGGCGGGGCGCATCGTGGGCTTTGACGAGCATGTACCCGCCCCCGCCGATATTCCCGGCCTGGGGATGACACACGGCCAGCGCGAATCCGAGCAGGAAGGCGGCGTCAAAGGCATTACCCCCGCCGCGAAGCACATCCAACGCGAGCGCGGTCGATTCCCTGGAGACCGAGGCGACCGCGGCTTTCCCAAGCGCCGTGCTCGGCTCCTTGAGCTTCGGGCCCCGCCTGTGCAGCCTGTACTGATCGTAATCACCCATATCGCCAAACCCGGACCATGAAATCGCTTCCGCTTTTCCAAAATCCATACGTTCTACCGAACCGATTTTTTATATAACGGTTACTCGGATTTTTACACTTTTAAACGGCATTTTCCGGGAATCCGCGCGGCGCGCGCAGCTGCGGAATACTGTAATGTAATATATGCGAGGAGTAACGAAAACTTTTAACGGGATACGGGGGCGTGGAGCGTCGCTTCGTGCAGGCGGACCTTTATTTCGCATTCATGGGCGTTATGGGAGCCCGGACGCGGCCGGTACATTAACGTGAAAAGGGCGTTCTACTCGACGAAATCGAGCACTTTTCGCTTTTCCATGGGGTACCGCAGCTTGTCCAGGGCCGTGTGCTCTATCTGGCGTATACGCTCCTTGGTGAGGTTGTATTTTTCACCGATTTCCTTCAGCGTGAGCGGCCTCTTTCCGTTCAGCCCGAAATGTCGCTTTATCACGTCCCGTTCTATGGGTTTGAGCTTCGTCATGACGTCATCGATGATCTCCCTGAGGCTCTGCTCGAAAACGACCTTGTCGGGAAGGTCGTATTTGCTGTCGTCCACGAGATCGAGTATGGTATCCGAATTGTTGTCATCGGAGAGCTTCTGATCCAGGGAAACGGGCCTGTATATCTTTTTCAGCTTCTTCACCATCTCCGTATCGTCGAGATCGTCCTTCTTGGAGAGCTGCGAGGCGTACTTGAGCGGCAGCTTTATGGACGTCGACTGCTCGAAGATGGCCTTTAGTATGTAATGCCTTATCCACCAGCGGGCGTATGATATGAACTTGAATCCCTTTTCCACGTCGAACTTCCCGACCGCCCTAATCAATCCCATGTTCCCCTCGTTTATGAGGTCCATGAGCGGGAGGCCGAGGTTCTGGTATTTTACGGCAATGCTGACCACGAATCGAAGGTTGGAGGTGATGAGCTTGTCCTTGGCGGCCTTGTCGCCCCGCGCCGCTTTCCGCGCGCATACCTCCTCCTCCTCCCGCGTCAGCACGGATATCTTCTCTATCTGCTTCAGGTATATCTGAACGGCATTCTTGTCGCTATTTTGCCTCTTCATGAAGACCCCCCTCCTCCCTGTATTTAGGGCTGATATTGAGCTCGTTGATCTTGTTCCTCAGCGTCTTATAGTCGATCTCGAGCATGCGTGCAGCCTTTACCCTGTTCCAGTTCGTTTTGTTCAATGCTGATTCTATTGCCTGTTTTTCCGCCCTGTCGCGCGCTTTCTTCGAGAGCTCGCGCAGGGTTGTCCCTTCGTTTATGTCAATTGTCTCATCACGCTCCGCGATAAAAGAAAAGTGTTCGATGGAAACAGGGCCGTCACCCGCGAGAATGAACGCCCTCTCCAGTATGTTCTCGAGCTCGCGGACGTTGCCCGGGAAATCATACGCCGTCAGCAAATCGAGCACCTCCGGCTGAACGGAGTCGATTTTCTTCTTCAGCCTCACGTTCAGGTCCTCCGTTATGGAAAGAACGAGCAGGGGAATATCCTCTCTCCTTTCCCTGAGCGGAGGGATGTATATGGGAATGACGTTGAGCCTGTAGAACAAATCCTCCCTGAACCGCCCCGTACGCACCATGTTCTCGACGTCCCTGTTGGTGGCGCAGATGATCCTCACATCCACCGTGACCGCGTCGTCTCCTCCTATGGGAGTGACTTCACCGTCCTGAATGACCCGGAGCAGCTTTGCCTGCATGTCGAACGGCATGTCCGCGATTTCATCCAGGAAGAGCATGCCTCCGTTCGCTTTCTTGAACTTTCCGTCCCTGCTGGAAACCGCGTCCGTGAACGCTCCCCGTACATAGCCGAAGAGCTCGCTCTCCAGGAGGTTCCGGGGTATTGCCGAGCAGTTGACGGGTACGAAGGGCATGTCCCTCCGTCCGCTCCGCGCGTGGATCTGCCTGGCAACGAGCTCCTTGCCCGTACCGCTCTCACCGGTAATGAGCACGGTTCCGGTATCGCTCGCCGCCACCTTGTCGATGAGGTCCCGGATAGTCGAGGCTTCACGGCTCTCCCCGATGAACGTATGATCATCGTATATCTGGCTCAGCTCCTCTTTCATCATAACGTTCTGGCTGAGGAGGTTGTAAGCGTCAACGGCCCGATTTACGTTGATGAGCAGCTCGTCCTTGTTGAACGGTTTGGTTATATAATCGAAGGCACCGCGTTTCATGGCGGCAACCGCGTTTTCTATTGTTCCGTAAGCGGTCATTATTATTATCCGCGCCCTGATACCCTCTTCAACGGCTGCATTCAGAAGTCCCAACCCGCCGATACCCGGCATTTTCTGGTCGACCAGCATGGCGCTGTACTCCTTCTTTCTGGAGAGCTTGAGACCCTCCTCGGCCGAGTATGCCTTGTCTACCGTGTACCCCTCTTTTTGAAGGATATCGGCTATGATGTCGGCCTGTATCTCTTCGTCATCTATGACCAGCAGGTCTTTATTCATCGGAAAAATCCACCGGAAGCACGATACTGAATGTCGTTCCCATTCCCTTCTCGCTCTTGATGCCGATCCTGCCGTGGTGCCTGTGAATGATGTCCTGTATAAGGGGCAGGCCGAGCCCGAACCCCTGTTTTTTCGTCGAATAGTGGGGATCGAAAACCCGCTTCATATCCTCTTCCGGAATTCCGATACCGCTGTCGGCGAATGCGATCCGAACCTGTCCGTCCTTGTTCATTTCGGAAGATATTTTTACATCGCCCCCCCGGGGCATTGCTTCTATCGCGTTAATGATAAGATTGGAAAAAACCTGCCTCAGTCTGTCCTTGTCCGCCCTGATCAGGGGAATGTCCGGATCCAGGTTCAGCGTAACGGACACATCCTGTTTCAGCGACTCCGTTTCAAAGAGGGCCGCCGTGGTTTCGATAACGTCATTCACGTTCAGGTTCTCAAACCGGTACGCGTTGGGCTTTGTAAGCCGCAGGAAACCCTCTACGATCCTGTTGATCCGCTTGAGCTCGCTCTTCATGTTCTCCGAGAGCTTGTAAAACTCATAGCGCTTCTCAGCGTCATCAGGGCTGAGATTGCTCTGAAGATAATCGACGATGAGTCCGACCGAATTGATGGGGTTCTTGATCTCGTGCGCGATACCGGCAGCGAGGTTCTTGGTTATCTCCACGTGCGCGACCCTCTTATTCTCCTCGCTGTCCTCCATGATGCGGTTTTCCACTTTTTTCATGCTGTCCGTCAGGGCCTGCAGCTTGGAGCATCTGGCCACAAGGGAACTGTTCATGATTGCATCTTTTTGTACGGGATTCCCTCCGCTGACGATCTGCAGGATGGGCCGCATCAGGTTCCTGGAGGTAACAATGATGAGTACAATACCCGCGAGCAGGGAAATGCCGAATATGGCTACGACCTGGTTTCGGTAACGCCTGATAACTGCATAAGCGCTGCGGTTGTCCCCCGAACCCTCCAGGACCGGAATGGTCTGTTTTATCAGATAATTTGAATCGTAATCATTCCCGAACACCAGGCTCATGAGGGTATTTTCCCGGAGAATGTTGTTCGGGATCCGGACGAGCTCCTTCTCCACGCGCCCCTCGAGAAAAAAGACCATTCCCAGATCCGCGAGGATGAGGAGAAGAAAAAAGATGAGTACTTTGTTCCAGACGCACATCTTTTTAAACATACCGGCACCTCGTATTTATCGATGCAATTTCAGTACCACGGGACCTTCCCGCAGGCGGTAATATAATTCTTTTTATTATAATAATTAGGCAGATGCATCACGGATGTTACGCACGGATGCCACGCGGATGCGAATTCCTATACAACATTATCCCAAATTTAGGGTATTTTTTCCCTAGTTTTCGGCGTTATTCAGGAATTTTTTGGAGGGATAATGACGGCGCGGTCTCCCGCGATCTCGGCAAACTTTTCAGCGTCCGCGGACGATCCCACGATCGAGCCGTAGTGCATGGGGATTGCATAACGAGGTGAAATCCAGGAAACTGCCTCGCCCGCCTCCCGGTAATCCATAGTGTACGTACCGCCGACAGGGAGGAAAGCGACATCGGTCTCTATGTCCTTCATCTCAGGAATGAGGTCGGTATCGCCGGTATGGTAGTACGAGGTCCCTTCAAATTCGAACACGTACCCGTTCCAGTTGCTGGAGCGGGGATGAAAATCCTTGTCTCTGTTATACGCGGGAACGGCCTTTATTCGAACGCCGTGAACGACTATCTCTTCACCCGGCTGAAGCCCCTGCACGGAGGAGGACAGCCCACTGAGCGCAGGGACGCAGTCCATGCTGCACACGATCGCCGTATCGGGGCCGCACAGTTTGCGGATATCCTCGGGCGAGCAGTGGTCGAAGTGACTGTGCGTTACGAGTATGACACCGGCCTCATCGTCCGGCCCCATCTGATAGGGATCGGTATAGAGGACGATCTTCCCGCTGAGCTTGAAAGTCGCGTGCGCGATGAACTCAACCCGTTTCAATTCTTCCGTCATTTACCCTGCTCCTCTTCCCTTCAGGATTTCCGTCGTCCGCGGTTTTATCCGACAATCCCTTTCTGCATCGCCACCTTGATAGCTATATCGTACAGGTCCTTCATTTCAAAGGGCTTCTTAACGAAACCGTAAATACCCGATCGGTACAGGGCGTCCTCATCGATGGTTTCCCTTCCGGTTATGAAAACGATCTTTGCCTCTGGATTACTCTGCATAATGTTGCGGGCGGACTCCACTCCTCCCATTTTCGGCATCATGTAATCCATGAAAATGAGATCGAACGGCTTTTGGGTTGCCACGGTGTAGCCGAACTCGCCGTCCTCCGCGAGCGTGACCCTGCATCCCCGCTGGTCGAAGAAATAATACATCGTGTTCCTGACGTACTCCTCATCGTCGACGATGAGTATGTCCATGTCGAGCTCATCCACATTCATCGAGGGCTGTCCGAGGGTCTCCTTTTTATCATCCGCTGATTCTCCCACGCGCTCGAGAAGGGGTAGGCTTACGGTATAGGTGAGCACGTCGTCCTTTTTCTCGACTCCCAGTATTCCTCTGTGGTTGCGGATGATTCTGCTGCACAGGGAGAGGATGTTCCGGTTCTCAAGCCGTCCCTCCCTGCTGTCCTCCTTGAGCACGGGTACATCGAGCGCAAACACGCGACGGAGTGAATGTACCTCCGCATCGCTTATGTCGCAGGATCCGGTCGACATTGTTGTGAGCACCATGCCGTCGAGATCGGATATGACGAGATCGAGCCCGCCCCTGTCCGTGATATTCACGAGAATGTCGTTCAGCAGGTTGAAGAAAACCTGTTCGAGCTGGTCGGAATCACCGCTCACGAGCACTTTCTGTTTTATGGTCAGATCCAGCTTCACGTCCTTCACCCGCAGGAGGTTCCTGTTCAGTCCGATCGCCTCGTCCAGGACGGCGCCGATATCGACCGGTTCGGAAACCGGATTCTCAACACGCGCGAAGGCGCGCAGGTTCTTGATCTCATTTCGGACCCTGTATGAAGAGTCGAGTACCACCTGAAACGCGTCCCGGATCAGCCGTTCGTCACCGGGATTGAGCTGTGCCAGCTCCGCATAACCCTGCATGCCGGTCAATATATTGTTTATGGTATGGGCCGTATCGCTCAACAGCTTCTTTATAAAATCCGGATTCACAACCCCGGATATGCTTGACAGCTTTCTCTTCAGCTCGACGTACCTGAATCCGTTGAAGAGTGTCTGCTCGAAGAGATTAGGTGGAAGCCCGAGTATTAATACGTAATCAACGGTGGAATCGTAGGTAAGCTTATACTCCGTACCCGTAACCAGAAGTATGACCGATATTTTATCTCCTGCGCGCTGAATCCGGCCCGAGCTGCTTCCGGCAATCGAATCGTCACAGAGGAGAATCCCGAAATCGGCCTCTTCGAGGTAGAGGAGCGCCTTGGCATGATCCTCCGCTACCACGGTCTCGTAACCGAAGGAGGAGGCGACATCCTTTAAAATGGAGAAGAAATCGTGGGTTTCATTCAGAATACGCGTAACAACAACGAATCTCTTCAGCACCATGGCATGTAACCGTATAACCGTTCCCGGAAATTACACCCGGGCATTTTCATGCGCCCGTAAAAAGAGGATCCTGGTTCCATTTTAACAGCAGTACCTGATCATTTCAAATTTTATTCATCCGGTTCATCGACCCCGAAGACCTCCATAATTTCCCGGTTGCATGCCATGAAATCTTCCAGCGTATCCTGAAGGGATTCCACATTTATCGCCGAAAAATAGAGCTTTGAGAAAACCGAAAAGGTTATTTCATCATCGCCCTTCATGATATTGAAATAACTGCCGTACTCGTAACAGATATTCATTATGGATTCGAGATGTTCCTTTAAGAAATACTCCTCGTCCGTATCGAACGTGTACGAATACGCTATCTCGATGAAATTGCTGTCTTTTTCAATAAAGAGTGAACCGACGATCTCATCTTCTCTTCCGAATGATGCCTGATAGAGCTCGTCGGATTCCTCCCTGTCGAGGATTCGATACCCGAGTTCGCCGCAAATCACTTCCACCCTCTCCACTATTTCAGTCATTCAAATACACCTCCGCGACCATTAACATAAACGATTCACTCTTTAATTAAAAGTGCCCGCAAGACGGTCTCAGTACCCCATGGAAGTCGGTAGAAGGGGTCCGGTTCTGGATTAAAAAGAGAAAGGGAATGAATTCGCAATCAGCACTCGTTATGATCCTTTAAAACCTACACATTGATGATGGATGATATCTTCTTTATTACGCTCTCCTCTTCCAATGTGTGTATGCCGTAAGTGCTGTCGCTCCATGTCATGATTATCTGCGCTTCCTTTTCATTGAGAGTGAGTACATTGTCCTTCATATTATCAAGCTTTTTTAAAATTATCTCCTCTTCAGGTACGATCACATCGCCATCGCCCCAGTGCCCCCCGTGTATACTGCTGTCGGCCCATACTCTGATCACGTGGACCTCGCCTTCGGTAAATGTAAACTCCATGGATCCTCCCTCATTCACTGAGAACGTAACGACGGCCCAATCCATAGTCAAGAATTAACTTGACCCGGCCGGTGGTGGACATTAACTTTCTGAAGTTCCTAAATTTTTTATATACAATAAAAAAGAGAGATCCACAATGGCTAATATATGTGCTGTTTGCGGAAAAGGCCCGGTCGCGGGAAGGTCATACGCGACAAGAGGACTTGCAAGAAGGAAAAACGGGGCCGGTATCAAGATCACCGGCATATCAGGGCGCTCTTTCTCTCCCAACCTCATTAAGAAACGTATCATTCTCAACGGCAAGGTCAGGACTGCCAAGGTCTGCACGGCGTGCCTGAGAAGCGGCAAAGTTACGCTCGTCCAATAGAGATACGCCGGCCGTTCCGACGCGTCTCCAAGCCCTGTTTCACGCTGTCACCTGTCAGGATATCACGGACTTTTCAGTGAAACCGGTAGGGTACCCGCATCAGAGGGAATCGATAATTATTATTACTCGTCCTTTCAGGAGGTTTTCCCGCGTGGCGTCGTCAGCCAGAAGTATTCGTGCGTCGGCATCGGATATCGACAGGTCCGACTGGAGCAGTTTGTCGTTCTTCACCGCAACGATGTGAAGAGCATTACCGCCGACCCGGTCCTCGAATCCCCGGTAATAGGGGTCCGTAACGTACTGTACCGCACCCCGCGCATGGAAAGCATCCTTCTCCATTATATCCGCTGAAAAAACGAGATTGTGGTCATCATCGAATATTCTGGGCATGGCCGCGGGCACTCTGTCCAGGCCCCGCGCGTCAATGACCAGTCCGCTGAAAGAAACCGAATAATCGTATCCCCCGTAACGGAAAAAGTGCCCCGTATCCTCACCCGGATCGCAGAGTATGTGCATGAACCCTTCAGTTCCGAAAAAGGGGAAGGACTGCGTAATCGTTATTTTATCTTCATCATAGCTGACCACACGGCTTCTTGATTTCCTGAGATACATGAGGAGGGGGGCGTTCTTTTCAATTTTCATCTTCAACACTCCGGCCGCCGTATCGTACCCGTTTATCCTCAACCGTGTCATCGACCCGATGAAGTTGCGGGTGAGGTCCTGCTCGGCCGTCAATGTGGCGGCATACTGGCGTTCCATGGCGTTTTCTGAAGAAACCGAGGAACCATCTCCCGTACCTGAAACCACGAGCCGCATGTTCACCCAGTCTATAAAATAGGGATTCTCCTGTCCGAATGCAGGCAAGGCCCAGAGGGCCAGAATAAGGACCGCCGCGAACCTCTTCAATCTATCCATTTCTTACAGATGTACCTCCTGCTCACGCTTCCCTCTGAGAGGTATTTTTGTAATTCATTCTTAATATCGGGGTAAAGCGTCACCTTCTCCAATCCTTCTCCATCGAAATAGGCGAAGTCCACGACACGCCTGTCCGTACCGACGCCGATACTCTCGTTCTCGTCGGTATGCACGATGTAGGTGGGCTGAATGATATGATTCCGCCCCGAAAAGGCCTCGACCACGAAAAGCAGGTCCCGAACCTCGGCCTTCAGACGAATCTCCTCGTATAATTCCCTCTTCAGGGCATCCGCCGTTTTCTCACCCGTGTGCACGCCCCCGCCCGGAAGAAGCCAGTACTCACGGCCGTTTTTCCTGTGTTTAACGAGAAGAACGGAGTCGTTTTTCCGAATAAAAGCGGCAACACGCACCCTCATATAATCTATTCTCGACTTTCTCCATTGTTTTACTGATACATTTCTTCTCAAGCTAACTTCGAGATTTCTTGAAATTCGACATGCAACTTAATATATTACACTCGAAGTTCCATGCATTGTTAAGAAATCATTAATAAGCGCCCGCGTAAGCGGGTAAAGACACAACCGCGGCATGTAAAAAGTGACGGATACGACCCCTTCCTCTCGCTTCTTCGAAAGGAAAACCGAAAAATGATCAACGGCATACAGCATATAGGAATAGGAGTACGCGACAGGGATCGCTCGTACGGTTTTTACAACAACGGCCTCGGCTTCTCGGTCCCCATGAGCTATTCGACCGACAAATGCTCCGGAATGCTTCCGGTCATACACGATGACGAGACAAGAAACGTCGTTATAGCCCTGAATCCGCACGGCGGCGGCCTCGTCGAAATCTTCCAGTACCTGTCACGGGATCCCGTTCCCATGCCGGAAGAAATCGACTATGCGTACAACGGATATCTCTTCTTCGGCCTCAAGGTCAAGAACATCGAAAAATCACTAAAAACGATCAGCAGGTACGGCGGCAGCCCCGTCGCCGCTCCCACCGATTTCTCACCCATGAAGGAATCCGGCTGGAAATCCGCCCTGTTCAAGGATCCGGACGGGATACAGGGAATGCTCCTGGAATATCCCGAGTCCACAGTCGGGTACGGAAACGGTCATTCTCGAATCGGCGGGATCGAGCACGTGGCTATCGGTGTATCCAATCTTAAGGAATCCATCGATTACTATTCCAGGATACTCGGTTACGAGGACATGCTCTATTCCTACGAGGGCGAAAGCCCTGAATGGGACCCCCTCTTCGGCAGAGGGAGGAAAACGAAGCGGGCCCTCCTGCGAAGAAACACACAGCCGCAGGGCCTTTTCAGGCATTTTCTCCGCGGAGGGATGATCGAGCTCATCGAGGTCGAGGGCAACAAGGGCAGGCACAACTTCGAAGGCAGGAAGTGGGGAGATATCGGCTTCATGGAACTCTGCTTCGATGTCACGAATATCGATGAAACACTCGAGGAGGTTACGGGAAAGGGTATAGAAATCGCCGTGCCGCCGCACACGCAGGAAATGGGGCTCAAAACCAACGCAACGTTCGCCTATATCAAGGACCCGGACGGCTCGCTCATCGAGTTTGCCGATATCAGCCGCCTTCCCGTTCCCTATTTTCTCATACGGCTTTTCGTCAATCCCTTCTGCACGAAAATAGCGAAGACACTGAAAATACTGTAGAATCACACGGAAACCGCGGCCCTGAGTCTCTTCATGCCCTCCTCAATAGTGGCCATGGAGGTCGCGAAGGATATTCTGATGTATCCTTCCGACCCGAACGCGGCCCCCGGAACCACGGCAATGCCGCCCTCCTCGAGAAGATAATAGGCGAGATCGAGCGAGGTTTTCACCTTTCTTCCTTTGTAACTTCTGTTCAGCAGGCCCTGCACATTTGGAAAAACGTAGAATGCTCCTCCCGGTTTCATGCAGGAAACACCCTCGATCGTGTTGAGCTCGTTCAGTATGTAGTTTCTTCTTTGAAGGAACTCCTCGACCCACCCGGCCATGAATTTCGTATCCTTCTCGAGGCCGCTGAGGCTCGCCCACTGCGATATGGAGGTGGGATTTCCCGAGGTATGTCCCTGGAGCTTGTTTATGGCTTCAATAATTTCCGCGGGACCCGCCGCATATCCTATTCTCCATCCCGTCATGGAGAATGCCTTGGACATCCCGTTAATCACGACCGTCTTGTTTTTGACGGTGTCCGAAAAGGAGGCTATGCTCACGTGCTCGTTTCCATCGTATAATATCTTTTCATAGATCTCGTCCGAAATGACGATGATATCCTCCTGCTCGACCGCTCCGGCCAGGTCCCAGAGCTCTTCTTTTCCGTATACCGTTCCCGTGGGATTGCAGGGGGAATTCAGGAGCAGTGCTTTCGTTTTGTCACTCAGTGCCTGCTTGAGCATCCCGGGTGACATCTTGAATCCCGTCTCCTCCGTGGTTTCCACGAATACGGGTTCGGCCCCGCATATTTTCACCATCTCGGAATAACTTACCCAGTAAGGAGTGGGGATTATGACCTCATCACCTTCCTGAACGGTGACCGCGAGCGTATTGAAAACGGAGTGCTTCGCCCCCGAATTGACGGATATGCAGCCGGTATCGTATTCGAGGCCGTTCTCCCTCTTGAGCTTTTCCACAATCGCCTTCTTCAGCTCGATGATACCGCTTGCCGGAGTATAGTATGTCTTATCCCCGTCGATCGCCGCTTTTCCGGCGGTCTTTATATGATCCGGCGTATGGAAGTCGGGCTCACCGGCCGCGAAACTGATAACGTCCCTACCCATGGCCCGCATCTCCTTGGCCTTCGTGTTCATCGCAAGGGTAAGTGATGGTGCAACATCGCTCCTCTTTGCCAGCTTCATGCGCATATCCTCTTTCTCACGTATTGAATCCTGAACAAACGGGGAAAAGCAGCGGTTAACTTGAATTTCGCTTTAATATGAATCAAAAGGACCGGCGGGTCAATCATTTGTGACCGGTCCATATTATATATTCAGCACTACGGCACATCGGGTTTACAGGGAAATACATCAGGGCTGATACGCCGTATCGATCCAAAGGATGATCTCGTCTCCCGGAACGATGACGGACTTGAAGGTCATGCCGTTGAGGGCGAGTATGGTCTCGATATCGGACTCGTACCGTTTCGCGATGTCCCAGACCGTATCACCCTTACGTATAGTGTACAGGATTTCCTGTGTGTGGAAACCCCGCATGGGGACGTAAAAAAAATCATCGCCCATTACGGTTTCCTCGGTTTGTATGGGTACGAGCAGGATGTCGCCCGCATAAATCTTCCTGGTATTACGAACACTGTTCAGGTGGATCAGGAGAGAAAGGCTTGTCCCATGCTCTTCCGCGATTTCTCCGAGGGTGTCGCCGAAACGGACGGTGTATTTCTTTACACCGACCAGCTCCTCCTTCGGAAGATCGAGGTAGGTCCTCAGGGCCGCGGCGAAACGGTCGATGGGTACCCTGAGGCGGTAGGACCGCCCTACCGGCGTGATAAGACGCATGAGCTCGGGGTTGAAGAACTTCAGATCGCTCATCGGTATGGATGATTTCGAACAGAGCACGGTCAGATCAACCGGCTTCTCTATCTCGAGGATCTCGAAATCGGAAAACCTCCTCCTGTCCTCGAACGTGAATCCGTATTCTTCCCGGTTCATGGCGATATGCGCGGCAGCTATGAATCTCGGCACGTACTCCCGTGTTTCCCGCTTGAGGAGCTTCTTCTCCCTCAGCACCCAGAAATCCGTCCCGCCCCTTTTAACCGCCAGATTAACCGCGCCCATCCCCGCGTTATACGCGGCAAGCGCGAGCTCCCAGTTTCCGTAATAATCGTAGAGGTCGGACAGGTGCCGCGCCGCCTGCCGCGTCGCCTTTTCCGGATCGCGCCTTTCATCGACCCAGAAATCGATAACGAGGTTGTACCACCGCGCGGTGGAAGGAATAAACTGCCATATGCCCGAGGCCCCTGCCCTGGAGTAGGCACGGACCGAGAACGCGCTCTCTATAAGCGGCAGGTAGATGAGTTCTTCCGGAAGCCCCTCTTCCCTGCATATTTCCTCCACAACCGGGAGGTACACGGAGGCGTTGTTCAGGCCTCTTTGTAAAAAGGCGCGCTCCGCCGTAATCATACTCTGAACGGCATCCTGCACCTCTTCCCGCGCCACCAGGTCCGTGATCGACGAACCGGACAGGAGGGAGAGCGGACCCATTAAGAATAAAAGGACGGTTAAGAAAAGTGCTTTCATGGTTTACCCGGAACCCCAGGTATTATCTGGTTCATGACGCGGTCATTTCATCTTTTTTATGACATACCGACTGCCGCATATCCTTTAATACGAGCTGGAGCGATTTCTCCCCCCTGAACAGGTTCTCCTCGATAAAGAAGGCGATGTCTATGAGCTCGATCTCCTCGAGTATCCTGAATCCCTTGTCCGCCATACCCCATCCGATAACGGGAATGAGTCCCGTCTTTGCGGGGATGTAAAATTTCAAATGGTTTCTGTCCTTGCCTATGGAAACCGGGTTCATGACGTGAGTTCCGATAATGGAAAAAACAGGGGGCGGGTTGCCCGTCCCGGTCGGTTCGAAAACGGCGAGCTCGTTGTAGAGCTCGTAAGTAATCTCTTCCGGAAAGAGCGTATCATCGATTTCGATGTTTTCAGTACATACGACGCCGTCCATCTCGTCATTTACTATCTCGATCACCCGCCTCCTGAAGGAGTCTATCTTGTCCGTTCCGATGGTGAAACCCACGGCCGATTTATGACCTCCGTACTTGACGAGCAGGTCGTCACAGCGGGAAACGAGGGACACGAGATCGAAGTTGCCGCATACGCGTCCGGACCCTATTCCGATATCGCCGTCATTGACAATAATGATCGTCGGTTTGAGGTACTTACGCGCGATCCGGGACGCGATAATACCGGTAACGCCGTGCTCGGCCTCATCCGTTGAGAGAACGATAACGGGGTCCTTGTAGTACTTCTCCTGCACTATGGGACGAATAATGCTGAGGTTTCTGGCACCCTTCTCCTTCCTCCTCGCGTTGTACTCGATCAGCGCACCGGAGAGCTCATTGGCCGTCTGTACATCATCGGTGGTGAAAAGCTTGACAGCGATGGCGGCATCCCCCATCCTACCCGCCGAATTGATGATGGGCGAGAGGTTCCAGGCTATATTCTTTGCCTTCAGGTTTTTTTCCGGAAGATCGCAGTAGCCGACCAGTATGCGCAGACCGAGATTATCCGAGCCGCTCATCTTCCGTATTCCTTCTCGAACGATAATCCTGTTTTCACTGACCAGGGGCATGATATCCGATATGGTCGAGAGTGCGGAAAGATCTATAAAGGACCGGACGAATTCGTAGCTCTTCTTCTGCTTCCTGTTGAAGAGCCTGATAAAATGGCCGGCGAAATCACCGATGGATTCGTAGGGGTGTGAATTAACGATGCTCAACTGCTTTATCTTGTTTTCGCAGAGCCACGTATTGAAATAGTCGGGGAGTTTCTGTGAGGCGTCCCTTACGACCGTGTGATTCCTGTCAATGGGATAGTGAATACTCTCTTCTATGGTCACGAATTTCTCGATCAGTCCGTTCCGTACCCTGGCCCCCTCAATAGTCTCGCCCCTGCACACGATCGGAAGGAAGACCCGGTTGAAATTCTTGGTCTGGGAGAGTATGAAGGCGTGTATGAATTTGAGAACGACTCCCCCTGCCGATAGATCGCGGAACGGGTAGGATTCGTCATTGACCTTCGGATTGAGAATCGAATACGCGTTCGGGAGTATCTCCGGCTGGATGTGATGGTCGATGACTATGGTATCGATTTCCAGCGATCCCGCATAGTCGATCTCATCCCTGCTCGAAATACCCGTGTCAACGGTAATGATGAGCGAGATCCCGCTGCTCTTCGCGTAATCGATGTCCTTTTTATCGATACCGTACCCGTACTCGCCTTCCGGAACCCGGTACTCCACTTCAGCGTCGAATTTCTTCAGCATATTGTAGAGCATTGCCGTCGAAAGAACACCGTCTACATCCCGGTCCCCGAAAATGAGGATCTTTTCATTTCCGCGAAGCGCTTTTTTCACGCGGAGAACGGTCTCAATCATCTGTGAAAAAAGAAAAGGATTGAAAAGCTCGTAGATATCGTCATGCAGGTAATGATCCAGGTCCTCCTCCGTTTTAATACCCTTGATGAGAAGGATCCTGCCAATACGCCGGGAGAGGAAATTCCCCGCGGCAAACGACTCCACGTCCCTGTCGTCAACCTCCCTGAAAACCCACTCCGCTGAATTGTTGATCATTTCATCGATGAAGTCGGCCATATCTTCCTCTAAGCGATTACTTCCAGTACGAGCTTGAACGGAGGAGGCTGATCAGGACCGATTGCCGTTGCCTGTTCCATGATCCGGAGCGCCTGTTCCATGTTCGTATCATCGTTGCAGGAGAGGACCGCGATCGTATCCCCCGCGTGCACCCTGTCCCCCGTCTTTTTCTGCATGTATATGCCTGAACCGAAATCCACGTGATCTTCCTTTCTCAGGCGGCCCGCGCCGAGCAGCACGCTCGCGGTCCCGATGGATTCGGTATTGAACGACTGTATGAAACCGCTCTTCGAAGCTTTAAAATCCTGCGAAAAGCGGGCCCCGGGCAGCCTGTCCGTGTGAAGTATGGAATCCACATCCCCGCCCTGACGCTCAATGGAGGAGAGAAATTTTTCAAATGCCCCGCCGCCGGCCAGTTTCGATTTTATCATGTGCGCACCGGCCTCCTCGTTTTCCGCGGCACCTCCGGAAACGAGCATCTGCGCCCCGAGAACGGTCACGAGCTCAACGACATCGCCGGGACCTTCCCCACGAAGGCATGCAATGGACTCAATGACCTCATTACTGTTTCCGATCGCGCGGCCGAGGGGCTGATCCATGTTTGAAAGCACGCACACCGCAACTTTACCGAGACGGCCGGCCACCCTTACGATGGATTCGGCGAGCCTGACTCCCTCCTCCCGCTTCTTCATGAACGCTCCGCTCCCGGTTTTAACGTCCATGACAACGACATCGGCACCCTCAGCGAATTTCTTGGAGAGTATACTCGACGTTATGAGCGGTATGTTTTCAACCGTGGCCGTAACATCGCGCAGTCCGTAGAGGAGGCGGTCGGCGGGCGCGAGCTTTTCGGTCTGTCCGGACATGACATACCCGACATCACGAAGTATTGAAATGAATTCCTTTTCCGTCAGGTTGACGTTGAAACTGGGTATGGACTGGAGCTTGTCGAGGGTCCCGCCTGTAAACCCGAGACCGCGGCCCGACATCATGGGCACCGGAACACCGCAGGCCGCGACCGCGGGTGCGAGCACCAGGGATACCTTATCCC
>Ga0180432_10003825_pt1 | contig 21152 bp, 19 predicted proteins | sample SS_ome_10_FD_132414 | JGI IMG/M metagenome (GOLD analysis project Ga0180432, IMG submission 132414) | Hypersaline lake sediment archaeal communities from the Salton Sea, California, USA - SS_1_MS_2 metaG | ecosystem: Environmental > Aquatic > Non-marine Saline and Alkaline > Hypersaline >...
CGGTCAGCTCATGGCTCTCCGGATCCACCGTGATCTCGGCGAACACCTCCCCGGTGGTCGGCTCGCAGACATCCCACGTGTGATCGTGGCGCCCACGCAGATACCAGGCTCCGGCGTTGATATCGGGCGTCATCGGCTCGCCGGGTTACTTGATCTCGGCGAGCACCGTGCCCTGGGTGATGGCAGCCCCCGCCGCAACCGCCAGTCCGGTGATCACACCGTCCTTGTGCGCGGTCACCGGGTTCTCCATCTTCATCGCCTCCAGCACCGCGACGAGATCTCCGGCGCTCACCGTCTGACCCTCTTCGACGGCGACTTTGACGACGGTGCCCTGCATGGGTGCGGTCACCGCGTCACCGGATGCCGCAGCTGAGGCGTGCGCCCCGCGCTTGCGTGGCTTGGGCTTCTTGCGGACGACACCGGGCTGAGCGCCGCCGTTGCCGAGCGCGAGGTCCCCGGGTAGTGACACTTCCAGACGGCGGCCACCGACCTCGACGACGACTTTCTGGCGGGGCTGGGCCTCCTCCTCGTCGACCGCGCCGCCGCCGGTGAACGGCTCGACGGTGTTATCCCATTCGGTCTCGATCCACCGGGTGTGCACGGTGAACCCGTTGTCGTCGCCGATGAAGGCCGGATCGCTGACGATCGCGCGGTGGAATGGGACGACGGTGGCCAGGCCCTCGATGTGGAACTCGGCCAGCGCACGGCGGGCCCGCTCGATGGCCTCCTGCCGGTTGGCGCCGGTGACGATGAGCTTGGCCAGCATCGAGTCGAACTGACCGCCGATCACCGACCCGCTGACCACCCCGGAGTCCAGCCGGACACCCGGACCGGTCGGCGGGTCGAATCGGGTGACCGGGCCCGGGGCGGGCAGGAACCCGCGGCCGGCATCCTCGCCGTTGATGCGGAACTCGATCGAGTGCCCGCGTGGTGCGGGATCTTCGATGACGTCCAGCTTCTCGCCGTTGGCGATACGGAACTGCTCACGGACCAGGTCGATACCGGAGGTCTCCTCGGTGACCGGGTGCTCCACCTGGAGTCGGGTGTTCACCTCCAGAAAGGAGATGAGGCCGTCCTGGCCGACCAGGTATTCCACGGTGCCGGCACCGTGGTAGCCGGATTCTTTGCAGATCCGTTTGGCGGACTCGTGGATCTCCGCGCGTTGCGCGGTGCTGAGGAACGGCGCCGGAGCCTCTTCGACGAGCTTCTGGAAGCGACGCTGCAGCGAGCAGTCGCGGGTGCCCGCGACGACGACGTTACCGTGCTGGTCCGCGATGACCTGGGCCTCGACGTGGCGCGGCTTGTCCAGGTAGCGCTCGACGAAGCACTCGCCGCGGCCGAACGCGGCGACCGCCTCCCGGGTGGCCGAATCGAACAGCTCAGGGATCTCCTCGATGGTGCGGGCCACTTTCATGCCCCGGCCGCCGCCGCCGAACGCCGCCTTGATGGCCACCGGCACACCGTATTCCCGGGCGAAGGCCACCACCTCGTCGGCATTCTTCACCGGGTCGGGCGTGCCCGGAACCAGCGGCGCCTGGGCGCGGGCGGCGATATGCCGTGCCGTGACTTTATCGCCAAGGTCGCGGATGGACTGCGGACTGGGGCCGATCCAGATGAGCCCCGCGTCGATGACCGCCTGGGCGAAATCGGCGTTCTCGGAAAGGAATCCGTAGCCCGGGTGGATGGCGTTCGCACCGGACTTGGCGGCGGCGTCGAGGATCTTGCCGAAGTCGAGATAGGACTCCGCCGAAGTCTGCCCACCGAGGGCGAAAGCCTCGTCCGCCAGCTGCACGTGCGGGGCGTCGGCATCCGGATCGGCGTACACCGCGACGCTGCCCAGACCGGCGTCCTTGGCCGCCCGGATCACCCGGACCGCGATCTCGCCGCGATTGGCGACGAGGACCTTGGAGATGGTCTGATTGGGCACGCGCGCCTCCTGGACTGTGTGGAACCGAGTTGACGAAGAAGAGTTCGGAGGCAGTCTAGAACGTGCTGGTCCGGATCCGGGGCGGCGGTGGTTCGACGGGCGCAAAGTAGGCTGACTTACCTGCCCCGCCCGGACCTGGAGGATCAATGTCTCTGCTGTTCAATCCGCGTACCTATGACCCGAAATCCTTCGACGAGCCGACTCAGAGCCAACTCGTCGCGCTGATCGACTTCTTCGAGAACAAGGGGCTGGCCCGCAACAAAGAGGAGTTCTACTCCGGGGAGTGGTACTCCGACTTTCTGACGCTGGTGGCAGACAAGAAGATCTTCGCCACGTTCGCCACCCCCGCCGAGGTCGGTGAGCTCGTCGGGGAGACCGATGCGCGCTGGGACCTGGCCCGGATCAACGAGCTCAACGAGATCCTCGGTTTCTACTCGTTGGCGCACTGGTACGCCTGGCAGGTCTCGGTCCTGGGCTTGGGGCCGGTGTGGCTCAGCGCGAACGAGGACGCCCGCGCACTGGTCGCCGAACTGCTGAGGGAGGGCAACATCTTCGGGTTCGGGCTGTCCGAACGCGAGCATGGCGCCGACATCTACTCCTCGGACATGATTCTGACCCGCACCCCCGACGGCGGCTTCACCGCCAGCGGCGGTAAGTGGTACATCGGCAATGGCAACGCTGCGGGCCGGCTGAGCGTATTCGGCAAGTTCGCCCAGGACGATCCGGAACATCCGGGTGAGTACGTGTTCTTCCTGGTGGATCCGCGTCATGAGAGCTACGAGCTGATCAAGAACGTGATGGCCGGTCAGATGTTCGTCGCCGCGTTCAACCTGCACGGCTACCCCGTGGCCGCCGCGGACATCCTGCACGTCGGCAAGCCCGCCTGGGACGCGGCACTGGCGACGGTGAACGTGGGCAAGGTCAACCTGGGCTGGGCCAGCATCGGCATCTGCGAACACTCCTTCTACGAAGCCGTCACCCACTCCAACAACCGTGTGCTCTACGGCAACCGGGTCACCGACTTTCCGCATGTGCGGCGGATGCTCGCCGACGCCTATGCGCGGTTGGTGGCGATGAAGGTCTTCTCCGCCCGGTCCACCGACTACTTCCGCTGCGCCAGCGAGGAAGATCGCCGTTTCCTGTTGTTCAACCCGATCACCAAGGCGAAGGTGACCAGTGAGGGCGAGCGGGTGATCGACCTGCTCTGGGACGTCATCGCGGCCCGGGGCTTCGAACGCGACACCTACTTCAGCCGGGCGGCCGGCGATATTCGGGCGCTGCCGAAACTCGAGGGCACCGTCCACGTCAACATCGCCCTCGTGCTGAAGTTCATGCCGCGCTATCTGGGGGCGGCGCACGGTGCCGCCCAGGAGTACCCGGAGGTCCCGGTGCGCCAGGACGCCGCCGACGACACCTATCTGTTCCATCAGGGCCCCGCCAAGGGCCTGGGCGGGATCGGTTTCGCCGACTGGCGCCCGCCGTTCGACCGATTCGGCCACCTGGCCAACGTCGCGGTGTTCCGTGAGCAGATCGACGCCTTCACCCAACTGGTCCTCACCGCGCCGCCGACCGAGGCGCAGCAGAAGGATCTGGACTACCTACAGATCCTCGGTCAATTGTTTACCCAGATCGTCTACGCGCAGCTCATTCTGGAGTCCGCCGCCCTGGCCATCGACAACGGGGAAACCCGTCCCGGTTCGGTCAGCGACCTGTCAGACCTCACCGAGGCGCACCTCGACCGTATTTTCGCGGTCTTCATCCGCGACATGTCCGACCAGGCGGTTGCCCTGCACGGCCAGTCGACGGCGACCGACGCGCAGAGCGCCGCGGCGCTGTCGATCCTGCGTAAGCCGCAGATCGACGCCGAGGCGGAACGGGCGTTCCTCAATGAGGTGCTGTCCTATAGCGGCGCGTATGAGATGAAGGCCTAGCGGAGATGCGCTCGCGGGCGGTGAATGTCCGACCCCCCGGCTACTATCGAACTTATGTTCGAAAATATGGACGAAGCGGGGCTGCTGGGGGAGATGTCATGCGCCCGGCGCGACGAGCGGGTAGCGGTAGCCCGTCGGCTGTTGGCGGCGGGCCGCCTGTGTCAGCTACGCATGGCCGGTCTCGGCGCCGAGGACCGGTTTCAGTGGTGTGTGGACAACTGGGAGGCCGTGGCGGCGGAGGTCGGCGCCGAGTTGGGTGTCAGCCGGGGCCGGGCCTCGTCGGAAATGAACTACGGGGTGGAACTGCTTGAGCGGCTGCCACGGCTTGCCGCGGCATTCGCCGCCGGCGAGGTGGACTTCCGAGTCATCGCGGTGGCGGTGTTTCGCACCGGGCTGATTTCCGACGGCGACACACTCGCCGGTATCGATGCATCCTTAGCCGCAGGGGCCCCGCAATGGAATGCTCTGTCGCGGGCGCGGGTCGCCGAACTGGTGGACTGGCGGGTTCGGAACGCCGACCCGGCGGCGGTGCGCGTCGCGCGCGGCGTCGATGCCGACCGCCGCGTCGGTTTCGGTCCCACTCGCGACGGGATGACCGAGTTCTGGGGTTCGCTGCGTGCCCCGGACGCCGTCGTCCTGGACCGCCGACTCGATCAGCTCGCCGCCGCAGTATGCCGGACCGATCCGCGGACCAGGGCCCAGCAGCGCGCCGACGCCCTGGTTGCGTTGTCAGCAGGGCGGGCGGTGCTGAACTGTGAGTGCGACTCGGCCGACTGCCCGGCCAGGGATGCCGATGCGGGCCCCGGCCAGATCGTGATCCATCTGCTGGCCGAGGCCGGCACCGTCGCGGGTGACAGCGACGCGCCGGGCTATCTCCCGGGGCACGGTGCGATTCCCGCCGAGGCCGTCCGGGATTATGCCTCCCGTGAACGGCTGCGTCCGCTGGCCCGAGCCGGGGAGTTGCGGGCCGAGTCGCACTACCGCCCATCAGTGGCGCTGGCTGCCTTCATCAGGGCGCGGGATCTGAGCTGTCGGTTCCCCGGCTGCGATAAACCCGCCGAGGTATGCGATATCGACCACACCATTCCCCACAGCCTCGGCGGCCCCACCCATCCGGGAAACCTAGCCCTCCTCTGTCGTCTTCATCATTTACTGAAAACGTTCTGGACTGGCGAAAATGGTTGGCAGGAAAAGCAATTCAGCGACGGCGTTATTCTCTGGACATCGCCATCCGGGCGCTTGTACACGACCACGCCGGACGGCGCGCTGTTCTTCCCGCAGCTCGGCGAGCCCACGGAACGGCTCGATATCGCCATCACCGAGACGGAACCCACCCGGGGCCGCGGCCTGCTGATGCCGACCCGGCGAGGCTCCCGAGCCAGCGAACGCATGACCCGCATCGCGTGGGAACGCGGCATCAACGAAAAACGTTGGGCCGCCGACCCGCCGCCGTTCTAGTCGCGAAGGCGCCGCTTGATTCGGGTTAGCATGGCCGACATACCGCGCAACCGCAGCGGGCTGATCAGGGCGGCCAAGCCCAACTCCGCGTAGAAGTCGTCCGGTACGGCGAGGATGTCGGCGGCCGGCTGGGAGTCCAGTCCGGTGGCCAGGATCGATGCGAAACCGCGGGTGGTCGGTGCCTCGGCGGGCGCGCTGAAGTACAACCGGACACGCTTGCGGTCATCGGCGTCGACATGCAGAAACAGCGGCGACTGACATTCCGGCACCGGCTCCATCGCGGCCTCGTGCAGATCCTCCGGCAGGTCGGGCAGCTCGTCGGCGAACTCCAGCAACAGCCTCAGCTTGTCCTGGCCGGCGACTTCGGCGAATTCCGAGACCACCTCGGCCAGCGGTGTCGGCATGGTCATGGCTGCGCGGGAGCGGATCCGGGTTCCTCGCCGACCGCCACCGGCACCCGCACGACGTTGCCCCACTCGGTCCACGAACCGTCGTAGTTGCGGACCCCGGGGATACCGAGCAGGTGGGTGAGGACGAACCAGGTGTGGCTCGAACGTTCGCCGATCCGGCAGTAGGCGATGGTGTCGCGGGGGTCATCGACACTCGAGCCGACGAAGGAGTAGATCTCTTCCAACTCCGCGCGGGACCGGAACCGTCCGCTGTCATGGGCGGCCTTGGCCCACGGGACCGATATCGCGGTGGGGATGTGGCCGCCGCGCAGTGCGCCCTCCTCCGGATAGTCCGGCATGTGGGTGCGCTCGCCGGTGTACTCCTGCGGCGAACGCACATCGATCAGGGTGGCCTGTCCGAGCGCGGCCAGCACATCGTCGCGGTAGGCGCGGATCGGCGTGTCATTGCGGGTCACCACCGGGTAGCCGGTGCTGGTCCGCTCCGGAACGTCCAGGGTGGTCTCCCTGCCCTCGGCCAGCCAAAGATCGCGCCCGCCATTGAGCAACCGGACGTCGGGATGGCCGAACAGGGTGAATACCCAAAGCGCGTAGGCCGCCCACCAATTGCTCTTGTCCCCGTAGATCACCACGGTGTCATCGCGGGCTATGCCCTTGCGGTCCATCAGCTCCGCGAACTGCTCGCCGCTGATGTAGTCGCGCACCCGGGCGTCGTTGAGATCGGTATGCCAATCGATCTTGACCGCCCCCGGAATGTGACCGACGTCGTAGAGCAGTACGTCCTCGTCCGATTCGACGATCGCAAGGCCGGGCGCACCCTGATGCTCGTTTAACCAGTCGCCGGTGACCAGTCGTTCGGGATGGGCGTATTCCTGCAGGGCGGGGCTGGGGTCGGGAGGAAGGGTCACGTCAAGATCGTACCGATGGGGAGGGCGGATTCGCCCGCCAGAGGTCGGCTATCGAGCACCCCGCCGTCTCCAGCAACCGGCGGGTGACAGCCAGGCCCAGGCCGACGACATTGGCCGGATCGCCGTCGACACCGTCGACGAACCAGCCGCCGAGCCCGTCGAGAGTGAACCCGCCGGCGACACCGAGTGGTTCGCCGTGCGCGATGTAGGCCGCCAGATCGGCGTCTCCGGGCCGGCCGAACCGCACCTCGGTCACCGCGGCCGCCGTCCCGTTCGCCACCACCTCGCCGGCCCGCAGCCGAATGACGCAGTGCCCGGTGAACAACTGGCCGGTCCGGCCGGCCATCGACGACCACCGCTGGCGTGCCTCCGGCCCGGAACCGGGTTTACCGCTCAACCGGCCGTCGAGGTAAAACATGGAATCGCAGCCGATCACCACGCAATCGGCGGTCACTGCAGCGTCCAGTCCGCGGCGCACCTCGTCGGCCTTCGCCTCGGCAAGGGCGTTGACCACGGTTGCCGGGTCCGCGGTGGGGCCAAGCCGCTCGATAATGGCGCCCTCGTCGACCCCGGACACCGCGACAAGCGGGTCGATCCCGGCTTGGCGCAACACTCGGAGCCGGCCGGTCGACGCCGAGCCCAGCACAACCCGGGTCATCGGCTGCCCGGGCGGAGGCCCGTCATCGGCTGCCCGGGCGGAGGCCCGTCATCGGCTGCCCGGGCGGAGGCCCGTCATCGGCTGCCCGGGCGGAGGCCCGTCATCGGCGGACGTGCGTGCGCTCCAGCAGCGTGACGCGCTGCCAGCTGGTAACCGGGTAGCGCAGTTTGTCCACCGGATGGCCCCACATGTTGAGTTCCTGCGGGCCCGCAATCGCGGTCCCGTCGCGCAGACCGGCCAGCACGGTGATCAGCGCGGCCAGTTCGGAATCGGTCGGCCGGCCCTTGAGTACCCGGATCTCCGGAGCGGTGGGCTCCGGTGCGTCGATTGTCAGCTGGTGCGGATCGCTGACCTCGGTGATGTCCTCATGTCGCATGCTGGTCTCCCTGCAGTGGGATGTTCACAGTGGGATATTCCCGTGTTTCTTCGGCGGGGTCTGGACGATCTTGCGTTCCAGCAGTCGCAGCGAGGTGGCGATATAGCCGCGGGTGTGCGACGGCGGGATCACCGCGTCGAGGAACCCGCGCTCGGCAGCGATATACGGGTTGACCAGGGTGTCCTCATAGTCGCGTTGCAGCTCGAGACGGAGCGCTTCGACGTCGTCGCCGTTCTTGGCCGCCTCGGTCAGTTGCTTGCGGTACACGAAGCCGACCGCCCCGGAGGCGCCCATCACCGCGATCTGCGCGGTCGGCCACGCGACGTTGACATCGCAGCCCATATCCTTCGAGCCCATCACGCAATAGGCGCCGCCATAGGCTTTCCGGGTGATCACGGTGATCTTGGCCACGGTGGCCTCACCGTAGGCGTAGAGGAGTTTCGCGCCACGCCGGATGATGCCGTTGAACTCCTGCTCGGTGCCCGGCAGGAAGCCCGGTACGTCGACCAACATGATGATCGGGATATTGAAACAGTCGCAGGTGCGGACGAACCGGGCCGCTTTCTCCGAGGCGTTGATGTCGAGGCAGCCGGCGAACTGAGTGGGCTGGTTGGCGACGATACCCACGGGACGACCGTCGACGCGGCCGAACCCGACGATGATGTTCTGCGCGTAACCCGCCTGGATCTCCAGGAATTCCTCGTCGTCGAGGATCCGGGTGATGACCTCATGCATGTCGTACGGCTGATTTGGCGAGTCCGGAATCAGGGTATCGAGTTCGAAGTCGGCTTCGGTCAGGTTGTCTTCGATCGCGCCGGGATGCGGTGGCGCGGGGTAGCGCGGCGGATCGGCGTAGCTGTTCGGCGGCAGGAAGCTGAGCAGGTCGCGGACGAAGTCGAAGGCGTCCTGCTCGCCGGAAGCCACGTAGTGCAGGGTGCCGGACTTGGACATGTGGGTCTGCGCCCCGCCGAGTTGCTCCATCGTGACGTCCTCGCCGGTGACGGTCTTGATGACATCGGGGCCGGTGATGAACATCTGGCTGGTCTGGTCGACCATCACCACGAAATCGGTGAGGGCGGGGGAGTAGACGTGACCGCCGGCGGCCGCACCCATGATCAGCGAGATCTGCGGCACTACGCCGGAGGCCAGGATGTTGTTCCGGAAGATCCGGCTGTACAGGCCGAGGGAGACCACGCCCTCCTGGATGCGGGCGCCGGCCCCGTCGTTGATCCCGATGAGCGGTCGGCCGGTCTTGACGGCCAGTTCCTGGACCTTGACGATCTTCTCGCCGTAGACCTCCCCGAGGCTGCCGCCGAAGACCGTCGCATCCTGGCTGAAGATGCAGACATCGCGGCCGTCGATGGTGCCGTAGCCGGTCACCACGCCGTCGCCGACCGGCCGGTTGTCCTTCAGCCCGAAATTGGTGGAGCGGTGCCGGGCCAACGCGTCGAGCTCGACGAAGGAGCCCTCGTCGAGCAGAGCAAGGATGCGTTCACGGGCGGTCAGCTTGCCCTTGGCGTGGGTTTTCTCGACGGCTGCCTCGCCCACCGGACGCAGCGTCTCCTCCGCGCGCTGACGCAGATCGGTCAGCTTGCCGGCGGTGGTGTGGATATCCGGTTCGGTAACGCTTGTCATGGATGACGATGTTAGACCCCGGCCGATCGGCTCCCGGCTACTCCTTGACGACGAGCATCCTTGACGACGAGCACGGTTTGCAGCGACGGATCTCCGCAGTAGGCGATCCGGGTGCCGCTGCGCGCCTCTTCCTGCAGGGCCGCCAGCATCGCGGCGTGTACCCGTTCGCCGGGGGCCAGGGCGGGCACTCCGGGCGGATAGGGTGCCGCGGTCTCGGCGGCGATCCGGCCGATTGCGGCCTCGGCCGGAACTCGCTCGTGGTCGGCGAAGAAGGCCTCGCGGGGGCTCATCGCGGTGTCCGGCTGCAGCGTCCACGCGGTGATCGGGACCAGGGGCCGCGGGGCACCGCGGTGTTCCGCTATCGCCCGGACGATCTCGGTGACCATGAAGTCGACGCTCGCCGGTGTGTCGGCCAGCGTGATGACGGGGCAGAACGTGTCGCGGTCGGCGAACTCCAGATGAAGGCCCCGCTGTTCGAGCACGTCGGCGACCAGTTGACCATCGGCTCCGGTTCCAGTCAGGGTCAGCACGATCTTGGTGGGATCCTGCATCAGCAGCCCGGGGGACCGGTCGGCCAACTCCGGACCGACCACACCGAGTCCGGGCACCTGCCGGAAGCGGTCACGCGCGCCGCGGGCCAGCCCGATCGCCTGGCCGAGCAATTCTTGGCCACGCTCGGCCAGCAGGTCCCGGGTCAGGTCGATGCTCGCGAAGATGCCACCCGACGGGCTGGTGGTGTGCAGGCCCTCGAACGCGGCCTCGAGGCGTTCGAGATCGATGAGCCGGCTCTGGGCCAGCACCATGGAGGACTGGGAGAAGCCGGTGGCATGTTTGTGGATACTCGTCACGAGTGCGTCCGCTCCGGCCCGGATGGCATGCGGCGGCAGGTCGGGATGGAAGCCGAGGTGAGCTCCCCAGGCGGCATCGACCGTCAGCGGGATGCCGTGCGCGTGCGCCAGTTCGGCGTGCGCAGCCACATCGGAGACCCCGCCGACGTAGCTCGGCTCGACCAGCATCACGGCCTTCGCCTCGGGGTTGGCCCGCAGCGCGTCGGCGACCCGACTCACCGGCATGCCCGCGGTCAAACCGGTCCGCTCGTCGATATCCGGCCGTACCCATACCGGCACCAGGCCGGCCAGGACGAGGCCGAAGAACAGTGATTTGTGAATGGTGCGGGCCACGATCACCTTGTCGCCGGGCTTGCCGACCGACAGGCACAGGGCCTCATTGCCATGCGAGGAACCCTGCACGGAGAATCCGCACCAATCCGCCCCCCACAGCTCCCCGGCGAGGCGTTCGGCGGTGGCCAGCCGCCGGGTCGAGACCCGCCGGTTCTCCACCCCGAGGTAGTGCGGAACGTCCAGCGCCAGGAACTCGTCGACCAGTTCGGGGTTGCGTTTGTGGCCGGGGGTGGTGAACGCCGTGCCCGGATCGGCGAGGAAACTCCGGTAGGCGTCGTAGAGCGGGGCATTCTTGGGCCAATTGAACTTTTTGGGCCGGTTGAACATGGGCGGCAGTCCTCCGGTGATTTCCCGGAGCGTAGCGCTCCTGTGGCATCGTTGCCCGGTGACGTGGGAGTTAGGGACCCAGCGGGAGCACTAGGAGAAGCCAGTGGGATATCCCGATAACGTTCTCGCGGCCGACGAGGAGGTGGTGCTGCATCGCCACCCGCACTGGAAGCGCCTGATCGGTCCGGTGCTGGTGCTGCTGCTGACCACGGCGGTGGCTGCGTTCGGTGCAGCGGTGGTCAGCCGGACCGGCTGGGATCCGCGGGCCCGGCAGGTGGTGTCGGCGGTGCTGGCGGGTGTCTGGCTGCTGTTGACCGGTTGGCTCACGGCGCGGCCGTTCCTGGCCTGGCTGACAACCCACTTCGTCATCACCGACCGCCGGGTGATGTACCGGCACGGCGTGCTGGCCCGGGCGGGTATCGACATTCCACTGGCCCGGATCAGCAGCGTGGAATACCGGCACGGGCTGCTCGACCGCATGGTCCGCACCGGCACCCTGGTCATCGAGTCGGCGTCGCAGGATCCCCTGGAGTTCTCCGACATTCCCCGAGTCGAGCAGGTGCACTCCCTGCTCTACCACGAGGTGTTCGACACCCTTGATGCCGAGGAATACCCGATCGGGCGCTAGGCCGCCGGAGGTCGGCGTCGCCGGCGCAGTGGGGTCACCACGCCGCGACGGGATTCGCGGGCCTCGATCTCGTCCTCGATCGCCTCGACGATGCCGCCCGAGGTCAACGTCGACTCCAGCGCCCGATCCGGCTCACGGCCCACCTCATCGGGGAACACCCACCGCCGGAACGCCCAGAAGCGGAAAGCCATCTGGAGCAGGTTGCCGATGATGTACGCGGAGAGGAAGTCGGCGAGGTTTTCCGTCGCCAGCGTCACATTCGGTACCCGCAGGCCCAGCACATAGCTGGAGAACCAGAGCGGCGCCATGCTGAGCACCACGCCCACGCCGCTGACCCCGAAGAACAACAGCGCCTCGTGATGACGTTCCCGCCCGCCGCGGTCCCGGAAGCTCCACTCCCGGTTCAGGATGTAGGACGCGATCACCGCGACGATGCCGGCGATCACCTTGGCGGTCACCGGTTTCGGCTCCAGGACGGTCAGCTTCAACGTGAAGAAGATCACCGAGTCGATGATGAAAGTGGTGGCGCCGACGATCGCGAACTTGATCAGCTCATGATGTCGCTCCGCGAAGGGCCGGAAGGCCCGGGGCAGCCGCGAAATCGTGGCATCGGCAAAAGACACGATTTCTAATTCTACGGAAATTGTCCCGACTCGCGTAGTGGCGCTGGTCACCGCCGATAATTACGAGCTGCTGCGGCCAAGTCCACGGTCATGTAACCGGCCGTGTCACTATGGAGCCCGTGCCGGACGGACCCGTGGTCGCGATGGTGGGCGGCGGGCAGTTGGCCCGGATGACCCACCAGGCCGCGATCGCCCTCGGCCAGAGCCTACGGGTGCTGGCGGTCAGCCCGGATGACCCCGCCGCCCAGGTGAGTCCCGACATCGTTATCGGCTCCCACACCGACATGGCGGCCTTACGCCTTGCCGCAGCGGGTGCCGCGGCGCTGACCTTCGACCACGAGCATGTGCCCACCGGGCTGCTACAGCAGCTCGTCGCCGAAGGGGTGGCGGTGCTGCCGCCACCCGAGGCACTGCTCTACGCGCAGGACAAGTTGGCGATGCGCCAGCGGCTCACCGCGATGGGGGCCCCGGTTCCGCGGTTCGCCGAGGTGAACGACGTCGACGACGTCGATGCCTTCGCCGCATCGGTGGGCGGTCCGCCGGTGGTCAAGACGGTGCGCGGTGGCTACGACGGCCGCGGCGTGGTGCTGGCCGCCGATATCGGGGCGGCCCGGGAGGCGGCGGCCGGGTATCTCGCCGACGGGGTGGCGGTGCTACTGGAGGAGCGGGTGCAAATGCGCCGGGAGCTCGCGGTGCTGGTGGCCCGTTCGCCGCTCGGCCAGGGTGCCGCCTGGCCGGTGGTGGAAACCATTCAGCGCGAAGGCATCTGCGTTACGGTGCTGGCACCGGCTCCGGAGCTCTCCGAGGAGCAACATGCGCAGGCCGAACGGCTGGGGTTGCGGATCGCTGAGGAATTGGGCGTCGTAGGTGTTCTCGCCGTCGAATTGTTCGAGATGACCGACGGAACGCTGATGGTCAACGAACTGGCGATGCGCCCGCACAACTCCGGCCACTGGACCATGAACGGTTCGGTCACCAGCCAGTTCGAACAGCACCTCCGGGCGGTGCTGGACTACCCGCTCGGTCAGACCCGGGCGCTGGCGCCGGCAACGGTGATGGCCAATGTGCTCGGCGCGCCGAGTGCCCCGGCGATCAGCATGGATGAACGGCTGCACCATCTGTTCGGCCGGATGCCGGAGGTCAACGTGCATCTGTACGGCAAGCAGGAACGGCCCGGTCGCAAGATCGGGCATGTGAACGTGTTGGGCGAGAATGCCGGGTTGGTGCGGGAGCGAGCCGAACGGGCGGCACACTGGTTGTCCCACGCCCAGTGGACCGACGGATGGGACGGGTGTACCGATGGCTGAGTCGCCGAGGGTCGGCGTGATCATGGGCAGCGACAGTGACTGGCCGGTGCTGGAGGCGGCCGCCGGGGCGCTGGCCGAATTCGAGGTGCCGTTCGAGGTGGGCGTGGTCTCGGCGCACCGCACCCCGGGGCTGATGTTGGACTATGCCCGCGACGCGGCCGGCCGGGGTCTGCAGGTGATCATCGCCGGTGCCGGCGGTGCGGCACATCTGCCCGGGATGGTGGCCTCGGCGACGACGCTGCCGGTGATCGGCGTTCCGGTTCCGCTGGCCAACCTCGACGGCCTGGACTCGCTGCTGTCGATCGTGCAGATGCCGGCCGGGGTTCCGGTGGGATGCGTGTCGATCGGCGGTGCGCGTAACGCCGGGTTGCTGGCAGTACGGATCCTGGGCGCGGCGGACGCGCAGTTGCGTCGCCGGATGGCGGCTTTCCAGGCCGGACTGGAGGCAGAGGTCGCGGCCAAGGACCGGGCGTTGCGGGAGCATTTACTCGGGGGGTAGGCAAGCGGGTAATCTGGCAGCGAGTAGCGAGGAGGCTGTTGTGGCTGGTTGGTCCGGTAATTCGTCGTTCGATGTGTTCAGTCTGCCCGAGGAGCACGAGGAGCTCCGGGCCGCTATCCGGGCGTTGTCGGAGAAGGAGATCGCTCCCTACGCCGCGGCGGTGGACGAGGAGGCGAGGTTCCCGCAGGAGGCGCTCGATGCGCTGAACGCCTCCGGTTTCAACGCGGTGCACGTACCCGAGGAGTTCGGTGGTCAGGGCGCGGACTCGGTGGCGGCCTGCATCGTCATCGAGGAGGTTGCGCGGGTCGACGCGTCGGCATCGCTGGTTCCCGCGGTCAACAAGCTCGGCACCATGGGGCTCATCCTGCGCGGCTCCGACGAGCTGAAGAAACAGGTTCTGCCCGATATCGTCGACGGCAAGATGGCGTCCTATGCCCTCTCCGAGCGGGAGGCCGGCAGCGACGCCGCAGCGATGCGAACCCGGGCCAAGGCCGACGGTGACGACTGGATCCTTAACGGTTCCAAGTGCTGGATCACCAACGGTGGCAAGTCCGCCTGGTACACGGTGATGGCGGTGAGCGACCCGGACAAGGGCGCCAACGGCATCTCGGCGTTCATGGTGCACGAGGACGACGAGGGCTTCGTCGTGGGTCCGAAGGAGCGCAAGCTCGGCATCAAGGGCTCGCCCACGACCGAGTTGTACTTCGAGAACTGCCGGATTCCGGGCGACCGGATCATCGGCGAACCGGGTACCGGTTTCAAGACTGCGCTGGCCACTCTCGACCACACCCGGCCCACCATCGGCGCACAGGCAGTGGGCATCGCGCAGGGCGCGGTCGATGCGGCCATCGCCTACACCAAGGACCGCAAGCAGTTCGGCCGTCCGGTCGCCGACAACCAGGGTGTGCAGTTCATGCTGGCCGATATGGCGATGAAAGTGGAGGCGGCCCGGCTGATGGTGTATTCGGCCGCGGCCCGCGCCGAACGCGGCGAGGGCGATCTCGGCTTCATTTCCGCGGCGTCGAAGTGCTTCGCCTCCGACGTCGCCATGGAGGTCACCACCGACGCGGTGCAACTGTTCGGAGGCGCGGGCTACACCGTCGACTTCCCGGTGGAACGGATGATGCGCGACGCTAAAATCACCCAGATCTACGAGGGCACCAACCAGATTCAGCGGGTGGTGATGTCGCGCGCTCTGCTGCGTTGACCACTCCGGTGTCGGCGTTACCGAACCGGAAGTGCGTCGCCATGATTGACTGGCCGCAGCGGGGCTGGGCTAGGAGTTGATGCAGTGGATTCGGTGGAAACCGTCGTTGAGAACGGGGGAGCCCGCCCGGATCGGCATCGCCCCTCGGTGCGACACGGCCGCCTCTTCGGTGCCGCCCTGGCGCTGGGGATAGGCGCGGCGATCGCGTCGGTGCCGGCGGTCGCTTCCGCTGATTCCACCGGTCGAGGGGATTCAGCCGGGTCGAAATCTCAGAGTGCTTCGAAGCTCTCGAGAGCCGGGATGACGCCGCCGAAGCGCATCGCACCCCCGAGGCGGACCGCGTCCGGGGCTCGGCCCGCGGCTGCCGCGGTCACAAGGGCACCTGATCGCGTCGCCATGCGCGCTGCACCGGCGGACTTGTCGATTCGCCCTGCCGTCAACCCGGGCCAGAAGCCGAACAAGAAAACCGACTCGGACACCCCGGCGGTGGCACCGCTTTCGTGGGCGGCGGCAGCGGTCACCCGCCGCGAGCTGGGTCCCGATCAGGGCTGGCAGCCGGGGTCGGTCATCCGTTACTTCTTCGGCAACGGCACCGCAGACAACCCGAATGCGGGAATCCTGGTCGGTAACGGCTACAGCTGGACCCCCTCGACGTGCTCCCGTGGCGGGTGCGACGGTGGCAAGGCCGGCCTGCTGGGCAACGGCGGCAACGGCTACAACGGGGGCGACGGCGGCTCGGCGGGCTGGTTCGGCAACGGCGGCGACGGCGGCTCCAGCGTCGGGTGGAACGGGGACGGTGGCAGCGGCGGGGCCGGCGGGCTTTTCGTCGGCAACGGCGGTGCGGGCGGGGCCGGCGGTGCCGCCGGCAGCGGCGAGATCAGCGGCAAAGGCGGGGCCGGTGGGTCGGCCGGTCTGATCGGTCGCCCCGGTCGCGCGGGTGCCGACGGCGGCGACGTGGTGATCTCGGACAACTTCGGGACGACCACGATCCAGGACAAGTACGTGGTGATGAACAACAACTACAGCGGTAACGGCGCGCAGACCATCACCGTGACCCCGACCGGGTTCTCGATCACCGCGAGGACTGGGTCCACCTCGACCTCCGGTGCCCCACTGGCTTATCCGGCGGTCTACTTGGGCTGCCACTACAGCAATTGTTCACCGTCCACTCCGCTCCCCCTGCAGATCAGCGGGATCACCAGCGCCACAAGCAGTATCGACTACACCTATCCCAGTGACCCCAGTTCCATCTACGACGCCTCCTATGACATCTGGATGGATCCGACTCCCAAGACGACCGGAGTCAACCAGCAGGAACTCATGATCTGGTTCACCAAACAGGGCGGCATCCAGCCGATCTCCTACAGCTACGATGCCGGAGGCGCCGTCCCGATCGCCACCGTGGAGATCGCCGGTGTGAGCTGGAACGTCTACCAGGGCAACAACGGTGCCAACAACGTGTTGTCCTACCTTGCGGTGAGCCCGATTGACTCATTGGCCGACTTCGATGTCATGAGTTTCATCGAAGACACCTACATCCGGACCGCCAGTTTCGCGCAACCGGTGACCGACGCGTGGTACCTCACCAGTATTCAAGCCGGCTTCGAACCCTGGAGCGGTGGCGTCGGCCTGACAGTGAACTCATTCGAAGCCACCGTCTCATAAAGGCTGATCCGGTGACCTCGGAGACAGTGACCTCGGAGACAGTGACCTCAGAGACAGCGGTCCTCCGTGCCGAACGGAGCAGTCTGTACACCTACATGGTCATCATGTTCGTGCTGGCGATTCTGGGCTTCGTCGTCTACGCCGTCACCCGGGTGTCGGCCACCCAGCTGGACGGGATCATCTCGCTGATCAACGCGGGTGCCGCGTTCATCGCGGCCCGACTGGCGGTCACGGCGTCAACGCCACCGGCGGTTGGGAGTCCGTATGGGCGACTGGCGCTGGAAAACCTCTACGGACTGTTCCGCTCGCTGATGATTCTCGGAGTCGTCGTCGTGGCCGGGGTCACCAACGCGGTGAAGGTGCTCGACTACCTGGTCACCGGTAAGGGCAGCGAACCCGAGTTCGGTCTCGCGGCGGTGTACACCGCACTGGTCGCGGTGGTCTGCTACGGCCTGAAGTGGAATCACGAGCGGAACAATCGGGCGGTCAACAACGCTTCGGCTCTGTTAAAGGTCGAGGCCACGGCCGCGAAGATGGAGAGCCTGATCAGTGCCGGCATCTGTGTGTCCCTGATCATCGTCGCGGTCATCCCGGAGGGCACGCCGGTCACATCAACCGGCTTCAACATCAAGAACATCGCGGACAGCATCATCGTGCTCATCCTGTGTATCGCATTGGTGGGCGAGCCGGTCCGCCAGATCCGCCTCGAGTTCGGGCGTCTTTCCGGCCGTCGCGCCGATCCCGCGCTCGACACCGCCGTGGCGGATGCCATCGCGGCGGTCCAGGACGAGTACGCAGACACCCTCGACTACCAGCTGACGCTGATCGACGCCCTGGCGATCGGCCGGGGCAAGACGACCGAGGTGGACATCAGGGTGTCCTACACCGGCACGATGACCGTCGCTGAATTGGACGAACTGCGGATTCACACCTACGCCGAACTCCGGCCGCGTATCGGTCCGCTCCGGCTCACCCTGATGTTCAGCGAGCTTCCCATCCACGCGACGCCGACCGGTGACTGAGGGCCGGTAGTCGTCAGTCGGCGGGGCGCAGATGGGTGATATCGCCGGCCGCCACCGCCACCATCGGTGAGCCGGCCTCCGCGGCGGTCCTGATCTGCAGCTGTCCGAGCTCATCGATATCGGTTGCGAATCCGACGATCTCGCGCCCGCCCGGCAATTCGGCCCGTACCCGGGTGCCCAGTGTGAGGCTGCGGCGCCGGTAGTCGGCCATCAGCCCGGCGTCGGCTCCGCCTGCGCCCCGCCAGCGGTCGATCCGCGCGGTCCACTCGGCCAGAATGCTGCCCAGCAACGCGCTGCGATCCAGCATCGTCGAGCCGAGCATCAGCAGGGAGGTGGCGCGGGCATCCGGGGCCTCATCGGCCCGCAGTGAGACGTTGAGGCCCAGCCCGACCACGATGACCGGGTCCGGCGCGGCCACCTCGGCCAGGATGCCGCCCAGTTTGTGATCGCCCACCAGGATGTCGTTGGGCCACTTCAACCCGGTTTCGAGACCGGTGATGGCGGTGACGGCGTCGACCACCGCAACCCCGGTCAGCAGTGGCAGCCAGCCCCAGCCGGCCGGCGGCAGGCCGGCCACGCGCAGGCCCACCGACAGGGCGATCTGGGACCGGGGCGGGCTGGACCAACTACGACCGTTGCGGCCGCGCCCGGCGCTCTGATGCTCGGCGATCAGCACCATGCCGTCGATATCCACCCCGGCTTCGTGCTGGGTGAGCAGGTCGGTGTTGGTAGAGCCGGTGCTGTCCACTACCCGCACGCTGCGCAGCGCGCGGTCGGGCCCCAGCAGGTCGCGGCGTACAGCCGTGAGGTCCAGCGGGGGCCGGTTCTCGGTCATAACGGCCAGCCTATGCCGGTCGGCTCGTGTCGGTCGGCGGCTGCAGGGCTCGGACCTCAGATTGACGCGGTAGCAGGCCAGCGCCTATCTTTCAGCACCGTGAATACTTTGCGCACAACCGCTGCCCTCTCCGGCGCCCTTGCCGTCGCCGCTGTCGGGTTCGCCGGCCCGGCCGCCGCCGACAGCACCGTCCCGCCGGCCATGCTGAACACCAACTGCTCGCTGGATCAGATTCTGGCCGCCACCAAGGTCGTCGACCCGGTGACTTACGGCGAGTTGATCGGCAAGTACAACTCCGAGCCCCGTTGGGTCCAGGGCGGGATCGTCTACCACATGAACCTGCTGCTGCAGAAGTCGCCGCAGGAGCGTCAGGACGAGGTGAACACCCTGGTGGGCATCTTCCCCGAGTATGTGTCGATCTTCACCGCCGCGGAGCCCGAGGCCAACGAGATCGCGGCCAAGTGCACGACCTTCCCGGCCGAGGATCCGTCGGTGTGGGACGCTTCGGCCCCGGCCCCGGCCCCGGCCCCGGCTCCGGCTGCAGCCCCCGCTTAATCCAGCGAGCGGGTGACCTTCTCGGTCACCCGTCGCCGGTCCAGCACCGCTGGGTCGGCGTTGGTCAGTTGCACCAGTGATGCCCCGGCGGCCAATACCGCCAGCAGGTGATCGGTCAGTTCCCGCGGTGTCGACCACGTCCGGTCTGACATCACCCGGTCACCGGCGGTCAGGCCGCGGGCCTCGGCGCTGCGCCGCGCATGCCGGAGAGCCTCATCGACGGACCAGCCGGCCAGGGCCGGTCCGGGGGCCTGCTCTGGTACCACCTGATCGCCGTGCACCCGTACCGCCGTTGCATAATCGGTCACGCCGACCGGCAGATCCGGCACCGGCTTGCCGAACGGGTCCAGCGACAGCACCGCCACCTCGGCCGTTCCGCTGCTGTCGGCCACCGTGTGGTCGGCTTCGGCAAGGCGGTCGATCGTGCACAGGGCGATGTCGGCGGGCTCCCCCGACAGCACCACCTCGGCGCCGATCCACCATGCCCCGAGAAGTACCGCGACGGTCTGCCAGTGCGCCGGTAGCAGCACCGCGACCCGGCTTTCCGGCCCGGCGTCGAGTTCGTCGCGCAGCAGGTTGGCGGTCTTGGCGGCCCAGTTGGCCAGCGTCACCGTCGACAATTCGATCCGCTCGCCGCAGGAATCGTCGTAGTAGGTGATCTGCGGGCCCATTCGGTCGGCACCGAGCAGGGGATCGAGCAGCGCGTCGGTGAGGTTCATCAGTTGACGCACTGCGGGTCGTCGGACCCCGCCGTGAACACTTGCGATGGGAGCGGTGTCTGGTCGTCGGACGAATCCGCGCCGGCCTCCCAGGATGCGTCCTGAGAGGATTTGTCGATGGTCGCAGCAGCGGGCAGCGAGCCGTCCAGCCCGGAACCCGGTCCGGCGTAGTCGTCGGCCAGGATGACCCGCGCGGTGCCCGCGGCGATCGAAGAGTCGGATACCACCGCAAGCCCGCCGAGTTCGGCCGCGACCGCCTGGGCGCCCAGATCATCCTCGGTCGCGGCCCGAACCTGGCTCTCGCTGACCCTCGCCTCGTCATGGTTGCCGATCGAGCCCTCGGCGAATCCCAGGGCGGTCAGCCGTTCCGACACCGCACCGGCCAGGCCGTTGATATCGGTGTCGTTGTAGACGTCCACCGTGGTCTTGTCGGGGGAGTAGGCGACCTCGGCGGTCTTACCCTCGTTCTGGTCCCGCAGCAGCCCGGACACCCACTGCTGCACCAGGGTCGGGTCCACTCGGACCACCGACTGCATACCGTCATCGCTCCACCCGTCCTCGGCCAGTACCGGGATGGTGGCGAACGCGACGTTCCCCGCGGCCAGCTTCTGCAGTTGGGTGAGGAAATCCATCACGTCCCAGCCGGAGGAGATCACCACCGAGCGGTGGATGGCGTCCTGCAGCCGGTTCAGCGTGCTCGGACTGCTCAAGGTCTTACCCGAGATCACCTGGTGGGCCAGTGAGGCCATGACAACCTGCTGGCGCACCACCCGATCAAGATCGCCGCGCGGCATATCGTGGCGCTGGCGCACGAAGCTCAGTGCCTGCGCACCGTCCAGGCGCTGCCAGCCGGCCGGGAAGTCCGCCCCGGAGAGCGGCTCGTAGACGGGCTCCTTCAGGCATACCTCGACGCCGCCCAGGGCATCGGTGATCAGCGAGAAGCCGAGCAGGCCGATCTCGGCGTAGTGGTCGACCGTCACACCCGTCAGGTCGGCGACGGTCTGGATCAGCGCGTTGCGGCCGGCCTCCACCGATTGCGGCTCGGCCACGGCGGGATCCACACCCTGGTTCTCCACGAGCTGCTTCATTCGCTCGAGCTTGACCTCGCCGTACACCCCGTTGATCTTGGTCTTGCCCAGGTCCGGCGCCTCGACGTAGGAATCGCGCGGAATGGAGATGGCCGTCGCCGAGCGGCCGTCGACGGGGATGCGGACCAGGATGATGGTGTCGGTGTTCGTCGCGACGTCGTCGCCGGCGTGCAACTGGGCCAACTCGGCCTCCGAC
>Ga0180432_10003826_pt1 | contig 21152 bp, 33 predicted proteins | sample SS_ome_10_FD_132414 | JGI IMG/M metagenome (GOLD analysis project Ga0180432, IMG submission 132414) | Hypersaline lake sediment archaeal communities from the Salton Sea, California, USA - SS_1_MS_2 metaG | ecosystem: Environmental > Aquatic > Non-marine Saline and Alkaline > Hypersaline >...
TAAAGTTGAACATCCATCACTCTCATATTCTTTTGTAAGCAATTTATGATGATTTATAAATGAGCCATATGTTTCCATCCAATCATTTAAATGAACTCCATAAAATGTTTCATAATATCTCATATCATCTGCTGCCATTATCTTCTTCCTCCTTTAATTCTTTCTCTTCCACCAGACTCATTATTCCATCCTCTCATTGACAGCCCTTTCATTCTAAATCGCCCTGTATCATCTTCTATTTGTCCAGTACCAACATCTTGTGAAACATATACTTGTACATAATCCCCTTCATTAAGATAAACTGAATAAATCATAATAGCATTAGAATGTTGACCAGCACCACCCATAAAACCATGTGTTTCAGCACAACAAAGAACAGAACCATTAACATATAATTGTATAATTGAATGTGTTGGTGCTCCAGTTACTTTTTCAACACATAAAGATACTGTAATTTCATATATACCAGCACCACCACGTTTTACTGTAATCCTGTCATCTCCTTGAACATAATGTAATTCACTTGTTTTTATATCACAATTACCCCAAACTAATGCTGTTGGTACATTTGTAACTGATGCAGCATCAACACCATGAAGAAAAATATAAGGTCTTGTTGGTGCAACTTCTCTAGCTCTACGATTTGTCATATTTATTACAACCTATATTTAGTTCTACCCATTCTATCAGATACATTTGCTTGTCTCACTGCTCCAAGTGCAGCACCTAATTTTTCTACACTATTAATATCAGCTATTTCTTTAACATTAATTGTGACTTGTTGTATAACTGTACCACTATCAATGGTTCTTCCAGCAGGTAAAATAGTTTCGTCACGATGAACTATTGCAGCCATAGTAGCTGGCACATGTTCTATTCCACGTTTATATTCAGGAATACCTTGTTGCTTCATAAGCACTCCTTGCATTCCTCTTAAACTTCGTAACATGCCTTCTGGAACAGGAGCACCCATTGCTTGCATTTCACTCAAGACACTTAATTGTTGACTGATATTAGCTAATCCTGGTATTGTAAATCCAGCTTCGGCAGTATTTTGCCTGGTTATTGCTGCACTCATCATACCAGCTATATCAATATCAAAAGCTGAAAATGCAGCAAGTAACTCAGGGTCATCCATTATAGCTCCAAGCTGCTTTACTAAATTTTTACTGTTGTTTATTATTTTTTGATTTGTTGTTGCCCACCAGCCATATCTTGTATCTAATTTTTCTTTTTCAATATTAATGTGATTTTCTAATTCAAGTATTTGATTATCATAAGTATATTTTAATTGATATGATTCTTCACTAACTTTAGCTAAAAACTCATCAATGTATGCTTTTTTCTCATTATATGCGTCAAAAGTTTCAACAGTTTCTTGTTTAGTATTCTTCATATTTTCTAATCTTAATTTTGCTTGTTCAATTTGAAGTGCTTTCATTCTTTTCTCTTCATTTCTAGTTAAGCCTCTTCTTCTCATCATACCAGCTAGTTGAATTTCAAGCATAGCAATTTGTAATTGTCTCATAGCTATAGACATTCGTTCAGTAGCTTCTCTATCTGATTTTTGTGCAGCTTCATGTTGTCTTACAAAATCTACAGCTTCTTTTAAAGCAGCATTGTTAGTTTTCCATGCATAAGTAGAATCCACTAACCCCATTTTAACGTCATGTTGAATATCTTTTTCTTGCTGTTCATATTTTAATTGAGCTAATTCTAAACCTAGAGTTCCTTGAACTGTTTTTTGATACTCTCCCCATCCAACTGTAATATTATCAACTAAGGCTCTATTTAATTCAACAATAGAAGTAGATACCTCATCCAAATCAATTTCTAAATCTCCTAACTCTTGTTGAACATTTTGTATTTCACCAACGAAAGAATTATAAGAATCAACAGTTTGCTCTGTTACTTTTTGTAATGCTTCCATCTTAATAACAGCTAATTCGTAATCCCTTCCTTCCATATCTTCCATTTTTTTGCTAAGTTCTTCCATTTGTAACATAGCACTCATGTAAGATTTTGCCTTAGATATATCAGTATCATCAAATTTAAATCTGTCAAATATACTCTGTGCAGCACCAGCTTCCTCTTGTTTTTTAAAGTTATCATAAAATTGAAGTAAAGAACCGAAAATTGGGATAGCATATTGCCAGTTATCAGCTATTCCTATTATAGCTTCTCTTACACTTAAGTCAAATTCATCCCAAGCTTCACCAGCATTACGCAACCTCTCTTCCATTTCCTGTTCAAGTTGTTTTGCAGTAAAAGCACTTGTGTCTTGTATTTTTTCTAAAGCCTCACCTGTTCTTCCAGCTATATTATCTAAATACATTAAATCTTCTGCAAAACCTTTAGCTCCTTCCTCACCAGCAAGAACCATAGCAACCCTCAAGGAACGCATATTGGGAATAAGCTCACCTAAAACACTTCTACCAAATTTATCTGTAGCAAGTCTTAATTCATCGAACCAGCCTTTTAATCCCATAATACGTAATGCAAGACCATTCATCTCTATTCCGTATTTCTCAGCAGCTTTAGTTGCTTGAGCACTCGGATTAATAATATTCTGAATTGCTAAAGCTAAACCTCTTGCAGTCATATCAATATGTAAACCGTGCCTTGTAGCTGTTGATAATGCAGCAGATAATTCATCAAATGATATTCCAGCTTGAGCAGCAATTGGCACAACATAACCAAGAGCTTGTTCCAAATCTGCAAATTGAAATTTACCACGCACAACTGATTGAAATAATACATCTGATACATGAGTAGCTTGTTCAGCAGCCATTCCATATGAATTAAGAACAGTTGTAAAAATATCCACAGAAGTTCTAACATCTGATAAACCTGCAATTGACGCTTTAATACTTGTATTTAATAAGTTCATCGCATCTCTTGAATCAAAAGCAGCAGATAAAATGTCATATAGACCTTTTGAAATATCACTTGTAGATTGTCCATACGATTTAGAAAGAGACTCAATGCCAACTTTAAATCTTTCCATCTGGTCAGTATCATCTTGCAAAATTGTACTGATTTCAGCGAGCCTAGTTTCAAATTCCCTATACTTTTGTACAGACTCACCTATAAGTTGAATTAACTTTTGTTGAGCACCTAAAATAGCATTTACTACAAGATTATATCCTACAAATCTCAAAGCGAGAGTTTTCATAGAACTAGCATGTGTCTTAGTAGCAGTAGTAGCTTGTTGATGACCTCTTAATAAAGTTCTAGTTAATGCTCCTTGAGTCCTCATTTGTGCATTAACCTTTAATAAACTAGCATTAATTTGATTTAGACCAGCCACAATTGCTTGTCCTTGAAAATATCCTCCAACTCTGATACCTGTCATGTTATTACCTTTGTGCTTTTCTTCTTTCAATCATATCCTTAGTAGATTGAGGTAATTCTCCCTCTTCAATATAAGGATGACCAGATTCAATTTGATTAATTTTATGTGCTGTTTTTAAAACTGATAAGAATCTCCAATAATTCATACTTAATATTTCTTTAAGATTTCCATGTTTAATATAAAAACTATGAATCATCTCATCAAAATTTTTAAATTCTTCTTCTAAATAAAATTTTACTTTTTGGGCGTTTTTTTCTTTCCGCCCTCCTGAAAATATATATTCTTCTTTCCAGCATAATATACTACTTGGAAAAATTCTACAAGATTTTCAGGGTGCTTGAAAAAATTTTTTACATCTTCAATACTAACTGTAGCATCTAATTCAAGCAAAGTTTCGAGAATTATATAGTATTTTAATTCATTTTCTTTTTTAGAGTCACTTAAATCTTTATCTTTTTTCGTTCCTTCAACAGCAGCAGAAATAGCACGTTCATGTTTTTCTACTGTCCAATCTGGAACAATGAAAGCTTCTCCATTATTTACAAATGGTAATGTATACTTCATTTTTCTCATTTTTCTACCTCATTTATTTTAAAAAGAAAAAGGGAGATGAATCCCTATAATCTCTATACTGGTGGTACTGTAGATACAATCAGACTACAGCTAGTTGGTTTTGCGTCAAATGGAACTGAACTTGACATTGCTTCACCTGAAACATTTTTATCAAGGGAAGTATTTTTCCATTGACACCCAGGTAAAGTAATTCTTGGTGCTCCAGCTACATTAGCTAAATCAACTTGTATTTCAAAAGCTGTGTTAGCTAATACTTCACCATAATGTTGTGCTCCACCACCATCTAATGTAATATCTACTGAACCTTCTATATCCAATCCACCTTCAACTAGATAAGATTTAGTCAAAGAATCATGGTCAGTTTGCCCTTGTAGATTATGATTTACTGTAATCTCTATTGAATTTGTAATAAATGCGATATGGTCAACATTTACAACAAGTCCGCCTGTTTTTCTGATTTCACCAGCTACGTTAAATTGACAATAATCTCCTGTCAATGGGTCAGGTGCAGAACCTACTTCGTCAGAGCCTACAGAAACTATAGACTGAGTTTCATAGTCAATTACAACTAAGTATTCTGTATTTTTAGAACCAGTAATACGAACTGTTTGCGGTTTAGCTCCTTTTACTCTGAACCAAGATGAATCAATACCAGTTAGGCATTTGTTAAAACCAATAGCAAACGAAAGAGATTGCAACGAGCAACAACTACCTACTCTGTCAATAACATCATCTATCATAGTATCATCTGTTTGTGGGATATACTCAAGATGCAATTTTGGTTCTGTAATCTGCTGTAAAAAATGACAGACTAATGGTGATTCTATACTTCTAAGAGATTTATGTCTATCGCCACTGTCAATTCTCACATCTTGCACTTTACAAGAAATGGGAAGCGAACCAGTAGTAATACTATCTACAACTCCGTAAGTATCTTCAATCCAGTAATAGATAATTCCATCAAACGGTTTTCCTAATTCGGTCATCGCCATAAATTTTTTCCTCCTTTTAATTTTTAATTACTCTTTCTAGCATGGGAAATAATAGAAAGATGTTAGTCTATAATCCAGTACATATGTCATAATAAAGACAATGTATTGTTGCTATATAATGATACACAAGTTGATTTCCAGTAGTTTCAGGTAAATAATCATCTGAATCTACATTTATCCAATCTATGTTATCAAAATCATATTGATTTGTTCTTATCGCATTCTGCAAGAAATCCTTTATCTTTTTACCTACAGCTTCTCGGTCTATGTTATCAGTATCAGTCACATATACATGCAAATCAATATATGAATCCATTTTCCTTGTAGTTGCTCCTACATCATGCTCAAGATAATATGTTTTAACTATCCGCATTTCAATATAAGGCATAGACGGTAAATTTTCCGATTTAATTGTTTCTGCGAAATACATAGGAATATACAAAGGGTCATTATGATTATCTGTAATTTGTATACATTTAACTGTTGTACCAGTTTCTTCTATATCCCAATCTGTTCCTATTTTATTTCTAATAGAATTTCTAGGGTCAAACGAAATATATGCCATTATCTACCTTCTCCTGGTAACATTCCACCACCTACAATTGGTCTACGAATCGCATGTCTTAATTTTTTATATTTTTCTTGCAATGCTTTTCGTCTTACATTAAATTTAATCACATTAGGATTCAAATCAGCCTGTGTTGTTCCTTGTAAATTTGTAAATCTTATGAGACATTCATATGCAGCAAGATAAATTGTTGCTTTTTTAAGAAGAGACGCATCAAATGTTTTCCACTGTTCATAATATGTAATTGTTGCAGATTTATAATCAGCAGGTAAAGCAGAATCGTCATCTTGAGTAAGAGTTATCTTACCACATGTAGCATCATTAACTGTAACTTTACCTTCGTGACAATCGCCATCTGCATCTTTCCAAAGTAATGTTACATCTTCTCCGCAACTTAACTCACCTGCTCCTGTAACACAACCATCACCGTTAGAATCTGCTATAGGAAAATATTTTGATTGAAATATTTTATTTGTTCCGTCAATCCAAGTTCCATCATCAGGATTACATAAAAATGTTTCTTTGTTATGAAGTATATAAATTTCTTTTAATACTTCTTCATATGCCTCAAGAATAATTAATGCAATATCTTTGTCATTGATTGATTTTTTAGAAATAATACCTGCTTTCCGTCTTACTTCTTGTATAGCATTCCAAGGTAATAATATATATCTATCCTTGTATCTATTAACATATAATGAAGGTGAAGTTGCTATAATTTCTACTTCATATTCTCCAAATACAGCATCAGCAGCAATATTATAATAATACTCGTATAATCCTACACCAGTATTAGACATAGCTTGCTCAGATATTAGTGCTGTACCGCAAGGGTCAGAAATAGTGATAGAAACTGTACTAGGGTCAACTAAAGTATGATTATCATCTTTTATTTTTATTTTTATTAGATTCGTTTCGTCACGTTCACAGATTACGTTCTCTTGCTCATCTGGAACATAAAATTTATAAATTGACCCCATATTAATTTCTCCTTAATTTTCCTTGTTTTTATTTTTATTTTTAGGTGCGAATTTTTCTTTAAGCTGTTTTTCTTGTTGCTTTTTAAATTCTTCCTGAACTCGGACTCTAAATAAACCAACTATTAAACCAACTTGTACTGGACATTCTACTTTGTTTAATATTGTATCTAAAGCCTGTATTTCTTTTTGACTAATTTCTACTTTCATTTTATCTACCTCTTAACATTACTCCAAATATCTTTTCTATTGACACAATTATAAAGACCTAGAACATGCAAATAGCCTTTAAACTCTAAAGCTAGCTCTTCATATGTCATTTCTTTAACTCTAATTTTACCATTACGAAATTGAGCAATAAATGCTCCATCTAACTTTACACCAGTTAGTTCTTTAAAAGCAAAGATATAAGCCGCTAACTGCATCCAGTAATAAGGATATATATCAGCCGAAGTTTTCCAATCTCCCACAACTCTTGATTCAGATAAAAATTTAGCTGTATGTCCACGAACTATATATTTAAAGCAACTTTTATATTTACCTATATAATCAGCAGTTCCAGCATATCCATATTTATTGCTCCATAATCTTTGCTCAATTCCTTCTGGAGCAAGACAAGTATTAATCCTAAACTCATCAAATAAATTTACATCAGTTTGAACTTCTGATTGATAATTACCAAGATTAAATGATTTACCTTTCAAAGTTAATTCAAATAAGTTATGTACAATACTACCTATTTCACAACGTCTTTTCATTATAGCTTCTACTTTTTTCTTACCTTCTCTTGCAGCCCAATTACGTATTCCAGGTTTAGCTATAATATTTAATGTTGCAGTAACTCTTGAGTAAATTTTTCCTTGAATATGATATTCTGAATCAGTTGACTCAAAGTCATCAGGAACTATAATTTGCCAAGATTTTTTAGTCATTAGAAAACATCTCTTTCCATCTATAATTATTTAAAAATGTTTTCAGCCTCAAGAAGTTCCATTCAGACACATATTTTATTTCGCCTGTTTCTGTATTTACAAATTTTCTCATTTTTCTACCTCAATTATTTCACTTTTGGTTTTGAAACCAAGTCCTTTCGACAGTGATAAAAAATAAAAAGAAGGGATTTAATCCCTAAACATAGTCAAATTCTACCAATAACTCGTAAATATCATCAGTAATGTACTTATCAAAATTAATTATAAGTTTGAAAGTATCTGTAGTTTTGCCATCTATTGTTACTGGAGCAGTTACAGGTGTTACACCATCTGATAAAAATACACCAGCAGTATATTCTCCTTCTGGTGCTGTAGGTGTTATTTCAAAATCAACTGGAACTGATACATTACTTTTGTTTTCTATAGTAAAGACTGAAACATATGATTCTCCACCATAAGCATCAGGTATAGTCCATACTGTTTCTTCGTCACATTTTTTGTCATTGATACGAATCGCTTGACCTACTGTTGCAGGTACTCTAATTTTACCTATAATTGTACATTTACCCATTATTTACCACCACTCTTATTGTTCCTACTTTATTACAAATAGGTGGAGGAGGTATTCCTCCCCCGACTAAGGGTTTACGATGTGATAGATAGCATTTGTATCAAGTTCACCGAAAGCTGCGTAGCACCACCAGTCAATGTGCCAACTGTTACATTCTTGTACAAATCTCTTGTACATTTTTGGATTTTCACCAAAGACTGCACCAACAGCACGTCTTGAATCAACAAGGATAGCTACAGTTAGGTCAGATTCATCACTACATGTGGTAGCTCTGCAATACTCGATAACATTGATTCCAGCTATTTTGCTAAGATTTCCATCAGAATCGAATTTCACATCTCCAGGCAGCAATACTGGTGAAGCATGGTTCATTCTCTTGAATATGCTAGCTATAGTTGGAGATATAATCATATAATCAAGTTTATATGGATTAGTTCCTTCTCTAGCAGCAGCACTTGCACGGTTAACCGCATCATACAAGTCCATAAGTGAATGGTCATCACAACATACTGAACCTTGTGTTGGAGTACAACTCAAAGCATTTGCAAGTGTAATGTCAGCACCAGGCGTTGCAGTGTTAAGTTCATTGTATATCATCCAATCGAACCAACTTGCCCATGAATCAGCCATTGCATCAATTGTGGAATCTAGTAAAATAGAACCTACATCAAATATATCAAAATCACAGACCCTTCCTTCTAGTCCATACTGGAGTAGAGTAAGTGGGTACGTGGTTCTGGTAATTGAAGTACAGGTTGCACATTCACAAGCTCCTAATGCAGCAGGTGCTCCCCATTGTCCATAAACACGGATTTGAACACCAAGTCCATCACCAGGATTTATAGCAAGTCCTTTAACACAGACTCGAAATAGGTCAGCTTTACAAACAGCAGTATTCCAAACTATTTTTGCATAATTGTCATCTGGACTCCAAGCTCCAACTAAATCATCACAATCTGCATCATCGTTTGTGTTAGTCCATAAATCATCAAAACTAGCTACATCCCATCTACCATTTTTCATGACTTGAAATTGTGTACCTGGAATACCTTTAACTAAATCATTAGTATGATTAGTAAAAGTATCAACTGTTTTTACACGGTCAAAGTAACTTTCGCAATTTTCTCGAAATTTAGTTTTAACAACAGTAGTTTTCTTTTCTCCTTCTTGTTCGAGTCCACTTTCTGGAGAATATTCAGGATGTTCCTTATAGAATTGTTCCTGTGCTTCAATTTTAAGTTGAGCAAGTTTAGCTTCATCCGCTTTCTTTTGAGCCTCTTCTTGTAGCTCTTTTTCTTTGCGTTCAGCCTCTTCAACTTGCCTTTTCTTTTGTTCAATTGACTTTATTTTGATACTTCTATCAAGAGACTCATTATACTGTTCAAGCTCTTCATCAGTCATATCATTAATATCTTTAGTCATTTAATTCTTCCTCCTTCTGTTTAATTTGGTCGATGAGTTTTTGTCTTTTCTCATCAAGGTCGTCTAAAACATCTTGTTTAGGTGCATCACATGTACCTGTTGAACAAGTGTTATTATCTCTAACTCCGCAACCATCTTTGTCATTACATCTTCCCCGAAGAACAGTAGAAACACAGACAGGTTCTACATCTGTAAGGACAGGTACTAAATCATTGTGCGAATACCCTTCTGAATTATAATCTGTTCCATTGGGTAAATCTTTTGCCACTACTAACTTTCTCCTTCCTAAATATGTCACCGACACATTAGGTATTAATCCAGCTAGTTCACAAGTCTCAATATATGCCTCCCATGCTTTTGCATACATTGTATTGCGATTCACTTTTATATCCATTGTTACTTCTTTGGTTTCGGAATTATGGTTAACATTAACATGATAGCCTATAAAGGCTAATATATCTCCATTAGGATAAGCAGTTCCAGAATGATTTATATCGTGTAATGTTCCTTCCCATTTTTTGTACACACGTTGACTTTCCTCTTCCGAAAAAAATCCGCCATTCATAAATCTATCGCCTATCATAGCAGTTATTCTGTAAATTTTTTCATCTATATCAGCATCTTTATTAGAAGAATTTGCTATCGTATTATGCACAACTTCTAATTTAGCACTACAAGTAAATGTTTCTTTTTTCATAGCATCACTTTCTGAATTTTTGTGCCACTTTCCGTCAGAACCTTTTTTCCATCCAGCTTTTTTGGCTGCATCCCAAGCTATCTTAGAACAAGATGTTTCATTATTTTTATCATTCATACAACTTTGATAAACACGTTCTAATAGGTTATTCAATGCATCAGGTGCTCCTTTAACTTGTGGCATAATATTTCCTCATTACTTTTTATGTGGAAGAAACATAGACTCTACATGTGATAAACCATTTTTAGGTATTGCTCCTTCCTTTCTTAATCTTGCAGTCTCATCTTTTCCATCTTGCCATACATTAGGAAACCACTTTTCGGGAGGTTTAACATATGGCTCTAACAATGGAAGTATTTTATCAGACATTTTTAATAATTTGTATAGTGCCCAGAAAAAAGCGTCTCTATAAGCTGTATCTTTAGAAACTAACCACAAGAAAAACTTTCCAAAAGTCTTAGCTGTATCATGTTGCCAGGGAGCTTTTAAATTATCAGCAGTCACTACTAATAATTTATCTAATATTCTAACTACTGGATTAGGACTACATTCTATATCGTTATTTCTTACTGGCTCTTTTTTCTTGAGTTTTCTACAAATAACTCCTAATCCCATACGAAGAATTTTTTTATCCCATTCAGCATATTCCACGCCAGCCATTACATTCACCTACTGACTTGTTTCTTTACGAGTTCTTTGTTGTGTTTTACAGCTTCTTTTTTAGCTTTTTTAAATTCTTCTTTTTTCTTAGGGTCTATTAACTCATCAATCTCAGCTTCAAATAAAGTTTTCTCATCTTTGATAGCAACTCTACCAGGAGTTATACTAGCAGCTTTCAATCCTCCGAAACGTCTATCAAAATACTCTTTGTTCCGTATTCCAGATTCTTTAAAAACTTCACCAAGATAAGTTACTTTTGATTCGAGTGCTTGAAGAGCTTTTATGTAATTTTGTGCAGTTTTATCAAATATTTTTAGCACTTCTTTCTTGTTATCTTCTGGATAAGTCATGACATTTGGTATTAAAGTAATATCAACAGGTAATTTTATATCTCCGTCTTGTATCTTTTTTCTACTATCTTTCAATTGTTTTATAATAACTCTGTATTGGTCACGCTTAGATAGTGCTTCGGCATACTGATTTGAAGTCATTTTAAGCTCTTCAAAATATTTTGCCTCTACTGTTGTTAAAGGTTGCATTACATCTTGTTTCTGTACTGCTTGCACATCAACTGCTGATTTACCATTTGCTCTTTTTCTATTTTTATTATTTCCTTTTGCCATAAATTTCTACCTCTTTATTTATTTAAATATAATATATCTATTTGTTTTTGTATCATTCCAGGAAATTCTCTTGACACATCCCATATTGCACTTCTTAAAAAAGGCACAGATGCCATTTTCCCAGAACTTGATTTATATCCTCTTGGAGATTCAGGACTCCCAACTGGAAAATATCTAGTACCATACTCAATATATCCAGCATAAGGAACGTCACATATAATAGCGTAATTTCCAACACCCCTTGTCACCCAACGAATAGATTTCTCCATGTTTCTAGTTTTAACAGGACAGTTTGCTCTAGCTTTTTTAACTATCTTGTCTAACATTAACTCAAAATCTTTGTTATCTTCAATTCTTTTTGCTAATTTTTTATTAGCTGTAAGAAATTCAGTAATGCCAGTCGCAGTTAATTTAAACATCTTCATCTTGTTCCTTGAGTATTTTTTCTCCAAGGGCTTTTTCTCTAGCAACTATCTCTTTTCTTTTTTCAATCATTGCTCTAGTTGCAGCATTTAATTGAAATTGATACAGATTTTTCTTTTGCTCATAATAATCATCTAAACTTATCCCTAATCTTTGAGCATCAGCTTCATCTGCTTTTTTACCAGTTAATTCTTTAACAGGAGTTTCTTTTTTAATATCAGGTTGCGGAGGTTTTGGTGCTGGTAACGGAGGTACTCTTGGTTTAATTTTCTTATTCTCATCTAATTTTATTTGACCACCATTATACATTGCTCTTGCTTCTCCTTCATCTGCAAATCCACCTACTCCTTTTGTACCATTTAGAGCTAAATCAGCAGCTTGTGTTCTCTTTAACATAATCTCTGCCTCCGCTAATTCATCTATATAAATTGGATTCCAAATTAACTCATACTTCCAAGTTTTACCGTGCCCTTTTAAAATTCTTGCATATAAATCTTCAATTAAAGGAGTATCTACAAGTTCTTGAGTATCTTTTACATCCTTGTAGTAATCTCCGAACCCAATTTCTGCTCCAGTAGTTCTACCAACTTGAATACCAGTAAGTAAATGAGTTGGCATAATAAGAGCAGCAGCAATATTCATAACTACATAATCATAAAATGGTTTAGGATTAATTGCAACAGGATTAACTGCTGTGATTTTCTCTTCATCACCATGAATCCATGCTCCAGGATGTTGTGCTGCTTTCTTTTCCCAATAATCTACATCGTTTTCATCACAACCAGGAATAGCTATATCATAAATTCCATGTGCAAACCACGCAAGAATTTCTCCAGCAGCTATATCAATATTCATTTTAGACCTTATAACATTTCTTAAAAGGTCAGGTGTAGAATTTCCAAACTGATGATATGCTAAACGGTCTTTAGACATATGTATAATTCTATCAGGATGAATCCAAAAGTCTTTTCGATTTTTTGTGTTTTTAAAATGATAATGCATGACCTTTAAAGGTTGAAATACTTTCTTCATTTTTGGATAATAATCAATCTCATTAATACATTCACTATCTAACACTTCAACTTTCCAAGGATAAGAACCATCAGAAGGTTTTTGCCATAAATTAGTAGTTTCATCATTTTCAAAAGTAATAAGTAAATAACCATCACCATAAATATGTGAATCAACTTTTATCTGATTCCATTTAGCTTTAAAGTTACTTCTTTTTTCAAAAGCATGAAGTATCACTAAATCTGATTCTATTACAGTTCCTCTATCTGGTAATGTTTCTATATTAAACCAAGCTCTAGTTCCATCCATACATTTTTTACGTATACCTTTCATCATAAGAGGAGCTTGTTCTGCTGTTTTTCGTTGTTCTTCTGGAGTCAATTTTCTATGCTTACGAAAAATACTTCCTTCATATTTCTTAGTTCCAGAGCCATATCTCTCAGGAGCAGTTAATCTTAATTCTTTAGCACCTTTTTCTAAATCTTCTTTTGTTGGTGCAATATAATTTTTATACAAATCTTTTGCTCTATCGCCAAGTGTTTTTCCCATATTAAAACTCCCACATATCTTTTTTTACAATTCTTAATATTCTTCTATATCCAAATGTTTTGAAATTTGTTAAAGCATATCTAAGAGCATCTAATGAGTGGTCATCTTGTTTAACAGGCTCTTCTGTTGGATTATTGTTTAATCTATCTTTTTTACGATGATATGCTGGAAATTCTCTAATTAAGTGATAGCAATGCCTATCTACTTTTAATCTATCTTTCTGTAGCAGAGAATTAATTTTTCCTATTCCACTTTCTACATCATTATCAGCTTTTTCAATAGGAACTCCTAAAAGTTTTGTTTGTACAATTAAATCTTTTGCAGATGGGTCACAATACACTTTTCTATAATGATATTTATCATTTAAAGCTTGAATAACTTTAGAAAGTACATTCGTAGTTTTTTTATCTTCTCTATAGCTATCATTTCTGTATTCTTGCACAACACGAACATCATTATTTTTTGTTATTCCTAAAGTAAGTACACTACTAGGATTAGTCATACCCCAATCAACACCAGCAGTGTAATATTTAAATTCATCATTTGGAAAAGGTTTTTTGAAATCGCCCACATGTCTTTTGGTATTAAAGCATTTGTATATTTGTCCGCTATATGCTCCCCATTTACCTTTCAACATTCTTTTAACCCAATCCTCATCATATGCCTCTTCCATATCTGTAATATAAGATTCAGGTAAAAATATATTGTCATAAGTACATGTATCTACATGATTGTATTCATCACTATTTGCTTTATTAACATAAAATCGTTGATAAATCCAATGTGTTTCCGCACCAGGATTTGTTGTAAGCAATCCAAATGTTCTTTTTAAATGTTTTCCTCTTAATCTTGCCATTAACTGAGTGAAAATAAGCTCATCAATCTCAATAGGTTCATCAAGGATAAAAAAATCCAAGTTATAACCTCTTATCTTCATCTCATTATCACAAGCAAGAAAATATATCACAGACCCATTATAAAATTCGGCTATCATTTTTCCTTCTGATTCTACGAGTCTTTTTAGTAATTTTACAGGAATATTATTTTCTTTTAATTTATCTTGATACTTAATTATTTCCTCTTTAAAAGTAGTAAACACAACATTTTTTAATTGAGTATAAGTTAAACATCCCATAAATCCCTTTGCACCAGGATTATTCAAACATGCCTCTATAGCTACATGAGCAGCAAACATCGTCTTGCCTGCTCCTACTGCACCAGAATAAACAGTAAATCTAAACTTTTTAGTAGATTGAAATGCCTCCATCTGTTTAGGCAGCAATGCTATAGGATATTCTAACTCAATAAAATTTTCCACCACGCCCACCACTATCGAGAAATTTATCTCTTTCCGTTCTTATGTCCATAGAAGTATATAAACTTTTCTATATATTTACTAAAATTTTAGTATTTTCATAGTAATTATACTTGTTTTTATAATTATACATAATGAATTTATATTTCAAGTCAGCGTTTTGCATTTTTTCACTTTTTTCATTTTTCAACAAGTGGTTTTTCAAAAAAATGTTATACTCTTATAGATATGCAGGTTTTGAAATCCTTATACGCTACTAACCACAACAACTTTATAAAAACATTGTAGTGAGTAAAGCTTATGTTTTTCAAAACCTGCATATCGAGAAAGTTATATTTTTGCTTCAATTTTCATAGTTCAACTTGGTGTAAATACAAAGGTTTATATAGTAAGCCACGCATAAGAACGGAGAGACATTGAAATGACAACTTCTCAAGATATACGATGGAGAGCCGAGCTAGAAATAATTGAAGAGCTTGGAAAAGTACCCACTTCCAGAGAAATGCAAAAACTTTTAGAGAAGCGTGGTATAAAAGTCAGTTATGTTATTATTAGTAAAGATTTACAAAAAGATTTAGAGACTTTAACAGAATCAGAATACAAAAATCAAAAAGCTGGTATTATGTCTATGATAGATGATGAAATTAATATGGCACATGCGATTTCTAAAACTGATGAGGATAATAAAGTTAGATTAGATGCTATGAAAACAGTATCACGGTTATCTAAAACTAAATCTGACATTATGATTAAATTTAGAAAAGCTCAGGTCGAATTAAATAAAGAAGATAAACCGATATACAATATATCTATTGGAAAGCCTAGAAAATATAATGTGGGGAAAAAGAATGATAAAGCTGCTAAAAAAGATTTATGAAGCTGTTGCACCAGTTTCAAGAAAAGAATTTAAAGAATATACAAAAAATATGACTGTTGTAATAGATGGATTATTATTGTCTAATAATCAACAGTCTGAAATAGCTACAAGTCTTGTAGAACAAGTATCAGGACTACAATTAGTGAAAGCAGAGGAAAAAATGCAAAAGAAAGAAAATATAAAAGAGGATAAGGCATACCAATGAGTAAATTAATACCAGATTTAATAATGCAATATTTTCAAGCTAATCCTGATATTGGAAGATATGATTTAGCTAAAGTTGCAAAAATATCGAATCAAGAAGCTAGATATTATTGTAGATTATACAGAGATTTACATAAAAAAGCAAAATTAATGGGGAAAGGTATAGCAGTTTTTGATTATCATTATCCTGACCATGATAAAGCATCTCATAAAATTGTATTAAAAGCAATAGAAATGGTTAAACCTAATTATTTTATCTTTGGTGGCGACCAATTGCATCTTGATTGCATTTCTCATCACAACAAGGGGAAAGTAAAGCTCTTGGAGAATAGACGCATTTCAAGAGATTTTAAAGGATTTCAAGAAGATATTTTAAATCAGATAGAGGCTGTATTACCTAGAGGATGTAAAAAATATTTTATGATAGGAAATCACGAATATTGGATTGATAGACTAATTGAAGATAATCCACAATTAGAAGGGTTAATGGAAGTTGAGAATAATTTGAATTTATCTAATTATGAAATTATACCCTTTAATGAAGTTCTTAGAATAGGAGAAATGTCTTTTATTCATGGTGTTTATGTAAATAAGTATCATGCGGAAAAACATTTGAGAATTTATCAAAAAATGCTTTTCTATGGTCATTTGCATACTAATCAAGTTTATACATCTGTTGCTCCAACTACAAGTTTACCAAAGCAAGCAGTAGGTGTTGGATGCCTTTGTAATCGTAATGCTCATTATATGAGAAATCAACCTAATGACTGGTTGCATCAATTTTTAATATGGTATATGTTTGATGATGGTACATTTGTTTATCAAACTCCTATTATTATTAATGGTAAAACGGTGATAAATGGAAAGGTCGTTGACGGTAATGAATTGTAAACGATGTGGGCGTTATATTGGAGAATATTCTGGTCATGGGCGACCTAAACAATACTGTGAAAATTGTTTACCATTAGACAGTAGACCACGTTTAATAACTAATAAATTAGGCACAACTGACATAGAAGAAAAAATGAGTAGAGATAAAAATAATTTACCTGATTTCAAAAAAGAAGCTAGTATTATAAGAAAAGAAATAAGAAAATTGGGGTTACGCAAATGAAATTGCCAAAACAGCTTCAAAATAAAAAATTCAGGTTCATTAAAATTTTAGCAGGCACTAAAAAACCTAGTGAAGATAATTGGACTATGGAAAATAGTTATAAATATAATGACCCTGAGTTTATTGATTATCTTAAAACAGCTAAAAGCTATGGCGTATTATGTGGTTATGGTAAATTAGCGATTATAGATTGCGATGACAAAAAAGTTTCTAGCGATATATTTATGAAGTTACCTAACACTTTTACAATTCAAACTGGTTCAGGTGGAGTTCATTTTTATTATATCATCAAAGGATTAAGAGAAAAAGTTATTTTGACTGATGAAAAAAATAAGCATTGGGGAGAGGTTCAATTTACAGGTGCTCAAGCTCTTGGTGCTGGCTCTCTTCATCCAAATGGTAATACGTATAAAATATTACAAGATAATAAAATAGAAACTATTACTAAAGAACAATTAGATGAAGCTATTGAACCATATATTAAACCTAAAAAAACCTTTATTTGTAATTCTGGTATTAATTTTTCCATAGATAAGATAGCAGAAAAAATAAATGGTTTAGATTTAAATGCTGCTGGAGAACTTCAAGGAGCACATCCTGTTCATGGTTCTAGTAAGGGCGAAAGAGGAGATAACTTTGCTATTGATGTAGAAAATAATAGATGGCATTGTTACCGATGTAATACAGGTGGAGATGCTATTGCTCTTGTAGGTGTGTTAGAGGGCATTATTGATTGTTCTGAATGTACAAGAGGATTTTTTAAAGAGCATCCTAAAGTATTTAAAAAAATTCTAGCTGTAGCAGAAGAAAAATATGGTTATGAAAATAATACCTATAAACCTAAACATAAAGAAGATACTCTGCTTCTTTTCATAGATAAAAGATTGAATACACAAGGTATTGTCAATTATATTATGAGTAAATATAAATTTGTCACAATTAAGGACTCAACTAGCAGAAAACCTCATATTTATCTTTATAGAGATGGCTATTATCAATTAAATGGGAGAGATGTTTTAGAAAGTGTGATTAAAGATATTTTCCGAAATTCTACATGGTCAACTCATTATAGAAATGAGATTATGGAGTACATTAAGACTGAGAATGTTGTTAATAGAGACGAGATTAATCCTCCAAAGCATTTAATTAATGTTAAAAACGGAATATTTAATTTAGAGACAGGAAAGCTTATGCCACATAGCGATAAGTATTATTTTTTATATAAGATTCCTATAAAATATAAACCTGATGCTAAAATGATAAAGATTAAAAAATACTTTGAATCTACTTTAAAACCTGAGTATATTAAATTATCACAAGAAATATTTGGGTATTGTCTTTATTATGATTATCCTATTTCTGGTATATTCTATTTATATGGTAGTGGAGGAAACGGTAAATCTGTATGGATTCATTTATTAACTTCTATGTTAGGAAAAGAAAATGTAGCAGATAAAGAAATTACAAGATTAATGCTTAATCAATTTGCTACATCTGGACTTTATGGAAAATTGGCTAATGTATGTGGTGAAATGTCGCCTAATGTTATGAAAAATACAGATATGTTAAAACGATTAAGTGCTGGCGATTCTATTGATGCAGAGTTTAAGAACAGAGATGCGTTCAGTTTTCCAAATAAAGCTAAGATTATTACTGCTTGTAATGATATTCCAGAATGTAAAGATATGACAGATGGATGGTTTCAAAGGCAATATATTCTGCCCTTCTTGAAGTTATTTCGTAGAACACCAGAAGATAATACTCATTTAAAAGAGCAATTAGTTAATAACAAGAAAGAAATGGAAGGTTTACTCCTGTGGAGTATACAAGGATTACAACGCTTATTAAAGAAAGAGCAATTTTCCTATAATTACGATATGTCTGAAAGATACCTCATGTATCAACGAAATTGTGAATATTTCATAGAGAAAAATTACATTAAAAAAGATTTCAGTGATTTCATAAAAGTAAATGATATTAGAACTGCTTATGAAAAATGGTGCAAGAAAAATGATGTTCCTATGGCTAATCCTACATTGTTAGCAAGAAAATTAGATAAAGATAATTACTCATTAGACCGTATTCAAGATGAAACTGGTGAATGGGTTTGGGTAAGACGTTATATAAAGGAGGCATAATATGGAGATGTGTCCTAAATGCCAAGAATCTGTAAAATATGTTAAAACAGTCCGTTCTAGGAAATTAAAAAGAAGATGGAAAATTTTTGTTTGTGGTAAATGTGGAAAAGTGTTTAGAGAGGAGATTTAATGACACTTGATGAAGCTGCTGATAAATTGTATAAATTAATTAAATCTATGGGAATTAATTTTAATGAATTTATTGAATGGAGTAAAAAACAAAATTATAAGAAAATGAGGTAATTAAAATGGGAAAATGTAGTATATGTGGTAAAAAAATTTCTTATAATAATTATAAAGTTATTAAAGGAATTGTTTACTGCTTAAAATGTAAACCAGATAAAGAGCCAGTAAGTAAAAAACTAGATGATGGTGTTAGCAATGCAAAACTTGACTTCTATGAAATTGATGAAGAAGAATTTACATGGCATCCATTAGACCCAGGACTTCCAGATGAAGAAAAACCAAAAAAGAAACGCAGCAAGAAAAAATCTACAAGAAGGAAGAAATAATGGTATGTCCTACCTGTGGAAAAAAGTTAGCTGGCATGAGATGCTGCTTATGTGGGCGAAATGTCCTTGTTCCAGCTACGCCTTGGGGAAAAACTAAGAAAATTTGTAGTCATTGCAGAGATAAACAGATAGCTCTTATGCAAGAACGAGTAGAAATGAACGAAAGAACTAAGATACTTATGCAAGGTAAAGATTATGTTAGAAAAAATCCTAAGAAAGTTAAGGGTTTGGTTAAATGAAATATAATACTGATGACTTAATATGGCGTTATTGGGCTGCAAATGAGATGGCACGGTTAATTTGTGCAGAGCATAATCCAGAGCTTATAGACGAAAATATGTACATTTATGCAGAAGGTACAGAAATAGCACATAGAAATTGGCTTACTAAAATATTGAAAAAGGAATGGTTTAGATGAAAATTTTTGTACATAAAATGCACGGTTGTAATTTGTGCAAAAGATGTGTAAGGCTATTAAGAAATTGGAACATAGATTTTTTTGAAATATATGATGAACCAGTAGCAGATGATAGAGAATATCCTTATATTACTATAGATTATGAATATGGGGAAATTGTTGAAATGATAGCGAAAGGAGAATTGGGAGAATGAAAACAATAAATTTATGTGGAAGAGGAAAATGTTGTCCTAAGTTAGTTATAACTAGAGACAAGAACCTTAGATTTCAGATTGCGGATGATTTTGGTGGATTAGTCAAATTAACGGACAATGAAGCACGTAATCTCGCACTAAGTATATTCAAAGAGTTAAAAATTAACTGAGGATTGACGGAAACAGGCAAATAACGAACAATAAAGATAAATTGGGGTAAATACTAGGGTATTGAGTTAAATGAGCTTAAATGATGGCTTTTCAGAGACTTTTATTTTTCATATAAAGTATGAAGTATTCAGAGTTGTAATTAATTTCACCAAGAAAATGTGCACAGTTTACAGTTCTGATAACAGAATCATTATGAGGCGAAAAAATTTATCTCAATTAGAATTACAAGCATTAAGAAAGAAAATAGTACAGTATTTAAAGGAAGAAGAAGAAAGAAAGAAACCAAAATTTTTCGGAGGATTATTAATATGAACTGCGACAGATGTGGAAAAAATATAGATACTGATATGTGGATGCTGGAAACATTCATGCTTTGTGGCGATTGCTACGAGAAAGCTAAAAAAGAATTAGAGGTAGATAAAAATGAAAGTAATTTGTGAAAAACGAAAAGAGATAGAAGTAGTTAAGACTTGTAGAAAAGAGTTTTGTTGCAAAGAATTAGAGAGAGCATTTTCTACTTTCCCAAGTGAACATAGTTATGGGGGCGATTATACCTCTAACATGCGTGTAGAAGGTGGCATAGTAGAAATGATAATACATGCTGATTATAATGGTAATTACGATGATTATGAAAAAATAAACTATTGTCCATTCTGCGGTGCAAAACTTACTGTAGAAAATATTGAAGTAGACAATACAGGGTTAATGCCCACAGAGAAAGTTCCTGGTGATTGGACTAGAACAATAAAACCTAAAAAGAAACATTGGTGGAATAAATGAAACCGATAAAAGTAATATGCCCTATTTGTGGCGAAGAAATGATACCTAAAGAATGGGGAAAGAAAAGAGATATATA
>Ga0180432_10003827_pt1 | contig 21150 bp, 21 predicted proteins | sample SS_ome_10_FD_132414 | JGI IMG/M metagenome (GOLD analysis project Ga0180432, IMG submission 132414) | Hypersaline lake sediment archaeal communities from the Salton Sea, California, USA - SS_1_MS_2 metaG | ecosystem: Environmental > Aquatic > Non-marine Saline and Alkaline > Hypersaline >...
CGACCGGCTCTCGAGGTGTTGTGACAAGGCCCGGATCGCGGCGAGCAGCCCGTCGTGATTCTTTGCGCCGTCGGCGTGCGCCTTTGCGAACCGGGCGTGTTCGCCTGCCGGGGGCGTGTCGGCATGGGCGTCGCCGTGATTGATTGCCTCCTCGTGGCGCACGATCTCGGCGTCGTGGTCGAGGATGCGCGCCTCGTGCTCGAAGATCGCGGCCTCCGCTCGCTTCAGGATAGCCAGCGCCTCCATATGCTCACGGCGCCAGCGAAAATGGTCCTGGGACTGCGCGAGGTGGTCGGTATGGGCGCGTTGGGACGTGTCGGTCATCGTTCGAAACTCCGTAGATGGGCCATTTCCCAGCCAGCTCAATGTTACGTTATGTCATAACTTATAGAAGACGTAGCATTGGGCCTCAAGTCCACATCTCAACTCAGCTGCGGCGCAAGGAACATTGGGCTGAGGCCGAGAACCACCCCTCCCCCATCAAGTGAAGCATCGCCGCAAAACGCAGGCCTTGGTCCGATCCAAGGTCCTGCCCGAACACGGAGGCCGACCCGCGCTAGGCGCCCCCCCGCGGCCACGGCAAGCGTCGTCGCGGCCGTTCGCAGCGGCAAGACAAGGGGCGTGCACGGCACGCCGTGATGCCCCCTGTCATGGCTTACGCGTCAGAGGCAGCCGGCGAGCGATGTCGCAAGGTTGCGCAGGAGCTGCGGATAGAGGTCGGGCCCCGGCTCAAGGTCCGAGCCGAGCGGGTCGAGCACCGCCGTGTTCGCCTCGGTCCCGTCCATCACGGTTGCGACCAGGCCAGGGTCGAACTGGGGTTCCGACAGCACACACTGGATACCTTCAGCCGCAACGCGCCCCTGAATCTCGGCGATACGGGCCGGGCTCGGGTCAACAGCATCCCCGATTGAGATGGCCCCTGAGGCCGGGCAGTCGAAGGCCGTCTCGAAATACTGATAGGCGTCGTGGAAGACGACGAAACTCAGGCCGCGCACCGGTTCGAGGGTCGCGTTTACCTCGGCCGATACGGCGGCAAGCTGTTCCTTGGCCGCAGCGGCGTTGCCGAAATACGTGCCGGCGTTATCCGGATCGGCGGAGGACAGTTCGGCCGCGATCACATCCAGCCAGACAGCCGCGTTGTCGGGAGAGAGCCAGGCGTGCGGATCATGCGCGCCATGCGCATGGTCGTGATCGTGGTCATGATCATGTGCCTCTGCCTCGGCATGTTCCTCATGCTCGTGATCGTGGTCATGCCCCTCGGCATGCTCTTCGTGATCGTGGTCGTGATCATGTGCTTCTGTCTCGGCGTGTTCTTCATGATCATGGTCATGAGCCTCGTCCTCGGCGTGCTCTTCATGATCATGGTCATGAGCCTCGCCCTCGGCGTGCTCGTCATGATCGTGATCGTGGTCGCCGTTATTGTGCGAATGCGCTTCGAAGAGCGCCCCTTCCCGGAAATCGAGGAGCGTGACCCCATCTACCTCTAGAAGCGTCGTCACATCCGCCTCACCCGCCAGCGTTTCAACCGCGCCGGCCATCCAGGGCGTCAGGCCCTCGCTAACCCAGAAGACAATATCCGCGTCCTGCAGCGCCGCCGCTTCCGAAGGGCGCAGGTTGTATTCATGTGGCGAAGCACCTGGCTGAACGATCAGGCTCGGCTCGCCCACGCCTTGCATCACGCGCGCAACCAGCGAATGCACGGGCGCGATATCGACGGCGACGCGGGGCACTTCGGCCATGGCGGTCCCCGCCATCAGCGTTGCCATCAGCGACAGCGGAAAGAGGTTTCTGGACATCGGGCGCTCCCTGTGACTATATAACGTTACATGCCGAATATCCAAAACGAGATAACATGACAAGTGGTGCAAACGCGCATTCCGGCCAGCTGGATCGGGAGCCCGTCGGGTTCGACGTCCACGATCACCACCGTTGCGTCGAAACAGGCATCGCAGCCGCCGAGGCTCATTGCGCGGCCGAAGGGCTGCGCTTCACGTCCGTGCGCCGCGCGGCGCTCGAGATCCTTCTCAGCGAACACCGGGCGATGGGGGCTTATGAACTGCTCGATCGGCTTCACGCGGCCGGATTCGGCTCTCAGCCACCGGTCGCCTACCGCGCCCTCGACTTCCTCGTCGCCAACGGCTTCGTGCACAAGATCGAGCGTCTCAACGCGTTCATCGCCTGCGCCCATCCCGGCGCCAACCACTCGCCGGCCTTCCTGATCTGCCGCCTGTGCGACGCCGTGGCTGAGGCGCAGTCTGCCCCCGCCCGCGGCAGCCTCGGCGAGGCCGCGCGGGCCACCGGCTTCCAGATCGAGCGCACGGTGGTCGAGGCGCTCGGCATCTGCCCCACCTGTGCCGACAAGGCCGCCGCGAAGACGCCCGCATGACCCTCATCGACGTCGATCATCTGAGCGTCAGCTATGGCGCGACCCGTGTCCTGCGCGATGTCTCGCTCCATGTGGAACCGGGCGAGATCGTCACCATCGTAGGGCCGAACGGGTCCGGCAAGACGACGCTCCTGCGTGCCATCGTGGGCGCAGTTGCGCCGACCTCGGGCCGGATCGCCCGGGCGCCCGGCCTCGTCATAGGCTACCTGCCGCAGCGACTGCACATCGACCCTACGCTGCCGATGACGGTCGAACGGTTCCTTCGCCTTCCGGGTGGCGCGAGCCGGGCAGAGATCGCTGCAGCGCTCGCCCGGTCCGGTGTGACCTATCTCGCCAGGCAGCAGATGTCGGAACTGTCCGGCGGGCAGCTCCAGCGCGTGCTGCTTGCGCGCGCCCTCGTGGCGAAACCGGATCTCCTGCTTCTCGACGAACCGACAGCCGGTCTCGACCAGCCGGGCTCGGCTGCGTTCTACGAGTTGATCGACGCAGTGCGGCGCGAGACGGGCTGTGCCGTCCTGATGATCAGCCACGAGCTTCATGTCGTGATGGCGGCCTCGGACCGGGTGGTCTGCCTCAACGGGCATGTCTGCTGCCAGGGCACGCCGGAGCACCTGTCCTCCGCCCCGGAGTACCGCGCGCTCTTCGGAACCGGCACCCACGGCGCGTTGGCGCTCTATCGGCACGAACACGACCACAGCCATGACCACGCACATGGCAAGGCAAACGGAACCACGGAGGCAGCCGAGTAATGCTGGACGATTTCATGACGCGCGCCACGCTCGCGGGCATCGGCGTCGCCGTCGCGGCAGCACCCCTTGGTAGCTTCGTTGTCTGGCGGCGCATGGCCTATTTCGGCGACGCCACCGCCCATGCCGCGATCCTCGGCGTGGCGCTGTCGCTGGCGCTGCAGGTCTCGATCTTCGCAGGCGCGGTCGCAGTCGCCCTGGCGATGGCACTCACGGTATCTGCACTCAGCGGCCGGGGTTACGCGATGGACACGCTTCTGGGCGTGCTGGCCCATTCGGCGCTCGCCTTTGGGCTGGTGGCGGTGTCCTTCCTGTCGGGGATCCGCATCGACCTGATGGCCTACCTGTTCGGCGACATCCTGGCCGTGTCGCGGGGCGATCTTGCGGTCATCTGGGGCGGCGCGGCGCTGGTCGCGGGGCTGATTGCCTGGCGGTGGTCGGCGCTCTTAACCGCGACGCTAAACGAGGAACTGGCCTGGGCGAGCGGTATCGACCCGAAGCGCGAGCAGCTGGTGCTTACACTCTCGCTGGCGATCACGGTGGCCGTGGCGATCAAGGTCGTGGGCGTCCTGCTGATCGCCGCCATGCTGATTATCCCCGCTGCCGCCGCGCGGCCCCTGTCTCGGACACCAGAGGGCATGGCGCTGATCGCGGCGGGGATTGGCGCGGCGTCTGCCGTGATCGGCCTGCGTGGGGCCTATCTCCTCGATACGCCGGCCGGGCCCTCGATCGTCTGTGTCGCGGCGCTGTGCTTCGCCGCAACTAGCCTGCTTCGGGCGTTTCGATCCGGTGTCGGGGCGAGGTAACGCCCGATCAGTTGCTTTGATGCCCCGGCACCTGGCCACGCATCACGACGGCACAGTCCGCCAGAATCTCCGCGACCAACGATCCCTCCGGCAACAGGGCAGGTTCGCCATCCGCCAATGCCTGCGACTCCCGGCTGAATTCGGCAACCGGCGGATATGTCCCGAAGTCACCAATGTCGAAACCGACCGTCGCGCAACTGCTCAGCCAGATCGTCGAGCGAATAATGGTGACGCCTTCATAGTCCAAACAAGCAGCATGGAGGGAAAGGTCTGCAGAGCGGACACCCCGAAACCCCGGTAGCTCGTCCGGCTTGGGCTCGAAGCGGCTGTTCGCCGCCCTCTTTGTCAATGTCCGCATAGGGCTGGACCGGTCGCTAGCCGCGGGAGGATCAGGACACTGCAGCGCGGAAAGGGCGGCGCCTAGTCAACACACGCATTCGATAACTGTCGAAGCGGTACGGGCCGAGGCAGCGGAGCGGTCTGCGCCCGCCGGGAAATCCACAGGAGAATTTTTGAGCGCGGACGCGCGTCTGGAAAGGGGTGCGGGTGGGGGGCTGCGCGTTTGCGGGATTGCAGCAATATGGACGGGCCGGGCCCGGCTCAGCAGCCGTGCAGGTCGGTGGGCAGGCGACTCAGCAGCTCGGGCGGACCCGCCTCGGCGATGGCGAAGGTCTGCCCGATCCCGGCCACCAGCCCGGTCCGGGTGTCGGGGATCATGATGTGCACGAAGAACACCATGCCCGGCGCCATGATCAGCGGGTTGCCGGAATAGATCATCGGCGGCACGTCCATCCAGGTCGGGCGATAGGTGCAGCCGAGCGCATAGCCGCAGGCCGCGAAGCGCTCTGAGCCGAAGCCAGCCGCATCCAGCACCCGGCGGTGGATGTCGTCCAGCTCCCCCAGCGCGCGGCCGGGCCGGGCGGCGTCCAGGATGCCCTCGAGCGCCTCGTTGGCGACCTTCATCATGTCCGACTGGCGCGGGTCGACCGGGCCCACCGCCAGGGTATGCTCGGTGCAGACGTGGTAGCGGCAGAACGAGGCCGCGAGCTCCACCAGCACCTGGTCCTGCGCCTCGATCCGGCGCGGCGCCCCGATGCCGCGGCCGAACAGCGCCCGCGGGCCGGAGTTGACCAGCGGCCCGCCCGAGGGCACCTCGCCCCCGCCGCGCAGCATCGCGCCCAGCGCCGCCGCCGACAGCGCGCTTTCGTAGACGCCGGCCCGGGTCTCGGCGATTGCCGCCTCCACCGCGGCATCGGCCAGTTCCCCGGCGCGACGCACATGGGCCAGCTCCGCCGGGCTCTTCACCAGCCGCTGGCCGCGCACGATGTCCGAGGCGTCCTCGATCGCGCAGAAGCCGTCGAGCGCCGCCTCTATCAGCCGGGCGTTCGCCCCGGTCAGCCCGTAGGTGCCGAACTCCACACCCACGCGCTCGCCCCGCAGCCCAAGCTCCTCCAGGATCGCGCGCAGGTCCTGCGCCGGGTTCGCGTCCTCCGCGTTCAGCCAGATCCGGATGTCGTCGTAGAGCGAGGCCACCGTGGCCTGCCGCAGGTCGGGCCGGCGGGTCAGCAGCACCGTGGGCCGGTCGTCGGCCGTCATCACGCCGGCCTGGAAGAACACATAGCCCGCGGTGTCGTAGCCGGTCAGGTAGTAATGGCTCTCCTGCGCGAAGACGATCAGCGCCGCCAGCCCCCGCCGGTTCAGCTCGGCCCGGATCGCCGCCAGCCGCGCGGCGTGCTCCTCGGCGGGAAACCGCAGCGAGACCGCGCGCCCCCCGGCGGTGGTGCCCGCGATCTCGTGAAACTCCCCGCTCACGTCAGCTCGCAGATGTCGCACATGGTCATCAGGTAGATGCGGATCATATCCAGGTAGTCCGGCACGTCCACCCGCTCGTCCGGCATGGTGTTGAAGCGCCCTCCCGGCCCGCAGACCACGCCCTCCATGCCCCCCTCCACGTAAAGATGCCCAGCGTCCGTGCCGTAGAAGCCCGGCGGCGTGATCGCGCCTGTGGGCTGGGGCGCGCCGCGCACCGCCTCGTAGGCGGCGTTGATGGCCCGCACGATGCGCGCGTCCTTCGCAACCTCGAAGGCGGGCATCGAGGGCTTGCCCTCCCGCGTCTCGGTCCAGACCTTGGCCTTCAGCCCCGGCCACTCCGCCTCCAGCTCGTCGAGCACGGCGCGGATGTCGGCCACCGCCTGCGCCTCTTTCTGGCCGGGCCCGTAGCGCCCCGAGCCCGACAGGTGCACGAAGTCCGCCACCTGCGGCGCGCGCCAGGTGTGAAACTCGCGGCTCAGCGCGCCGCGGATCGTGCCCACGTGGACCCGGTTGATCGAGCGGTGCTCCTCGGTCGGCGCGTCGGAAAAGGTCAGGTCGGTCAGCCGCGGGATCAGCGCGCAGGCAGCGCGGATCGCATCCACCGCCTCCTCGCGCTTCGACATGTGCCGGGTGACGCCCTCTAGCTCGATGTGAAACACGAAGGCGGCCGCGTGCATCGTCACCGCCTGCAGGTCCGTGGGCTCGGAGTTGACGAAGTAATCCGCCCGCGTGCCCGCCTTCACCGCCGCCAGCGTGCCCACGCCGCCCTGCAGCTCGCCCACGACATAGGTTAGGATCACGTCGCCCTTCAGCCGCTGGCCCGCGTCGATCAGCGTCTTGACCGCGCACAGGGATGCCGCGTCGCCCGCCTTCATGTTCGACACGCCGATGCCGTAGATGAAGTTCTCGTCCACCAACCCGCCCCAGGGGTCGACCGTCCAGCCCCCGGTCACCGGGTTGGTGTCGAGGTGCCCGTTGAACAGCAGGCTCTTGCCCCCGCCGGTGCCGCGCCAGATGCCGATGGCGTTGAACCGGTCGCCCTCCACCGGCTGCAGGAAGGCCTCCAGCCCCATGGCCTGCATCACCTCGACCATTCGCTCGGCCAGCCTCCGCTCGCCCTCGGTCTCGGAATAGCTCTTTTGGCGGGCCATGTCGACCACGACCTCTAGGCAGGCCTGCTCGTCGATGTTGCGGGCCAATAACAGCGCGTCAGTCATGGCAGGGATCGCTCCTTGAGTGGGTCCGTCGTCTCCGGCGCGGCGGGGACCGGCATGGCCCCCAGCAGCGCCCGGGTATAGGGATGCCGCTCCGGCGCGTCAGCCTCGGCGGTGTCGAACATGTCGACCAGCTCGCCCCGGTTCATCACGCCGATCCGGTGCGCCAGCTGGCGTACCAGATTCAGGTCGTGGGTGATGAAGACGCAGGCGGTGCCGGTCTCGCGCTGCAGGTCCACCAGGAGCCGCGCCACTGAGGCCTGCACCGAGACGTCCAGCGCGGCGGTGATCTCGTCGCAGATCACCACGGCCGGCTCCGCGGCGAAGGCCCGCGCGATCGCCACCCTCTGCTTCTCGCCCCCCGAAAGCTGGTGCGGATAGCGCCCGGCGAAGTCCGCGGGCAGACGCACCTGCTCCAGCAGCTCGCCCACCCGCGCCGCCCGCCGCTCAGGCGGAACAATGTCATATAGCTTCAGCGGCCGCGACAGGATCTCGCTTATCCTCTGGCGCGGGTTCAGCGAGGCGTCGGGATGCTGGAACACGATCTGCACCGCCCGCCGATAGGCCCGGTCGAAGGCCCGGCGCCGCTGGAAGCCGCGCCCCTCGAAGCCCACGCGCCCGTCGAAATCCTGCAGCCCAGACAGCACCTTCGCCATGGTCGACTTACCCGAGCCGGACTCGCCCACGATCCCGAGCAGTTCCCCCGGGCGCACCGCGAAGCCCACGTCCTTCGCGCCCAGAAAGGCCTCCGCCGGCGGGTTCAAGAGCCGCCCCAGCCACGAGCGCGCGCCGTATTCCACGCGGATGCCCTCGGCCGTCAGCAGCGCCGGCGCGGCCGGGTCGGGCGGCGCGGTGCCCAGCCATTGGTCGGGCCGCGGCACCGCCTCCAGCAGCGCGCGGGTATAGGGCCGGCGCGGGGCGCGGAACACCTCCGCGCAGGGCCCGCTCTCCACGATCTCGCCCCGGTTGATCACCGCCACGTCCTGCGCCACCCGCGAAACCAACCCGAGGTCGTGCGAGATGTAGAGCGCCGCCACCCCCGTCTCCTCGCGCAGCCGCCCGAACAACTCCAAGATCTGCTGCGCGGTGATCGTGTCCAGTGCCGTGGTCGGCTCGTCGAACACGATCAACTCCGGGTTGCAGGCGAAGGCGGTGGCGATCACCACCCGCTGCTTCTCGCCGCCCGAGGCCTCGTGCGGGAAGCGCCGCATCATGTCCGCCGGCCGGGCGATACCGGTACGCGCCAGCGCCGCCTCACCCTCGGCCCAGGCCTGCTGCTGGGTCAGCCCCTGGTGGCGCATTAGCACCTCCGCCAGCTGCTCGCCCAGCCGCAGCGTCGGGTTGAGCGAGGTGCCGGGGTCCTGGAACACCATGGCGATGCGGCTGCCCCGGATCTCCAGGATCTCGGCGGGGCTGCACGCGCGCAGGTCCTCTCCCAACAGCGACAGCCGGCCGTCGTTCTCAACCGCGTTGTCGGGCAGGTAGCGCATGATCGACCAGGCCAGCGAGGACTTGCCCGAGCCGGACTCCCCCACTAGCCCCAGCGTATGGCCACGCTCGACCGTCAGGTCGACGTCCTTCAGCGCCTCCAAGGGGCCCGAAGGCGTGCGGTAGCTCAGCGAATAGCTCGCGACCTCGAGCACGGGGGTGCCCGGTTCACCCGCCCCGCTCATCCGCGCACGCTCCGGCGCGGGTCCAGGCTGTCGCGCAGCGCGTCGCCGAACAGGTTGAACCCGAGCGCCGCCAGCGCGATCGCCACACCCGGCACCGCCACAACCCAGGGGTTGCGGAACATGAACTGCCGCCCCTCGGCGACCATCAGCCCCCACTCGGTCGAGGGCGGCTGCGCGCCGAGCCCGAGAAAGCCAAGCGTCGCTCCGATCATGATGGCGAAGGAGACGCGGATCGTCGCCTCCACGATGATCGGGCCCAGCGCGTTGGGCAGCACCTCGCGCAGCACGATGTAGCAGCCCGGCTCGCCCCGCGCGACCGCGGCCAGCACGTATTCCCGGGTGCGGATCGACAGCACCGAGCTGCGCGCGATTCGCGCCATGCCGGGGGTGAAGGCCAGCGCCACCGCCAGCATCGCCTGCCCCATGCCGCCACCCAGGATGGTGACGATCAGCAGCGTGAACAGCAGCTCCGGCACCGCCAGCAGCCCGTCGAGGACGCGCATGATCACGCTGTCCACCCAGCCCCCGGCGGTCCCCGCGATCACCCCGATCACCGTGCCCGCGCCGACCCCGAGCAGCGTCGCGCCCAGCCCGAACCCGATGGTCGAGGGCGCGCCGTTCAGCAGCCGCGAGAGCAGATCGCGCCCGAACTGGTCGGTGCCCAGCCAGTGCGCCGCGCTCGGGCCGGTCAGCCGCGTGGCAGGGTGGAACGCCTGCGGGTCGTAGGGCGCGACGAAGGAGCCAGCCAGCACCGCCACCGCCACCAGCGACAGCAAGACCGCCCCGGCGATCCCCGTCGGGCTGCGCAGGATCTCAGGCATAGCGCACCCGCGGGTCGAGCAGCGCAATCACGATGTCCGCGATCAGGTTCGACAGGGCATAGACCGTGGCCAGCAGCAGCGTCACCGCCTGGATCACCGGCAGGTCGCGGTTCTCCAGCGCGTAGATCAGCAGCCGGCCGAGCCCGGGCCAGGCAAAGATCTCCTCGACCACGATGATCCCGCCCAGCAGGTAGCCGATGTCGAGCGAGATCACCGCCACCGCGGGGGCCAGCGAGTTGGGCAGGGCATGGCGCCGGATCACCCGGCGCTCGCGCAGCCCCTTAAGCCGGGCGGCGCGGATGTAGTCGCTCGCCAGCACGTCCGACATCTCCGAGCGCACCTGCCGCGAGATATGCGCCGTCAGGATCAGCCCCAGGGTGCCCGCCGGCAGGAGAACGTGCGAGACGAAGCCGGCGAAGCTCTCTCCCGGGGCGACGAAGCCGCCCGCCGGCAGCAGCCCCGTCGCCGGCCCGGCGAGGAAAACGAGGAGCAAGGTGGCGGTCACGAATTCCGGCATCGAGGCGCCGATGTAGGCGAAGAGGCCGATCACAAGATCGGCCGCCGTCCCGCGCCGGATCGCGGCGACGACGCCGAGCGGGATTGCGATGACCGTGACCGCGACGAGCGCGGTCACGGCGAGCACGGCGGAGTTCCAGAACGCCTGGCCCACCACCTCCGACACCGGCAGCGACAGTCGCAGGGACTGGCCAAGGTCGCCCCGCAGCACGCCGCCGACCCAGTCGGCATATTGCACGTACCACGGCCGGTCGAGCCCGAGCTGCCGCTCGAGCGCAGCCACCGACTCGGGCGTCCCGTATTCGCCGAGGATCATGATCGCGGCGTTGCCCGGCAGGATCATCGTGATCGCGAAGACCGCGAAGGTCACGATGAACAGCACCAGCAAGACGGCCGCGAGCCGCCGGAGGAGGTAGCCGAAGGTCAAGGCGTCATGCCCGGTCGAGCCAAGCGTTCTCCATGTAGAAATACCGCGAGATCGGGTGCACGGTCCAGTCGGCCACGTCGTCCCGGCTGGCGGTCACCACGTCCTCGAAGAACGGGATGATGTAGGGCGTGTCGCGCAGGATCAGCTCCTGCGCCGCGGCATAGGCCGCCGCCCGCTCCGCCTCGTCCGTGGTCGACCGGCCCTTTTCGACCAGCGCGTCGAACTCCGTGTTCATCCAGGCGCTGTCCTCGTAGGAAGCGTTCGAGGTCAGCAGCAGGTTGAACGTGGCGTCCTCGGTGGGCTGCATGCCCCAGTAGGCCATGTAGAAGTTGCCCTTGCGCCAGACGTTGGCCAGGTAGGTGTCGTGCGGCATCGTCTCGACCTCGATGTCGAAGCCCGCCGGCAACGCCATCTGCTTGATCGCGATCGCCACCTGCGCCCGGATCGCCGGCCGGTTCGAGGCCACGAGGGTCAGCTTGATGCCGTCCGGATGGCCCGCCTCGGCCAGCAGCGCCTTGGCCTGCTCCGGGTCATAGGGAATCTCGGGGGTGTCGATGCGATACTTGAACTCCGGCGAAAGAATGTTGTCGTAGGCCGGCCGCCCGAGCCCCTCCAGCACGATGTCCACCAGCAGTTGCCGGTCGACCGCCAGCGCCAGCGCCTTGCGCACCCGCAGGTCGTCGAACGGCGGTTGGTCCTGCCGCATCACCACGTTCACGTAGCGCCCCGAGGGCACCCGCTTGGCCGCGATCCCCGGCGAGGACGAGATCCGCTCGTAATCCGCCTGCTGCACCGTCAGCATCGCGTCCACGTCGCCCGACAGGAAGTTGGTGGTCTCCGCCGCGAGGTCGGGGAACAGGTGCATCTCCACCGCGTCGAGATAGGGCCGTCCCTCCATGTAGTAGTTCTCGTTGCGCACCAGCCGGGTGATGCGCGCGCTGTCGTAGCTCTCCAGCCTGAACGGGCCGGTGCCGTTCACCTGGGTGTCGAGCGCCGCAAGATCCCCCGACAGCGCCGCCCGCGACAGGATGCGCGCGTTGGTATGGGCGGTCGAGGTCGGCAGGTCCGCATAGGGGGTCTTCAGGGTGAAGCGAACGGTTGTGTCGTCCACCGCCTCCACCGTGTCCACCATGTTGAGCACCGACAGGGCCGAGGCCGGGATGTCCGGGTTCAGGATCGCCTCGTAGGTGGCCACCACGTCGTCGGCAGTGCAGGGCGTGCCGTCGTGGAACGTCAGCCCCGAACGCAGCTTGAACGTGAACTCGGTGGCGTCCGCGTTGCCCTCCCAGCTCTCGGCCAGGTCGGCCATCGGCTGGTTGTCCGGGCCGATCCGGGTCAGCCCGGAATAGACCATGTCCATCACCGGGTATTCCGCCGGGCCCGAGTTGGTCAGCACGTTCAGCGTGGCGATCCGGGTGGAATGGCTGATCTTCAGCGTGCCTCCGGTCTTCGGCGTGCCCTGCGCCCAGCCCAGCCCCGGCAGGGTGGACGCCGCCGCCATGCCGATCATCACGCCCCGGCGCGTCACCATGAAGTTGGTCATCTCTTACCTCCTTGTCGTTCGCCCGGCATCAGGCCGGGTCTGGTTCTCAATCCCCGTTCGTTCACGCGACCACGGTCAACTCGTCCGGCAGCGCCGTCAGCACCTCCGGCGCGCCCTCGGTCACCAGCAGCGTATGGCCCACACCCATGGCGTGGCCCGTGTCGCTGTCGCCGATCATCACGTGGTAGAACAGCGTCATCCCCGGGGCGCAGACGGTGCGGTTGCCGGAATAGATCATCGGCGGCACGTCCATGCTCGTGGGGGCATAGGTGCAGCCCACCGAGTAGCCCGTCGCGCCGTAGCGATGGGCCCGGTAGCCCCCGGCATCCAGCCCCGCCGCATGGACGTCGAAGATCTCGCCCAGCGTCGTGCCAGGCCGGGCGATCTCGGTCATGTCGCGCAGCGTGGCCCGGGCCACGTCGTACATCCGGCGCTGCGCGTCGGGCAGCTTGCCGAACACGATGGTCCACTCGGTCTTCACGCAGTAGCGGCGAAAGGCCACCGGGTACTCCACCAGGATCTGGTCCTGCTCCCCGATCACCCGCGGCCCCGACACGCCCCGGCCATAGACCGCCCGGTCGCCCGAGTTGAAGAGCGGCGCATTGGGCGGCATGTCGGCGCCGCGCTCCAGGCTCGAGGTCAGGTAGACTGCCTTCAGCGCGGCCTCCGAAATGCCTGGCCGCGCCGCCGCGATCACGTCCTCCAGCGACCGGTCGATGATCTCTGCCGCCTTTCGCATGTAATCCATCTCGGCCGGCGACTTGATCAGCCGCAGCTGCCGAATCAGGTGATCGTCGTCCTCAAGCTTGCAAAAATCGCCCAGCGCCCCCTGCAGGCGCCACAGGTTCCAGCCGGTCAGCCCGTGGGTGTTCAGCTCGACCGCGACGCGCTTTCCGCGCAGGCCCAGCTCCTCCAGGATCGCGCGCAGGTCGACCGCCGGGTTCGCGTCATCTGCGTCCCACCAGATCCGGATGTCCTCGATGGTGCTGGTCTGGCGCGCCTGGATCAGGTCCGGCCGCCGAGTCAGCAGCACGATCGGCCGGTCGTCGGCGGTGACGACCGCGCATTGGAAAAAGACGTAGCCGCCGGTGTCGTAGCCCGTCAGCCAGAAATGGCTCTCCTGGGCGAAGACCAGCATCGCGTCGAGACCGCGGTCGGCCAGTTCCGCGCGCAGCCGCGCCTGGCGCGCCATGTGCTCGTCGCGCGAGAACGGCAGGGAAGATCCGGGAACGATCGCCAAGGCCGGCCCTCATGATTTGCGACAGCGCCATTGAATTCACTCTAGTAAGTGGTATACCAATCGTCAACCATCGGAATACCCGTAGGGAGGAGCGGTGTGCAGCCCGAGCGGAGACGAGCGGCCGATGTCCGCCCCTCGACAATCCGGACCCGCGCGGACAAAAGCGCACAGCCCGACGCTGGAACAAAGACGAGACGATGCTCAACGTCCCCGACAAGCGCCTCGCCCTTCAGGCCTACGAAAAGGTCCTCGACCTGATCCTCTCCGGACAGGCCCGCCCCGGCGATCTGCTCAATGAACGCAGGATTGCCGAGATGCTGGACATGTCACGCACACCGATCCGCGACGCGCTCCTGATGCTAGAGGGCGAGGGCCTGCTCGTGCGCCAGGGCAAGCGCGGCCTGCAGATCAAGCAGATGCGCATTGAGGACTTCATGGACGCGCTGCAGATCCGCTTGCTGCTGGAACCGGCGGTCTCGCGCATGGCCGCGGGCAAGGTCGCCGCCGCGCCGCTCGACGAACTCGCCGAAACGCTCGAGTCGCTCCTCTCCCACGCCGCCGAGGGCCCCGCCGACCGCGAGCAGGTCCGCTCAATCGACGACCGCCTGCACGGGCTGATCTCGGACGCCGCGGGCAACGCGCAGCTCTCCTCGATCATCCGCACCCTGCGCCGCCAGACCCAGATCTTCGACCTGCGCAGCCTGCCCGAACGCTTCCACGACACCTGCCGCGAGCACCTGGCGATCATCGCCGCCGTGCGCGGGGGCGACGCGGAGGAGGCCGCCGCCGCCATGACCCGCCATCTCGAGCAGGTCCGCGCCAGCATCATCGCGCGGCTGACCCGCTCATGAGCGCGCGCGCGGTCCCCGCCGGCCGGGCCGGCGCCGCGCCGGACATCGCGCTCGCCGAGCGCCTGTTCGCCGAGCTCGCCCACCGCACCGGCACGGGCCGCGGGGTGACCCGGGCCTCCTACGGCCTCGGCGAGCAGATCGCCCACGACATGCTCCGCCGCGAGGCCCGAGCCCTCGGCCTGACGGTCGCGACCGACGCCGCCTGCAACCTCTATGCCACCCTCCCCGGCGCCTCCGACGCGCCCGGGGTGGTGATCGGCTCGCACCTCGATTCTGTGCCCATGGGCGGAAATTACGACGGCGCCGCCGGCGTGCTCATGGGCCTCGGCGTGGTCGCAGGCTTCGTGCGCGCGGGCATCGTGCCGCCCCGCGACGTCACCGTGATGGCGATCCGCGCCGAGGAAAGCACCTGGTTCGGCAGCTCCTACATCGGCAGCCGCGGCGCCCTGGGCCTCCTAAGGGCCGACGAGCTCGACGGCGTGCTGCGCCACGGCGACCGCGTCGCCCTCGGCCAGGCCATCGACGCCGCGGGCGGCGACACCGCGGCCCTGCGCCGGGGCGAGGCCCATCTCGACCCCGCCCGCATCGGCCTCTTCGTCGAGCCCCATATCGAGCAGGGCCCGGTCCTTCTCGCCAAGGGGCTGCCCCTCGGCATCGTCACCGGCATCCGCGGCAGCTTCCGGCACCGCCACGCTAGCTGCACCGGCGCCTACGCCCATTCCGGCGCCACCCCGCGCGCCGGCCGCCAGGACGCGGTGCGCGCCGTGGCCACCCTGATCGTCGAGATGGACGCGCTCTGGCAGGCCCGCGCCGATGCCGGCTGCGACCTGACCGTCACCTTCGGCCAGGTCTCGACCGACCCCGACGAGGCCGCCTTCTCCAAGGTGGCCGGCCGCGTCGGCTTCACCGTCGACGTGCGCAGCGCCTCGCCCGACACCCTCGCCGAAGTCGCCGCCGAGCTGGAGGCACGGGTCGCTGCCATCGCCGCCGCGCAGGACGTGAGCTTCGATCTCGGCCCACGCACCGGCAGCACGCCGGCTGCGATGCTCCCTGGCGTGGTCGCCGCCATGGAACGGGCGGCCCACGACCTCGGCCTGCCCGCCCGCACCATGCCCTGCGGCGCCGGCCACGACGCGGCGGTCTTCGCCGGGCTCGGCGTGCCCACGGGGATGCTGTTCCTGCGCAACGCCCACGGCAGCCACAACCCCGACGAGCACATGGACATGGCCGACTTCGCCGCCGGCGCCGCCGTCCTGTCCCGGCTCTGCCTGGACCCGCCGGCGCTCGCCGCGCCATGACCGACTGCATCGTCATGCAGCCGATCTGCGCGGCGGGGATCGCGCTCCTGCGCCGGGCCGGGCTCTCCGTGTACGAGGCCGCCTCGCCCCACCTCGCCGATCTCGCCCCGCACCTGACGAAGGCCCGCGCCGTGATCACCCGCAACCACGGCTTCCCGGCCGAGGCCATCGCCGCCGCCCCGCGCCTGCAGGTCATCGCCGCCCACGGCACCGGCACCGACCGGATCGACCGCGCTGCCGCCGAGGCCCGCGGCATCCAGGTGCTGAACACGCCCGGCGCCAACGCCCGCTCCGTGGCCGAGCACGCCCTAGGGCTGATGCTGGCCTGCGCCCGGACGATCCCCGCGTCCGAGCGCGCCCTGCGCCAGGGCGACTTCGCCTTCCGCGACCGTCACCGCCCGGTCGAGCTCGGCGGGCGCGTGCTCGGGCTGGTGGGCTACGGCCACGTGGCCCGCGCCCTCGCCGGCCTCGCCCGGGGCATCGGGATGCGGGTGCAGGCCTTCTCCGCCCACGCGATCCCGCAGGAGATAGTCGCCGACGGCGTCGCCCCCGCCGCCAATCTCGACGCCCTCTGCGCCTCAGCCGACGTGATCTCGCTCCACGGCGTGCCGGCCCGGGCGCCACTGTTCGACGCCGCCCGCCTCGCGCGCCTCCGCCCAGGCGCGATCCTGGTGAACACCGCCCGCGGCGCGCTGGTGGACGAGGCCGCCCTGGTCCACGCCCTGCGCACCGGACCCCTCGCCGCCGCCGCGCTTGACGTCTTCGCGACCGAGCCCCTGCCGCCCGACAGCCCGCTCCTCGACTGCCCCAACCTGATCCTGACCCCGCACATGGGCGGCCTCGCCGCCGAGGCGCTGGAGCGCACCGGGATCGAGGTCGCGCGCAAGGTGATCGCGGCGCTGGGCCTGCCCCAGCCGGACTGACAGGATGGCGCCTTGACCGCCCCACCCGAGACCGCAGACGTCGCAATCCGCCCATGCGGCGACACCGCCCTCAGCGTCGAGTTCGGCGACCGGCTCGACCCCGCCCTCAATCGCCGCGTCATGGCGCTAGACGCCGCGCTGCGCGCCCTCGCCCCGCCGGGCGTGGTCGAGACCGTGCCCACTTATCGCGCGCTCACCTTGCATCTAGACCCCCTCGTCGCCGACCTGCCCCGCCTGTGCGCCACCCTGGCAGAGCTCGCCGCCCGCCCAGCGCCCGCCACCGCGCCCGGCCGCCTCTGGCGGGTGCCCGTGGTCTATGGCGGCACCTTCGGCGAAGACCTCAACTCCGTCGCCGCCCATTGCGGCCTCACACCCGAGGCCTGCATCGAGGCCCATGCCGCCGGCCGCTACACCGTGGCCATGGTCGGCTTCCTTCCCGGCTTCAGCTACCTCGCCGGACTCGACCCGCGGCTCGAGGTGACCCGCCGGCCCGAGCCACGGCTGCGCATCCCGGCCTCCTCCATCTCCATCGGCGGCGCCCAGACAGCCATCGGCAGCGTCGAGGGCCCGAGCGGCTGGCACCTGATCGGCCGCACCCCCGTGCGCCCCTTTCAGCCCGGCCGCGAGCCCGCGTTCCTGTTCGCCCCCGGCGATCGGATCCGCTTCGCCCCTGTCCCCGCCGCCGACTGGCACGCGCTCGACGCCGCCGCGGCCGCCGGCGCCCCCGTGGCCGAGGCCATCGCCCCATGAGCGCGCTCGAGGTCATCGCCTGCGGCACCGGCGCCTCGGTGCAGGATCTCGGGCGCACCGGATTCCGCCGCTTCGGCGTCTCCACCGCCGGGGCGATGGACCGGCACGCGCTGGCCCGCGCCAACGCGCTCGTGGGCAACGCCCCCGGCACAGCCGCGGTCGAGCTCACCCTCGCCGGCGCCCGCTTCCGCGTGCAGGCCGCGCCCCTGCTCGTCGCCACCGCCGGCCCCGGCGTCACGCTCGAGATCGACGGCCGCCGCATCCCAGCTGACACCTCGGTCCGGGCCGAGTCCGGCACCACCCTCACCGTCGGGCCCGCCCGCGGCGGCGTCTACGGCTACCTCGCCGTCGCGGGCGGCATCCGCACCGCACCCGACCTCGGCAGCCGCGCCCTGCACCTGCGCTCGGGCATCGGCGGGCGCCCCCTCGCCCCCGGCACGGTGCTGCCCTGCGTCCCCGCAGGCCCCGACACGCCGTCGCGCCGCCTGCCCCCGGCCGCGCCGCCCGACCCGGGCCCGATCCGCGTCGTCCCCGGCCCGCAAGAAGACGCCTTCACCGCCGATGGCCTCGCCACGTTCCTCTCGGCCGCCTACACCGTGCACCCAAAGTCCGACCGCATGGGCCTGCGCCTCACTGGCCCCTCGCCCGCCCATGCCGCCGGCTACAACATCGTCTCCGACGGGATCGTGCCCGGCAGCGTGCAGGTCCCCGGCGACGGCCAGCCCATCGTGCTGATGCGCGACTGCCAGACCACCGGCGGCTATCCCAAGATCGCCACGGTCATCTCCGCCGATCTCGACCGCCTCGCCCAGTTGTCCCCCGGCGCCAGCCTGCGCTTCGCCGCCGTCACGCCGGAGAAGGCCATCGCCGCCGCCCGCGCCGCAGCGCAGGCGATCGCCGCGCTGAGCGCCAACGCCCGCCCGCTCCCACCGCTCGACGACACCGGCCACCTGCTGTCGCACAACCTGATCGGAGGCGTGGTCGACGGCTCGGGCGAGGCGCCTTAGCCCCCCACAGCCGCCGCCACGGTCCAGCCCGCCGCCTCCAGCCCCTGCCGCAACGCGCGCGCCATGGCCACAGCCTCGGGTGTGTCCCCGTGCACGCAGACCGAATCGATCGCCGCCGCCAGCTGCTTCCCGCCGGTGGACTCGATCCGCCCCTCGCCCACCATCCGCATGACCCGCGCCAGCGCCTCCGCCGGGTCGTGGATCACCGCGCCCGGCTCCCGCCGCGGCGTCAGGTTGAACCCGTCACCATAGGTGCGGTCGGCATAGATCTCGCGGATCAGCCGCAGCCCGGCCCTCTCCGCCGCCCGCTCCGTCGCCGTGCCCGGCATCACCGTGAAGGCCAGCCCCGGGTCCGCCGCGCGGATGCCGCGGGCCACCGCGTCCGCGAGGGCGTCGTCGTCGGCGCAGGCATTGCCGAGCGCCCCATGGGTCTTCACATGGGTCGCCGGGTGGCCGGCGAGTTCCGCCATCGCCAGGAACGCCCCGGCCTGGTAGGCCACCAGGTTCTCGATCTCGCGCGCGGTCACGCCCGCCTGCGGCCGCCGCCCGAAGCCCAGCAGGTCGCCGTATCCCGGGTGCGCACCCACCGCCACGCCGCGCTCCCGCGCCAGCTCCATGGTGCGCCGCATCGTCTCCGGATCGCCCGCATGGAACCCGCAGGCGATGTTGGCGGTGGTGACCAGATCCAGCATCGCCGCGTCGTCGCCCATCGTCCAGGGGCCGAAGCCCTCGCCCAGGTCGGCGTTTATGTCGATCCGCATGGCCCTCGCCCCCCTCGATCCGCCCCCGACCGCAGGCCGGGCATTGCGCCCGCGATTCGCGATGGTATACCAGTGGTGTTCAAACGTGGAGACCCCCCATGGCGGACCCGCGCCTCCTCTATCTCGGCAACGGACGCAAGATGCAGTCCGTCGCCCGCCTCGACGACCGGTTCGAAAGCTGGGGCCTGGCGGTGGACCGCTACTGGGCCTACGACGGCGCTTTTCCCGACAGCCTCGACGGCTACGACGGCATCTTCCTCTCCGGCAGCCCCCACGGCGCCTACGAGGACATCCCGTTCATCCACCGCGAGCACGGCCTGATCCGCGAGGCCGCCGACCGCGCGATCCCGATGCTCGGCATCTGCTTCGGCAGCCAGATCCTCGCCTCCGCGCTGTGTGGCCGCGACCAGGTCTTCCGCCGCGACTTCTGCGAGATCGGCTACAAGGACCTTCCCGTCACCGACGCCGCCCGAAGCGACCCGGTAGCCGGCGACCTCTCCGGGACCGTGCACATGTTCGTCTGGCACAACGACGAGGTGCGCGCCGATCACCCGGACATGACGATCCTCGCCAGCTCCGATCTCTGCCCCAACCAGGTCTGGCGCCACGCCGAGGCCCCGGCTTGGGGCATCCAGGGCCACCCCGAGATCACCCGCGACCAAGCGCCCGTCTGGTTCGAGGAAAACCGCGCCCGCATGGAGGCCGACGGCGCCGACGTCGATGACCTCAAGGCCGCCGCCCACGAGGCGACCGAGGCCAAGACCATGCTCACCCGCTTCGCCGATCTCGTGAAGGCCCGCGCATGACCGCCCCCCTGATCTACGAGCCCTGGTTCGACCGCGCCGAATACGAGGACCGACTCGCCCGGGTGCAGGACGGGCTTCGCGCGCGCGGGCTCGACGCGCTCCTCGCCTTCCAGCCTGAAACCGTGACCTGGGTCACCGGGTTCTTCACCCGCGGCTACGGCTCGTTCCAGCTCGCCGTGATCCCGGCCGAGGGAGCGCCCCTGCTGATCTGCCGCGACGTCGAGGAGTTCTACCTCGACGCCACCTGCGTCTTTCCCGCCCGCGCCATGTGGACCGACAGCGACGACCCCGTCACCGTGGCCGCCGCCGCGATCCGCGGCCACGTCGGCCCGGCAGCGCGCCTCGGGATCGAGCTGTCCGCCTGGCCGCTCTCCGTCGCCCGCCACGAGGGGCTGCGCGCGGGCCTGCCCGGCCATGCCTTCGAGGACGCGAGCGACCTCGTCCGCGACATGCGCCTGATCAAGTCGCCCGCCGAGATCGCCTGGCAGCGCCGCGCCGGCGCCGCCGCCGCCGCCGGGATGCAGGCCGCCATCGACAGCGCCGGCCCTGGTGTTAGCGAGCGCGAGATGGCCGCCGAGATCTGCGCTGCGATGATCCGCGCCGGCTCTGACCTGCCCGGCCCCGGGGTCATGTCCTCGGACGAGCGCGCCTTTCACCTGCATGGCGGCTATTCCGACCGGGTGCTCGCCCGCGGCGACATCGTCCAGATCGAGACCACCCCCAACGTGCGCCACTACCACGCCCGCTTCATGCGGCCGATCCGCGTGGCCGAAGCCAGCGACGACGATCAGCGCACCGTCGAGCGCCTGATCGCCATCCAGGACGCCGCTCTCGCCGAGGTGCGCCCCGGCGTGCCTGCCACGGTGCCCGACGCGATCTACCGCGACGGCGTGCTTTCCGCCGGCCTGCGCGAGAGCTACACCAACAAGACGTTCTATTCCGTGGGCCTGCTGCTCCAGCCCTCCGGCGGCGAGCGGCTCGAGGCCGCGCCCGGCTGCGACTGGAGTTTTCAGGAGGGGATGACTTTCCACACCTACGTGCTAGCCCGCGGCTTCGGTATGTCCGAGACCATCGCTATCACCGCCGACGGGCACGAGCGGCTCACCACCTTCCCGCGCCAGCTCTTCGTCGCGTGATGGTCGGCGGCCGCTCAGGCCGCAAGCAGCGCAAGCGCCGCATGGCAGAGCAGGCGCTCTGGCCGATGGGCGATACGATCGACGACCTTTCTGGCTTGCAGGCGAGCATCGATACAGCGGCAGTTGTCAACGGCACAGATGCGTTGGCGGGTACCATGACGGCTCTTTTCGCAAGGGACGGCTTGTCGGAACAGATCCGTCACAGCGACGGAACCTACGAGATCCGCTGACCGTCGACAACGGATTGGCAAGTTACAGCCGCTTCTTCCCGGCCTCGAGGAATTCCTTTGACCGGCTGTCGTACGGGCTCGTCGCGAACCCCTCGTGCCGGCAGAGATTGGCGTATGTGTCTTCACCGCGCAGGCCCTACACCACGATGAGAATCCTTTTCAGTCAAAACTGTTGGACGTATGCGGCCACCCCAAGGGGCGACG
>Ga0180432_10003828_pt1 | contig 21146 bp, 29 predicted proteins | sample SS_ome_10_FD_132414 | JGI IMG/M metagenome (GOLD analysis project Ga0180432, IMG submission 132414) | Hypersaline lake sediment archaeal communities from the Salton Sea, California, USA - SS_1_MS_2 metaG | ecosystem: Environmental > Aquatic > Non-marine Saline and Alkaline > Hypersaline >...
AGGGGGGTGCCCCCAGGGCCCCCAAGTCCCAACCCGGATTTTTTCCGCGCGCCCAGCGCAGGGCCCAAGTCAAAACCAGGGCGGGGGTCGGGGGGGTCGCGCTGAGCTGGGCGCACTCAGGAGGACGCGCTGAGCCGGCGGAGCGGGGAGCCCCCGTGTCCGCGCCAGGGCGCAGGCCCGAGCAGCCCACAGGAGCGGCGGTGCGTTCGAGGGCACCCAGCCCAGGGCGACCAGGGGAGCCCCGCGCTCAGGCGCGACACGGGCGACCGAGCGGGCCCAGGCGTCCGCCCTGAGCGGAGGGCCAGGCGCCCAGCCGGGCCGCGTCCCAGGGGGTACTTATTTCGCGTGTTCCCCGCAGGGCACCTCCGACCCCCCGGCTGAGTATTCGCGCTGGTTGTGGGGGATGGGGCGTGGTCGGACCCCCCGGCTCGAAAGAGAGGCCGGGGGTGCGGGGCCTGGGAGGGGGTGGGGGGAGGGGGCGTGCGCTGGGTAGGTTCAGGGTGAGCTGGGGTCCAGCGGCTACCCCGACCGGGCCGAGCGGCGGGCTCGGGAGGGGGCGGGGGTGGCTATCGTGTTCCCCCTGCGGGGCTGGGTCGTCGGCGGGGTACGGGGGAGGGGGGATTCCAGCGTGGCTGGATGGGCTCAGGGCGCCCTGGGTTGCGCGCCTTGCGGGAATGGCCAGGCACAGGGGACGAACGCCCCGTGGGAGGGGGCGCTCAGGGGGTAGGGGGTGGCCATGGGCCGGGCCGTAGGGGCCCCAGCAGTGCTAGGCAGCAGCGGGGCGTCAGGGGCCCAGGGGGGTGGGGGTATCCGGGGGCCTCGGGACTTCGCCTCGCCGGGCGGGTGAGGGCATGGCCCCTACCCCCTCGGCCCCCTATGACGGGGGACGCGCACTTCGGGGGTGCTGGGACGGGGCCCTGGCACGGGGGCTGTGTCGGTCGGGGTGGCGGTGCGGGTATCGGGCCCTCGTCGGGCTGCGCTCAGGGGAACGGGCTGAGCTGGGCCCTGGAACCGGGGCTCGGCGGGACCGGGCTGGGGGTGCGTTGGTCCTCGTTTCCCCTATGCCGATCTGGGTCGTGTCGGGGGTACGGGATCGGGCGACTTCGTGCGGGTCGCGCCGGGGGTCGAGGGAGCCGGCCCTCGGGCTGCGCTTATCCTTAGACGCGCGCGCGTGTATGGCCGCCTGTGGTGCGCCCTGGGGGATGGGAGGGGGCGTGGGCGGGGGTCGGGAGCGGGGCCGTCAGGGGGCGTTGTGGGTCCTGTGTGCGGATGGGGCGTGGCGGGGTTCCACGGGGTAGGTGGATTTCGGCCGAATTCGGGATTTTCGGCCAAATCGGCCTTTTCTCCGCTTTTCCGCAAGTAGCCGAGATTGTTAGGGATTCTCGGCCGTTTTCTACCCCCTACCGATCGGGCTCCTCGGGCTCGATGGCCTCCACCGGGGCGGTGCAGCGGCAGGGCGCGTGCTCGGGCGGGGCGGACGGCGGGATGGCCATCCGCAGGGGCTCGTCCTCGGTGAGCAGCTCGGCGGCGGCGAGGGCGCGGGGGACGAGCCCGGTCCCCCTGCACGTCACGCAGGCGAACCGTGTCCTCATCCCCTCCATGACGGCCCCAGCAGTTGCGTCCTCGATGGGCTCGGCGGGCTCCTCCTTCCAGTAGCCGTTGTCGTGCTGGCCATGTCCGTCCCCGTTGCATCGGGGGCAGGGCACGCGGTCGGGGTCGGTCACGGGTCGTCCTCCACGAGCAGGGCAGGTGCGGCCTCGGCGGGGGTGACCCAGACGCCTCCCCCGCAGGTCGGGCAGTGCCGGGCCTTGTGGATGCCCAGCGAGTCGGCCGAGCGGTCCAGCGCTGGGTTGTTCAGGTTCGCCGGCCCGCACTCCCCCTTGCGCACTCCGCAGACGGGGCAGGGACGGTCGAGCGACGACTGGCCCTCGCAGGTCGGGCAGACGATGAGCTGGCCCAGCTCGATGTGTCGGACCAGGGCCTCCATGGCCACGTCGAGGGGTGGTCGATCCGCCATGGGTCTACCCCCTCCCACGGCCCCTCTTACGCCCCCTTCGACCCCCCGTGTGACGCCCCCTCTGACGGGGGGTCTGACGGGGCGTGTCGGGAGCCCCTGACGGGGCCTGTCCACAGGATGTGGGCAAGCTGGGGTGCATGACGACCTGGGTGGGCTGGGGCACCGAGTTGGCCTTCAGCGTGTCGATGGCCTCGCGGATCTCGGCGAGCGTCAGGCCATCATCCTCGACGAGCAGCTCGTGCGCCTCCTCGACGGTGGGATCGGGCTTCGGGTCGGGCACCCACTCGCCATGCAGCTCGGTGCGAGCCAGATCGTCTACCCCGACCACGACGTGGGGCGGACCGGCGGGGCCTCGCTCGGTCTTTCCTACGATGGCCGTGTGGTGCATGGCGATCGGGGGAAGTCGGGCAGCCCTGGGCTCGTCGTCCTCGGTGAGCAGGGCGTGTGCGGCCTCCTCGACGGCGACGCGGCCCGTCCCCCCGCACTCGGGGCACGCCTCGGGCGGGTCGCCGTAGGGGTTGTCCCAGGAAGCGTTCTCACCTCCTGCCGTGCCTCCCGTCGCGTCGCACCATGGGCAGGGGGCGTCAGTCGCCATCGAGCACCTCCGCACCGATCTCGCAGTTGATGGCGATGAACTCGACGGGCTCGGGTTGGAAGTTCACCGTCAGGTGGGTCGGCGTGTCGATGCGGACGTCCACGACGCCAGCGACATCGCGGACCGCTGCGGCCATCGCCTCGGCGTGCGTGTAGTCGAGAGCGTTGTCGTCCTCGGTGAGCAGGTAGCCCGACGCGACGAGCGGCGTCACCTTGCCGGCGCCTTCACACAGCCCGCAGATGCGGCTCAGGCCGTCTCGCTTCGTGTAGGGCAGGCCGTCGCACCGGGGGCACGTCTCGACGTCCTCGGGGCCCGCTACGCGGCGTGGCGTGGATGGGGGGAGGTCCATGCCCAGTAGGTTACGCGGGATGGGGTAGACTGGTCCCATGGCCCTGATCGCGCAGATCTCGATCCTCATCGCCACGCCGTGCGTCTGGCACTTCGATGGCTTCGACTCGCCTGCGCTCGACCTCCTGCGCGACGAGAAGCCTCCCCGCATCCGGGGCGTGCTCTCGGTGCGCTTCGGCATCGTGCTCGGCTCGTTCGTCGAGGAATCGGAGCGGTCGCAGCGGGAGCGCCAGGCGGCTGCGGTCGTCCAGTTCTACCGGGACCAGGGCATCACCGCCCGCGACCTCCAGCGGATGGTCGCCTCGGACGTCACCCAGCGCCTGACCATCGGCACCATACGCAACCGGGCCGATGCCGACATCCCAGCCGGGTCGCGCGGCACCATCTCGCGGATGACCGGGCCGCTGCGGACCATCGACAACACGGTGGTCCCGAACGAGCCCCCGCCCTGATCGGCGGTCGGGGTAGTCGTCACTGCGGCCTCACTCTCGCTCACTGTGGCGAAGTGAAAAGCCCCGCGCGGCGTTGGCCGGCGGGGCTTCGTTGCGTCGATGGTCGGGCTCAGTCGGTGGTCATGCACTCGTAGTCCCAGACGCAACCGACCATCAGGCAGACGCGATCGAAGTCCATCTCGGGGTCGAAGTAGGGCTTGCCTACGAGGCCATCGAGCATCTCGTCGAGATCTTCGGGCCCTGCGTCGAACGGTGCGTGAGGGCACCAGCCACCGATGCCGTGCTTGCGGCACACGTCGAAGAACCGAGCGAGCCGCAGCTCGGCGTCCATGCAGACCTGGGCCTCGGTGAAGGTCATCGCGGCTCCTCCCCCCTGGCTCGGCGGATGGCCTTCTGGAGCTTCGCCGCCCAGTCGATCGGCGCGGGGTCGTCCTCGGTCAGTAGGGCGTGTGCGGCCTCCTCCTGGGTCATCGTGCCCTCGCCGTTGCACGTCTCGCAGGTGACGTGCATCGGGCCGTAGGGGTCGTTGCTGTTCGCCCGCACGCCCGCACCGTTGCAGACGGGGCAGGCGACGAGCCATGGGTTAGGCGTCGCTGTCATTGTCATCCTCCTCGATGGGCGGGCAGCCCTCGGGGCCCTCCCAGGGGCCGTAGTGTCGGAACGCACCCAGCATGGCGAGCGCTTCGTCGCGGGTGTAGCGGAAGCACTCGCTCGGGTCGATGCGGCCGACCGCGTAGTAGAGCGCCTTCGGCATCTCCAGGTGCCGTCCGTTGGCGACGTCGATGACCGTGGCGATCTCGACCTCGCGGCCTTCTACCTCGACCGTCTGGGCGACCTCGATCCAGGCATGGCCGAACGGGACGAACGGCGCCCGCTGGAGCGTCGGGCGACCGTGGACGAGGACCGCCCCCTCGGGGCACTCGACCCCGTGTGGGTGGCGGAACGCGGCGCGCAGCACCAGGAACTCGGCGGCGGCTTCGTAGCAATCTCCTCCGTCGTTCATCGCCTTACTCCTCCCCCTCGGTGAGCAACGCGGTAGCGGCCTTCGGCGACACGAACGCGGCGACCTCCAGGATGCGGCTCTCGGCGGGGATGCGGAAGAACCAGTAGTCAGGCTCCTTGCCGTACTGGTCCTCGTTGCCCTTCTCCTTGCGGGTCCATCGGACGAAGCCCCGCTTCTCCATCGCGGTCCAGGTAGACGCCTGCTTGCGCGACGGGGCGCGGACCCGCATCTCGCCCGTGTAGTCGGTGCCGTAGCCCTTCGTGACCCACTCGACCAGCTCGGCGATGGCCTCGCGCGTCTTGGGGGTCAGGCCCGCAACGACCTCGGCGATCGGCAGGTTCGGGTCGATGCGGCCGATGGGGCGCTCGAACATCTCCAGGGCGAGCGCGTACTGCCAGGCGCGGACCGAGATGCGGCGGATGTACGCCGAGCAGTATTCGCCATAGTCGCGGTCGCCGTCGCTGTGGCGCAGGTCGATCAGGCCGTCCTTCGCCAGCCCCTTGCATCCGTTGATGACCGCGGCCGACGTGCCGCGGCGGCTGGAGTAGCGCTTCTGGTAGCCGATGTCGAAGCCGCGCTCATCGGTCCATTTGCAGCGGCGCGTGTCCTCGATGTATTGCCGGTAGTGCTTGGCGATCTCGCGGAGCGCCTTCTGGCGACCGTTGCTGAGCCGGTGCGCGAAGTAGGCGGCCTCGATCCAGGACTCGCATGGCTCAGGCGCGCAGACGGTCGGGTCCGACTCGGACGACACGGCGCCGAGCTTCGCGGTGAACGTGTCGCCGGGCTCCAGTCGGAACACGCAGCGGACGGTGACGGTAGCGATGTCGGGGACGTCCGAGGCGGACACGCCGGCGTTGCGGGTCAGGGTGAAGTTGGTGGCGGTGAAGGTCATCGGTCGTTCTCCGTTCGGGTTGGGGTTGGGCTACGCGGCGCTCTTGGTCGTGACGAAGGCGACGCGGGGCTGGTTGGGGTTGAAGGGGCGCTCGATGAGGCACCCCGCGACCGAGGCGACCTCGGGCAGAACGCCCTTGGCGGTGATCCGCACGCCCTCGACCGCGGGCAGGCGGTCGGTCGTGAAGGCGACGGTGCGGCCGGTGATCGCGGCGATGTCCTCGACGCGGGCGGCCTTGCGGTTGAGCACGTAGAACGCGGCAACGGCCTGGCGAATCTCGCGGCGACGCCAGCCCTCTCGGAGCGCGCGTCCCATGGCCTTGCCTTCGTTGCGGGGGTCGGTGGCGGTGGTCGTCTCGGGCACGATGAGAGCTTCGCTCTACCCCGACCGTCCTGCAAGGGATTCGGTGAAAAAAACCAAAAAACTTGAACCCTGGATCACGCAAAGCGCGCAAAGGGGGAGATCTCGTCGAGATCTCCCCCGTGTGAGGTTCCACAACGCGCCCGCCTGCGGCCCCTGGCGCCCCGCTGCGCGGCTTCAGTCGTCGGCGACGAGCATGACCGGGGCGAGGATCTCGGCGGCCCTGTTGGCGTCGTAGGCCCGCCTGACGCGGCCCAGGGAGACGAGCCCGCAGCCGCGGCACACAGGGCACGAGTCAGGGTCGCGCGTCTCCGCGGGGTCGGGCGGGTAGCAGTCCTCGGGGCACGGGATCACGGTGCCGACCGCGGCGGACGGGTCACGCGGCACGCCGCGCCGAGCACACGTCTCGTCAGTCGGCACAGGGACGCCGTACTGGTTCGCGCAGTCGCCCTGGGCGTAGCCGGTGCTGTCCATGTCGCCGCCCACCCTCAGCCCTCCTCCGCGGCCTGGGTGCGCAGCTCTTCGAACAGGCAGGCGGTCGGGACGTGCAGCACCTTCTGGTAGACGTTGACCGACTTCCAGCCGGTGACCTGCTCGGCCCAGGCGTTGAGGCGCATGACGTCGCCCCCGTCTACCTCGACCTCGCGGTGGGACACGAGCGTGGCCTTGCCGACGATCTCGCCGTCGCTGTCCTCGATGGCCACCTCATCGCCCACGGCGATGAGCCCGGCCTTCATCATCCCGTTGACGTTGAGCTTCTTGCCTCCCTTCGACGGGGCCTTCGTGCTGACGAACGCCTCGACCATCGACCGCAGCTCGGCCATCTCGGCCTTGAGGGACGCGACCTCGTTCTCCAGGTCGGCGATGCGCTCGGCTTGCACCGCGGCCTCCATCGCCTCGGCCATCTCGCAGGCGCCGTCGTCGGTGGGCTCGTCATCGTAGTCGGGGTCGCCGATCTCGGTGCCGTCGCCCTTCGGCTCGGAGAACGCCCTGGCCAGCGCCTCCTCGGCGGGCAGCTCGGTGTCGAGCGCGGCGTCCAGCACCTTCGCCGAGTCCTCCCCCGTCCAGGGACGCTCATCGGCGGCGGGCTCCGGTGCGGCAAGCTGGGGGGCGTCGGGCACCTCGGCGAGCGGGGTGTCGGGGTGGTCCACGCCGTACTGGTCGAGCCAGGCGTCGAGCACATCGTCGGGGTCGCCGTTGCCGGGGATCTCGTAGGTGCCGTCGTTGTCGGGCGACACGAGCCCGACCTTGCGGATGCACGCCTCGGCCTCGGCGGGCGAGACGGAGAAGTAGGTCGCAACGTCGTGGATGGTGACTACCTGCACGTCGGCGACGTAATCGAGCAGGAGGCGGGCGCTGGGGGTTTCGTTCGTGGCGGTCATCGGTCGTTCTCCTTTCAGGTTGCGGGGCGCAGCACGACGATCCAGTAGCAACCAGGGATGGCTCGTCTCATGCGTGCCTCGGCTTCGTTGGCGTCGCGGGCCGTGATGGTCCGGCGATAGTTTCGCCCGTTGCGGATGGCTTCGACGGTGAACTTGGTCATGGCGGTCTTCGGCACGTCCTGAGTGTGCCCTGGAGCCCTGAGCCCTGCAAGGGATTCGGTGAAAAAAACCTAAATCGCCCAAGCGAGCCCATCCTTGGGCGCGTGTGGGCGAGCGATCCGCGCTTCAGCCCTCGCCGTCGCGGGGGTCGTGCCCCACCGCCTGGGCGCGGGCGCGGATCAGGTCGCAATAGGCCGGATCGCGCTCGACGGCGATGATCCGCAGGTCGAGCCCGTGGGCGGCGACGAGGGTAGAGCCCGAGCCGCCGAACGGCTCCAGCACGACGCCCCCCGGAGGGGACACGAGCCGCAGGAGCCAGCGCATCAGCTTCGTCGGCTTCACGGTCGGATGGAAGTTGGCCCTCGCCGCGGTCGGCTTCGCGGACGAGCCGAGCGACCCATCGAAGCTGCCCTGCAACGAGCCCGCGGCTCGCTTCGGCTGGTCCTCCAGCCCCGCGTCGCGCTCGGCCACCGATGGCTTCGGGCAGTGGTAGACGTTCGATGGGTAGCGCCCCTTCGTGCTCGACGCGGGCTTCCGAGCGGCGCCCATACCGGCGTGGGTGGTGTGCGGCTGGTTCGGCGAGGACACGTTGCGCGCGGGAAGGTCGAACTCGTCCTTCGGTCCTGGCCACGCAGGGTCGTCGCCTCGGTAGCGGCAGGCGTCGATGTTCAGCGCGCCCGTCCCATGCTTGCGGACGTTCTCGATGATGGACGGCTCGCTGATCGGCTTGCGTGCGAGGACGGCCGGCTCGGCGCAAGGCTTGAGGACCGTGTTCCAGCCAGCCCATGCCTTCGCCTCGGCGGTGATGGGGTCGTGCGCGTCGATGGGTCCCGTGGTGGGCAAGTCCTCCTGCCCCACCATCGCGCGGAAGCGTTTGGAGCGATGGCCCATCGCCTCGTTGTCTTTGTCGAACGCGATGGCGAGATCGAGCCCGTGGGGGAAGCCTTGCCACGTCAGCCAGTTGATCTGGTCGCGGATCTCGAAGCCGGCGTCCTCCAGCGAAACGGTGACGCGGTGGATCGTGCGGTTCGCCGAGAAAGCGATGATGTGCCCACCAGGCTTCAGCACGCGCAGACACTCGCGGGCCCAGGTGATGCCTGGGACGCCAGCGTCCCATGCCTTCCCGATGAGCCCGCCCTTCGGCCCGCTCTTGCCCGCAGCACGCAGCGCCTCGATGTCGTCCCACGTCCGTGCTCGCTTGTCGGGCGAGAGCCCGTAGGGCGGGTCGGTCACGATGGCGTCGATCGAGGCGTCGGGGAGCGCTCGCATGACGTCGAGGCAGTCGTCGCAGTGCAGCTCGTGCCGACCGATGCTGATCTTCTGGCCGGGCTGCGTCTCGGGCGGCTTCGTGTCGTCCAGGTCGGGGACGTCATCAGCGTTGTCGGGCAGCGGCGGAGGCTCGCCGGTCGGGGTATCGCCATCTCCCGCGTCCTCTTCCTCGCCGCCATCGTCGAGGTCGGGGATCTCGATGGAGTCGGTCCAGTCATCGTCGAGCCCCATCGCGTCGAAGTCGATGTCAGGGAACTCGACCTTCACCTCGTCGAGCACGTCGGGCGCGTTCGGCCCCCACTTGCTGTGCTCGGCGGTGCGGTTGTCGGCGAGCGCGTAGGCTTTCCCTCGGGCCTCCGTCTCCTCGACGATGACCGCAGCGACGTGCGACCAGCCCAGCTCCCTCGCGGCCATCAGGGTGCCGTTGCCTGCCTCTACCGCGACCAGCAGGCCCGTCTCCGGTTCGCGCCGCACCACGATGGGCTTGCGTTGCTTGAACGCGCCCAGACTGGCCTTCACCGCGTCGATGCTCCGCTGGTTGTGCTCGCGTGCGTTGTCGGGGTCCAACGAAAGCGCCCCAACCTCGATCGCAAGCGGTCGAAGCTGGGGCACGATGTAATCGAGATTCGATTCGTCGCCTGGCACTAGTCGAGGCTATCACGCCGTCGCCGTGATCGGCTGCGCTTCGGCTTCTCGACCTCCTCGGCGGGCTCGTCCCGCTTCGGCTTGCTCTCGGTGACCTCGACCTCGCGCGGCATCTCGGCCGCCTCGATCTTGTCGAGCGTCGAGATGTGCGCCTCGCTGGTCACCTCCTCGGGCCAGACGAGCCCGAGGATCTCGCGGCGGTTCACGACCTGGCACGAACGACCGACCTGGAGCTTCAGGCGTCCGTTCGCATCGGATGGGATGCGGATGGCCCGTGCTCCGTCCAGTCGGTAGACCTGGCCCATCCGGTCGATGAAGTGACCGGGGGCGCTGGGGATGGATCGTCGTTCGTTCGTGGTCGTCATCGTCTCTCGCTCCTATCGGAGCGGTGGGGTCAGAGCCCCAGCGCTCCAGTAACGGCGGCCCCGATCATCTTCGCCGCCTTGACTCCTAGCTTGCTGAGCGATGCGTAGAGCGCCGCTCGGCGGTTGGCGATCTTCGCCAGCTTCTTCGTGGTCGCGTCTCGGTACGCGGCCCAGTCCTCGTCGTTCATGCCCTCCGCGACCTTCCGCTTGGCCATGACGTGATCGCCTCGTTTCAACGACGCGAAGATGTCCTTGGCCTCCTCCTTGCCCAGCTCGATGATGGCCTCCTGGTTGTCCTTCCACCATCGCTCGGCCTCGCCGCGCAGGTCGTCGGCGATGCCCCTCCAGAGATCGGCGCCGAAGATCTCGCTCACTGGTCCGCCCCCGCTTCCTCGTCGTCTACCGTGACCGAGCAGGACTCGGCGCCCTTGCCCTTCAGGATGGCGTCGATGAGACACGCCTGATCGACCATCGCCTGAAGGTCGTCCTCGGTGCAGCGACCTTGGCCGAAGCCATCCGCCTTGCACGAGTCGGCGACCACCTGGGTCTGGACGTAGTGGTCCTCGGCCGGGGTGACGAGCGCCCGCTTCACGCACCCAGAGGGCACGAGCAGGGCGGCGACGAGCGTGATGTACGTGGCGCGCTTCATGCCCGTACACTGCATGGCCGTCGCTCGGGGCGCAAGTGTAAAAAACCGATTCGCCCTACGAGTGCGCCCAGGCAGCCACCAGGATCGCGTCTGCCTGGTCCTCGTGGGCCTTCGAGCCCTTCTCCACGTCGCCCTTGCGAGCGTATAGCGGGACGTCGAAGCGCTCCCGAGCCGCTCGGCACATCGCTGCCTTGTCGGCGTTCCCCTTGCCCGTCGCCCATTGTTTCAGGGTCGAGACGTTGACGATCGTGAACGGGTAGAGCCCGAACTCGGCGGCGGCGATCTCGGCGAGGGTTCGGACGCGCCAGTAGCTCGCGCTCGCCTTCGCGTACTTCGTGAAGGGCACGTCCTCGACGTAGATGCCGGTCACCTCGTCGGCCGTCAGCATCGCCGCTGCGCTGCTCGGCTCGAACGCACGGAACAGCCCGCGGACCCGATCGAGGTTCGTCAGCGGTCCGTCCTTCGTCGGCAGGTCGAGCACGCCGTACCCATGCAGCACGGTGTGATGGTGGTCGTCATCGAGTCGCGTCAGCGCCCAGCCGAGCGACGTGCCCACGTCGAGTCCCAGGATCACTTCTTCCCCTCCAGTCGCGCGATGAGCCGGTCCATCTGCTCCTCGCTGATCGGCTTCGTCGCGCTCATCCGGTAGTGCTTGTTCGCCCAGGACATCAGCGCCCAGAGCCCCTCGACCTCGCGCTCGTGTGCGAGGGGCCCCAGGCCACGCTGCTCGTACTCGGCGAGCGGCATGAAGTCCCAGCCAGCGGTGTTCATAAACACCACGTAGCGATGCCTTGCAGCGCGAGCACCCCGACCATCAGCAGCGCCGCCCTGAGCATCAGGGCGTCGTCGCTTGGTGGGGGGTGCGCTCTCATCGGACATCGGCGATCACGACTCACGATCGATCGTCCAGGCTTCGGCTACCCTCTCCGCCCATGCCCGTCGCTCGCGGAACGGGATGCGCTTCCCCAGGTCGCTCTTGTCGATGGGCGCGTGGCAGTCGTGCCCTCGCATCTTCAGCCGCCCGCAGATCGACTTCACGGTCCGCATCGTCGGGTTGGCGAAGCATCGTCTGGTGTCAGTCTCCGGGTCGCGGAAGCACTCCCACTGGCCAGCGTAGATGGCCTGCACCTCCAGGAGACTCCGCGCATGGTAGCGGGTCACCGCACGCCACATGATCGCGTGGGCAACGATGAACGACACCTCGGGCTGGCAGAACATCGGATCTTCGTCCTTGCCCGGCCACTTGTCGCGGTGCCATCGGAGCGAGAGCCCCATCGCGCCGAGGCCATTCTCGTTGCGTCCCTTCGTGTGACGGACGCCAGAGCGCCCGCTCGACTCGCGGACCACCACGGCATCCACGAAGGCGCAGATGGCATCGGACGCACCCACCGCCTCGCAGGCGGCCTGGGCTCGGCTGCGCGTCTCATGGCGTGCCTCCTGCGTCCAGGTGTAGTGCCCACCAACGGGCTCGCACTGGCCGACCTCGGCGACGGGGCGCTCGGGGTTGCCAAACAGCAGGAGCAAAAAAATCAGCTTCTCCATCCGAATAGCCTACACACGCTGGAGGGTGCCGTCGATGACGCGCAAGTGCTTGGATGCGACCGTTCGGAGCTGCTCCGCGGCGTCGTGAGCGACCACAACGACGCAGCGATCTTCGGCGAGTAGACGCAGCGCTTCCGCGACACGACCTCGCCCCTCGGCATCGAGGGCATCGAAGATCTCGTCAGCGAAGATGGTCGAGTGCTGCTCGCCGCGAGAGACTTCGGCGACCTCGGCGAGAGCGAAGCAGAGCGCGACATCGAGACGTCTACGCTCACCTCCGCTCGCGTTCAGGTAGCCGCGCTCGAAAGCAGCGGGCTCGTCATCTTCCGAGACGAGCATCGCCTCTGGCGTCATCTCGATCGAGAGCGCCACGCTGTCTTTGATCCCTCCCCGCTTCGTCTCGCCATACGGCTTCAGGTGCAGCCGCAGGCGGTTGTCGCAGATCCGTCCGAGCCATGCGTTGCCGGCTGCCTCGACCGCGCCGATGGTGCGGGACAGCAGCGCCGCGCGGACGCCCTTCGTGCTGAGCGTGCGTGCGACCGCATCGAACGTGCGCGCCTCGACCTCCGCGGCCTTGTACCGGGCCTCGGCGGCGGCCAGGTCGGTTCGCGTCTGCGCCAGCTCGGCCACGGCTGCCTGCCGCACCTCGTCGAGCCGGGCGATGCGGTCCAGCTCGCGCTGGGTCATCGACGCCTGGCGCTTCGCGTCCTCGATTCTGCGGATCTCGTCCTGGGCAGCGTCCAGCTCTGCCCGCAGATCTGCCATGTCGGTCCGCAGAGTCTCGATTTCTCTCTCGACCTCTTGCGTGATCTGCCGGGCCCGCTCTTCCGACTCTGCCACCAGGCGCTTCGCGGCCTCTTTCATCGTCTCGGGGATGGCCTGCCCGCACGTCGGGCACTCGTCGTGGTCGATGCGGCGGCGCTCGCGTTCAGCGGCGGCAGACTCTGCCACGGCGGCGGCCATGCGCCGGTCGGCCTCGCGGATCATCGCCTGCGCTTCCGAGAGGTCATCGCTCGCATCGGCCGCCTGCTCGTGCAGGCCGGGGAGAGCCTCCTCGTCTACCTCGACCGGCTCGGGGACGTCCTCGGGGGGCACCGCGTCGGCGATGCGCTGGCGGATGCCCGCGACGCGCTCGGTGAGAATGGCGACCTCACGGGCCGCAGCGTCCGCCGTGGAGCGTTCCGCCTTCGCCCGGTCCAGGGCCGCCCGGTAGCCAGCCTCCAGCTTCTCGACGCCCGTGAGCGCCTCCAGGAGCCTCTTGCGCTCGGCGTCCGTCGCCGTCGTGAAGTTGGATGCGTCGGCGGAGGACAGGACGCACGCGCGGCGCCAGTGGTCGAACGTCATCCGCGCATCGTCGAAGTCTCGCTGGGCCTCCTTCGTGGACTCGTGCTTGGCGGCGCCGTCCCAGGTGAACCGGACGCGGCCCTTGGCCTTGCGGGTGAAGGTCGTGCCATCAGCGACTACCTCGACCGAGGGCTTGGCCGCGAGCTTCTCGTTCCAGAGGTCCGCCTTGCGCATCGTCTTTCCCCAGAAGCACAGCGGGACCGCCTCGATGACGCTCGACTTCCCAGAGCCGTTGTCGCCGGTGACCAGGACGATGCCGCGCTCGGGCAGCTCCAGCGTCGTGTCGGCGTGCTTCGTCACCCCCTTCAGGGTCAGTCGTTCAATCCTCATCGTCCTCGTCCTCCTCGTACTCGGGGCTCATGTCGAGCCGATAGGCGTTGAGCGCGGCCACACACTCGCGCAGGTCGGCCGAAGCGATGGCCTGGGCCATGTACTCCGCCTGCATCTTCAGGCGCCCGTAGGCGCGCAGCACGGGCAGGATGCCGGCGTTGTGCGTGCCGCGTTGTCGCGCCAGCTCGGCCTCGACCTGGAAGGCAAAGGCTTCGTATCGGCTCATGTCGGGAGGCCGATGGTCGGAGCGCTCGTAGCACGCGGTGATCGCCTCGGGGTCGAGCCCGAACGGCGTGGGGCGTTTGTCAGGGTGTTCCACGGTCTGCACGATCCTACCCCTCCGCTCCCGCGATGCACTGACGCGCCAGGTCGAGCACGCGCTGGCGGTCCAGATCGTCGTCGAGCGGCATCTCAAAAACGTACTCGGCGAGGGCACGGTCGGTGGTCTGCGCATCGCGGGCGCTCATCGCCGCACTCGCCACGCGCTTCTTCACGTCGTCGTGGTCAGCGACGACCTCCCACCAGAAATCCTTGCCCGCCTGGACGCTCACCAGATCGTTCATCGACTGCGTGATGGATGGCACCGCGTCGGCGGAGGCGATGACGCGAGCGAACACCTTGTGGCCATGGTCGGCGCAGCCCGTCTCGATCGCGTTGCACACGTCGCTGACGCTGCGGCTCTGCACGAAGCGCGGGCCGTTCATCACGATGCGCTCGCACCGATGCCCGCGAGGGCGCGACGAGTCCCAGACGATGACCGACCCGTAGGGGTCGCTGTCGGGGCCCAGGTTCGTGGGCGTGCTCGGGTTGTCGAAGCCGGTGGGGACGAGCGCGCCGCACTGCACGATCTCGATCCCGTCGTCGAACCGCCACACGCGGTGGTCATGCCAGTTGCCGACGATGGCACACGAGATGCCCATCTTCCGCATCGCGTCGGCGAGCACGGTCGCCTTCACGGAGTCGTGCGCACCGCGAAGCCACACGGGCGTCCCGCTGTCCTCGACACCCAGGTGGGCGAACAGGATCGACTCGTCGCTGGGCACCGAGACATTCAGCTCGATGTGTGCGAGCGCCTGCTCCACGTAGTCGTTGCCGGGGACGCTCGGCGAGTAGGGCAGCATGTACATCGCCAGCGATGCCTCGCCGTCATCTCCGTAGACGGCTTTCACGAGCGGGCGCTCGTAGACGTCCGCGACCGGAGCGAGAGGACCGAGCGCATGGTCGCCAGGCTCGCCGCTCGCCTGCTCGTGGTTGCCGACGAGGATGAACACGCGGGGACGCCCGCTACCCCGACCGGCGCCATCCTCGAACGCCTGCTGCACCGCGGCGATGAGCTGCGGCTCGGGGCGCACGACGTCGAACAGGTCGCCGGGGATGACGAACGCATCGCAGTCCTGCTGGCACGCGACCATGTAAGCGTCGGCGAGCACCCTGACGATGAGGCGGGCGCGTAGGTTCACGCCCGCCTTCATCGTGCCGCGAGCGAACCGCTGGCGGTTGCCGACGTGGACGTCCGCTACAGCAGCGACCCTCACTGGTCCCCCCGCTCGTAGGTCTTGCGGAAGATGGAGTCGGCGCAGGGGTATTGCTCGCCCTCGACTCCGGTGATGAGCCAGTCGCCAGCGTTGCCCTGCATCGTCCCCTCCAGCGTCTCGACCGTGAACGCCTCGCGCATCCGACAGGCTCGGATTGCGACGGGGCGCTTCACGTAGGTCGCCTCGGTGTACTCGTCGTGATCGGTCATGCTCTCAAGTTACGTCGAATCGCCTCGACCGTCTCCGGTTGCTCGCGCAAAGCGTCAATGGCTCTACCCCGACCCTGCCCGATGCGCTCGCCATCGAACGAGAAGTAGGCGCCCGCCTTGTCGATGACGCCCGCCTCCACGCCCTCGTCGAGCAGCTCGGCCATCGTGTCGATGCCGATGCCGTAGCGGATGTCGAACACAGCCTCCTTGTACGGCGGGGCGCATTTGTTCTTCTTCACGCGGACCCGCGTCTCGTTGGCCACCGCCTGGTCGCCCTCCTTCTGTGTCGAGATGCGGCGGCAGTCGAGTCGCACCGAGGCGTAGAACTTCAGCGCGTTGCCGCCGGTGGTCGTCTCGGGCGAGCCGAACATCACGCCGATCTTCATGCGGAGCTGGTTGACGAAGATGACCGTCGTCTTGGCCTTCGACGCGACGCCAGCGAGCTTGCGCATCGTCTGCGACATGAGCCGCGCGTGCAGCCCGACGTGCGACTGCCCCACCTCGCCGTCGATCTCGGCCTGGGGCGTCAGCGCTGCCACCGAGTCCACGACGATCAGCCCGTACTCGCCCGATGTCGCCAGGATGGTCGCCACGTCGAGCGCCTGTTCACCGGAGTCGGGTTGGGAGTAGACGAGCGCGCCCAGGTCTACCCCGATCGCCTTCGCGTAGTTCGGGTCGAACGTGTGCTCGGCGTCGATGAACGCGGTCTTGAGCTTCAGCCGTTGCGCCTCCGCGATGGCGTGCTTCGTGAGCGTCGTCTTGCCGCTCGACTCGGGACCGTAGATCTCGATGATGCGCCCTCGCGGGTAGCCACCGATGCCTACGGCGCGGTCGAGCCGAATCGAGCCGGTGGGGATGACCTCGTAGTCCCCCAGTGCAGCGGTGCCTGCCTGCGCCGCCCCCTTGCCGTACTTCGACTCGATGATCTCCAGCGCGGAGGGTACGAGGTTCTTCGATGCCGCCTTCTTCGTGGCCTTCTTCGTGGCCTTCTTCGCGGCCTTCTTCGCCGTTTTCTTCTTCGCCATGTCGCCCTTATTCCTTTCGCGGTTCACGAGAAATAAGGGCGCTCCGCCTCCGAGACGAAGCGCCCTTATTTCTGCCAAGGGTCGGGAGAAATAGCGGCGACAAACAAGCGCCCTTATTTCTCCCGAAGCCCATCAGAACTGGAGATCGTCCTCGTCCACCGTTTCGGTGTCCACGAAATCTCCAGCGGTGGGCTCGGCGGGAGCCGACGCGATGGCTCGGGCAGCGCGTGATGGGGCGCTACCCCGACCGCCTCCGGTGGCGCCCTGGCGCACAGAAGCGTTACCCCCACCGCCGCGGGGCCCGGTCGCGCGACCCTCGATGATCGCGGTCATCTGGTCGGGGGTCGGCGAGACGACGTAGCGGCGCAGGTCGTGCTGTGCGTTGATCCAGGCCATCGCCTGCTCGGGATCTTCGGACAGCGCTCGGGGGTTCCGCTCGGCTTGCAGCGTGTAGGTGGTGCCGGTGCGACCCTGGCCGGTCTTGGTCAGGATGACGTCGAAGCCGCGGTCCGTGGGCGTCACGATGTTCGCCGCGTTGCGTCCCGTCATCAGGGCGCGGAGCTTCTCGTACATCGTGCGTCCCTTCCATCGACCCATCGGCGCGGAGATCTCCCAGATCAGCGGGCCGAGGTCGGGGTTGTCTCGGTCGATGACGTTCATCAGCACCTTGTGCTTCGCGGTCATGTCCCAGCCCTGCTCGTCGTCCACCGGGTCGCCGGTGGCTCGGAGCTTCGCCGCCTGGTGGCAGAGCGGGCAGACGCCCCCCGCCATTTTGTGCGGGCACGGAGTCGAGATCCACGCGCCGGGCTTGTCGGGGCGCTCGAAAAAGTGCTTCCACACCATGAAGAACGGAGACGGACGAACGCCCTGCTCCTTGAACCAGTCCTGCCAGGCCATCGCGGGCGGGACGACGCGCAGCACGTTCTCGCCTTGCCGCGCCTTGAAGAAGATCTGCGCCTCGTCCTCGGCCTGCGACTGCTGCTCCTTCATCTCGGCGGCAGCGGTGTCCAGGTCGTAGTCGATGTACGGCGCCAGGGCGTTGTCTTTGTCGTTGCTCATCGTTGTTCCTCGTATCGTCGTATCGTCGTGTTGTCGGTTTAGCGGTCGCGGATGTAGGGCTCCGTCTCCCGCTCTTTTCGCAGGTCAGCACCGAGGCTCACCAGCATGTCGCGCTTCGCCGAGATCGCCTCGACGTAGCCCTCGACCTCTTTACGCCATCGAGCCGCCTTCGCCAAGCGGTCGTAGGCATCTTCGACCGCGGCGTCCAGCGATGCCCTCGCATCGACCATCTTCTCGGTCGGCTTCTTCGGCAGGGCGCCCGCATCGTAGTCATCGTTGAGCGCCTGCATCGCCCGCTCGTAGGCGCCACCCTCGGCGCGCTTGATGTTCGCCTTCGCGGCCAGGTACTCGTGCTCCGCGTTCGCGTGCTGCCGCGACCAGTAGGCCATGTCGGCGGGTACGCGCTCGTATTCGGCGTTCAGGTTGTCGGGGTCGATGCACACGCACTCGACCAGAAAATCGTCGAACTCTTCTCCGTTGATCTCAGCCATCTCAGTGGACCTTCTTCCGCTTGTGCTTCGACGGATGACGGAGCCGACCAACTCGCTCGGCTACCCTCACCGCCACCGTTGACCAGGACCGCTCGTAGGTCTTGGCGATTTTGTAGATCGACCAGTGCTCACCGTCGTGGTCGCCGGTGTACAGCGCCACCCACTCGTCGATGATCTGCGAGTCGTAGGTGAACCGATCGGGGTTGTAGCCACGCTCGGCCAGCGTCCGCTTCACGGTCGCCAGCTTCATGTCGCTGTCCTGGGCGATCTCGTGTGGGAGGTAGCCGTCGAGGAACAGCGCCACGACCATCTCGGCGCGGTGCTTCTGCGCTCGGTGGCGCGTCGTTGCTGTGGACGTTCTGGGCATCGATCTCCTGTTACGCGGCGGCGGGCAGGGTGTACCCCTCCAGCGAGCCCCAATCGTCTCCGACCTCGACGTCCACCGCGATCTCGACCTTGCCCGATGGCCATCCGACCATGATGGCGGTGGCGTGCTCGATGAGCGCATCCACGAAATCCTCGGCGACCTCGAAGATGAGGGAGTCGTGGACGGTCATCACGAGCTTCGCGGGGAAGCCCGTCTCGACCAGCCACCGCACGCACGCGACCAGCGACGCAAGGCAGAACTCGGAGCCCGTGCCCTGGACCGGGGTGTTGTACGCCTGGCGTTTTCCATGGCCAGCCTTGCCGGGGTCTTGCTCGCCGATGTCGGGGACCGGCCTGCGTCTACCCCGTCCGTCCATCCACCACGTCCACGTCTCGCCGGTGCGGGACGCCTGGGCGGCGGTGCGCTCGATCCATCGACGCAGCACGCGGAAGCGGCCCATGACCAGATCCTGCGCGCGCTCGGCCTCCTTCTCCGTGAGCCCGGTCATCGCCGCGAGCGCGGGCGGACCCTGACCGTAGATGGTGCCGAACACGATGCCCTTGCACACGCCACGACGGCGCCCCTGCTCGTCCGCCAGGGCCTCGCCGGTCAGTCCCCCGCAGTCGGCGAAAGGCGAGCCCCAGAGCGCCTCAGACAACGCCTCGGCCGTCTCACGGTGCGGGTCACCGCCACGCTCGAATACCTCCAGGAGCACCGGGTCGCCCGACAGCATGGCGGCGATGCGGACCTCCAGCGCCTTGTAGTCGATCTGGACGAGCTTGTGGCCGGCGGGCGCGACGAACGAACTCTTGATCTTCTTCGCAAACTCGCCGCGGCTCGGGATGGTCTGCATGTTGGGATCGGAGCAGCTCATCCGTCCCGTCTCGGTGCCGGTGATGTTCAGCGACGCACGGATGCGGCCGTCGCTGCGGATGAACGGACGCAGGCCCTTGGCGTAGGTGCCGTTGAGCTTCGTGACCGACTTCCACTCCAGGATCTTCTCGACCACGGGGTGGTGCTCGGCGAGCGCCTTCAGGACGCTCTTGTCGGTGCTCGGCTTGCCCGTTTTCTCCGACTTCTTCTGCACGGGCAGGCGCAGATCTTTGAACAACAGCTCCGCGAGCTGGTCCGAGCTTCCAGGGTTGATGCCAGGCTTCACCGCCTGGATCTCGGCGAGCAGTTCAGCCTCGCGCTCGGTGAAAAAGCGCTCCGCCTCGTCGAGCTTGCGGGTGTCGATCATCATGCCCCACGACTCGACCTTGCCGACCGCCCACGGTGCGTCGGCGAGATGCGACCGCCACACGCGACCGAACGTCTCGGACGCCTCGATGTGCGGGCGCTGCTGTTCGCCGATCAGCGCGGTGCTCACGGTGTCGCGTGCGTTGTACCGCTGGCACACATCGGGATCGATGAGCCCGTAGACGTAGGACCAGGGATTGCCATCGACGAGCGATGCGTGCAGCCAGTCAGCGGGGATCTTCGGAGTATCGACGAGCAGCTCGCCCGCGTTCCAGTACTTCCAGGGGACGGCCTCGGCAGCGTAGGTCGTGCGCTCGCCCTTCATCGTCCGCGGCTTCTCCCACGCCTCGATGACCTGCTGGCGTCGCTCGGCATCGTTCGGCGGGCGCGACTCGACCACGACCTTGCGCCGCTGCTTCCGCCCGGTGATGTCGTTCACTCGCGTCTGCGTCTCGACCTTCGTGGGGACGGGCTTGTCGGCGGCGCGTCGAAGCGCACGCAGGATGTGGATCGCCCTGTCGAGCGCTTCGCCGGCCTCGTCTTTGTGCCCGCCCATGCCGACCTGCCACGCGAGCGGGGCGAGGCCGCCAGCACCATCGGCGCGGAGCAGCTTCGCCCAGATCATCGTGTCGGCTTTCAGCGAGTCCTTCAGATCCTCGCCGAAGTAGGCATCGCACGAGCGCGACTCGTACTTCCCATTATGGGCGGACAGCTTGCCCTCACGGAACAGCCGGATGAGCGGCGCGCGTCGGGGGTCGCCCTCGTACATCGCCTCCTCGGGCCAGACGTAGGACTGGAGGTAGTCATCGTGCGGCGTCAGGGCGAGCGAGACGACCTTGAAATCCGGCTCGCCCAGCACGCCGAACGTCTCGACGTCGAGCGCGGTGAGGCGGTCGAGGAGATCATCGACTACCTCGACCGCCTGCTCGGCCGTCTCGATCATCGTGTAGTCGGCCAGCTCGGGCTCGGGGAGATCTTCAGGGTCTACCCTCATCGCCCACTCGATGTCCGCGCGCAGCCAGTCCATGAGGATGCGGTTCGACTGGATGCGGAACGGCTCGGGGAAGAAGAAGGCCAGCGTGCCGTCCTCCAGGCGGGCCCACGAGCGTCGCACGTTGAACGGTGCGGCGTTGCCCGTCACCACGCGCGTCGCCGTAGAGCCGAAGCACAGCACGCGCTCGGGCTGCACCACATCGAGCGACCGGCGGAGGTACGGGCGGCAGGCTTCGATGGTGTCGTCCGAGAACGAGCCGCCCGCACACCGGATCGCGTAGTCGAAGGCGGTGGGCGTGTCGCCAGCCAGCCGCCGGATGATGCTGGCGATGTTGCGCTCGCCTGGCGTGGACCACGGGCGCCCGTTCTCGTCGCTGCGTCGCGTCGGCGACTGCCCCACCGCGAGGATGCCCCCGGCCTTGCCCACCGGCTTCATGCACGTCGAGCGAGCCTTCGCCCCGAGCTGGCACCGTTCGCAGTCGGGGTCGAAGTCCAGCTCATCGGCGAGGTCCACGGCCGTCGCTGGATCTTCGTAGATGGGCAGGTTCACCCCAACACCCCCGGTGGCAGGTCAGAAGGGTCGCGGCTTGTTGGACTACCCTGACCGGGCTTTCGGATCGGCTCCTGCGGGTTGCTCAGGTTGTACGCCTTGATGGCCTGGTCCACGAGGTCTTTGATGTGCTCGACCTTCACCACGCCGCGTGCCTGGCAGTCCATCGCGTAGAGCCCTTGCAGGACGTGGAGCGATGACGCGATGCCCTCCAGCGACTGCGAGATGCGGATGACCGCGCCCGACTGACCCAGCGTGGGGTCGGCCTCGATGGTGCGGACGATCTGCTCGGTGATGAGCGGGACCGTGGCGGGGTCCGCCTTCAC
>Ga0180432_10003830_pt1 | contig 21143 bp, 17 predicted proteins | sample SS_ome_10_FD_132414 | JGI IMG/M metagenome (GOLD analysis project Ga0180432, IMG submission 132414) | Hypersaline lake sediment archaeal communities from the Salton Sea, California, USA - SS_1_MS_2 metaG | ecosystem: Environmental > Aquatic > Non-marine Saline and Alkaline > Hypersaline >...
CATTCTGAAGCTCGTCAGGGTTGTCCTGTCATCGTAATGGGGTGAGAGCGTCGGCGTCAGGGACACATACGGAATCAGCCCGAAGGTGGTCGCCGCTTCATGGACAAAATAGATCGCCGCGTAATACACCACGAGGCCGATCTCCGTCTTCAACGGCGGAACCCACCACAGAAGTGCGAACGTCACTCCGAAGGGAATCGCGGACCACAGGAGATACGGCCTGTACCGTCCCCATCGGGTGTTTGTCCTATCCGCGATGAAACCGATAATCGGATCATTGACATAGTCCCAGGTTCGCCCGATGAAAATCACGATTGCCGCATAGGCGGGCCGGATTCCCGCAACATCCGTCAGGAATACCGCAAGGATCATTGACAACATCACACCGGCAAGGGCGAATCCAACATCACCCATACCATAGGAAATCTTGGTTCTCAGCGTTAATTCAGACTGGCTCACGTCATCCCCCTTTTGAATTTAATGTACGGATGATCCGGATGCAATGTTCATAACAGCAACAGAATCTATTTCTCTTTTACACCCTGAACCGGGTACTCATCAGGTAGTGAATCGGCTGATCGTCGTCGCTGTATTCATGGTAGGCGACGACGATTGTCTCATCCTCCAACTGGACCATGCTCGGATACCCGGTATGCCAGTACTGCGCCATGGTCAGGCTGTTCCAAATGCTTGCGGGATCGCTTTTCTCCGTGAGCTTCGCCGCGCCGCCCTCCCGGATGATGAATTCGTTGTCCTTCTCCCACATCAGCCCATCTTCGGAGATACAGCCCCGGATGCCGAATTCGTCCTTCCGGTAGCTGTAGACGGCCAGCACCCGCCCATCGGCGAGCCCCATGATATCGGCCGGGTATCCCCAGAGGGGCGTCCGCCGGGGGGGATACCAGGTCACGCCGTCATCATCCGACCAGGTACACCACAGGTTGTCCTGTCGCAGGGGCCTGTGCTGAACCCTGAGCAGGCACACCAGGTTTCCGTTATTCAATCGAGTCACGCCGGGCTCCGTGAAGTTGATGATGCTGGCGGCGTCAAAGGCGATGGTGGACCAGTACTCCCAGTTATCCCCGCCGTCGTCTGATCTTAAAAGAAAGCATCGCTCCGGCTCCGGCCCGGTCCCCGGCTCCTCTATCATCGAAAGCGTGCCACCCAGCGGCATGAGCAGGCCGCCGTCGGGAAGCTCGATGATCTGTCCCGCGCCGGACCCTCCGCAGGCATACCAGGAGAGGGACGAGCTGGCTATGGGGCTCGTATTCACCTCAATGGAATCGCTCCATGTGGCGCCGTTGTCCGTTGATTTGAGGATGGCATAACCGGTCTGACGTTTCAGACGCTCCGGCATGCCCGGCGGGGCCATCTGAAGCAGCTGGTCGCCCTCGGAATGTATGCCCCTGGGCGCGATGAAGCTGCACACCCGGGTGTGCAGTATCAAGGTTCCGTCAGAAACCTGGGTAACGGCGGGATCGAAATTTCCCCTATGTTCAGTATAGGGCCAGATGACCTGTTTGGTGGAAGGATCCCAGCTCTTTCCCCCGTCTTTTGAAATAATGAAGCACGACTGGCCGCTGTCGGCATGAATGGGGTATCTCTCTTCATTAAACGCCAGGAAGATATCCCCATTGTGCAGCAGGACCATGCTGACCTGATTGCAGGCATGGGCCATGTCAGGGTCTTTGTAAACGGGAACGCGTTCGACATGCTTGATACTGCTCATGGGTTTCTCCGTAGGCTTTTCTCTTCAGCCGCTATTTGGAAATATGCCGGCATGATTTTCGAATGATTAACTGGGGATCGATCACGATGTTATCCGACTCAATTTCCTCATTTTCGTCCTCGTTGGCCATGATCATCGAAAATGCGTGTTGAACCATCTCATCGCTTGATGCGGCGATGGTTGTAATTTCCGGCGCATATAACTCCGCCAGGGGAATGTCGTCATACCCGATCACGGATATATCGCCAGGAACATTGAGGCCGTAGTGCCGCAGCGTGGCGATCGCCCCGATGGCCATCATATCGTTGAATGCGAACACGGCGGTGAACTCCAGATTTCTCCCGATTGCTTCACTGACGGCTTTTTTCGCGGAGTCGATTGAATAGTCACCTTTACATACCAGCTTGGAGTTAAAAGGCACATCCCACTCCTGATAGGCGCTCAGGACGCCCTTGAACCTACGTGATGAATCGAGGTCCTCGGGACCGGTGATGATCAATATGTTTGAATGGCCGAGGCCGAATAAATAGCCCGCCCCCTTTTTCCCCCCCTCAAAATCATTCACTATCACCGAAGGGCCGTCATATCCCTCAATGTAGTCGTCCACCAGGATCAGTCGGTTTTTCTCCAGCCCGACCATATCGATGTCCTTTTTCGTCAACTCCGGACCGCAGCAGAGGATGACGCCCGTTACCCGCTGGAGTTTGAGCAGATTGAGATATGTTCTTTCACGCTCGACGTTGTAATGGGAATTGCAGAGCAACAACAGGTACCCGTTTTTGAACGCCTCGTTTTCCATCAGGTTCCCGAGCCTGGAATAATATGGGTTGATGTTGCTGGGCATCACCATGCCGATCACCTTTGAGTGTCCGTGGCGCAGGCCGGATGCCAGGGGATTCGGACTGTACATCGTCTCCTTGATGATACTGAGAATTCTCTCCCGTGTTTCCGGCCTCATGTTCCCGGCATCCTTGTTGTTTATAACCCTGGAGACGGTCGCAGTGGAAACACCCGCCATTTTCGCGATGTCCTTCAATGTAACGGTCATATGATCATCCACGTTATTTATGATATGTTTTTAATCCCGGTCCCAGTATCGAAAAGACGAATCACCACCCCTGCACCACCGGTCAGAATACCCTCCCGACCTGTCTCCCGGATGATACTCAACGAAAACATGCTGATACAGGCTTTATGAGCCGGTGGAGGGACATTGTTCCGTTTCATATCTAACGTAATCGTTTTCGTACTTTCTCTCTTTATGACACTTTTTAAAAAATTGTCAAGCACTTTTTCAATTTTTTGAAACGCTCTTGACTCTCGGCACGGTGAAGCAGAGCATCCACCAGAATATGGATGCAGAGTGATTCGATACGAGCAGGAGACGTCACCATTCTTATCGATCCATATTATACAAATAATATCAATAATATACACCTCTTTTCCCTGTGTGCCGCTGCCATTCCACCTTCGGGATTCATGTATTTGGAACACCTTTTCAGGTAAAATAACGCGTGAATATGATGAAAATCAGCCCCTTCTGGCCACGGCCATTTTTTTGAAAAATATCTTGACAAGAATCATCTATTACTTGTATAGAAAGGTACAGAGCGTAATCGTTTACGCAATCTCTGCTTTCTGCAGGGAACAAGAGCGTTTTGTGCGACTACTATGGCTCTGTTGAGAGGCTCCTCTGCCCGAGTTATGTATTCCGTCCCTTCGGGCAAGAGTCCATTCATTACACCAGAATCGTCTTTGGAGGTTATCATGTTTTCATTCGATGCATGCCTGCCGACACGCATCATTTCCGGGGAAAACACCCTTTCAGCAGTGGAAGAGGTCGTAAAACAGCATGGCGATCGGGTGTTTCTTGTAACCGGGAAGCGCAGCATGAAGGATGCGGGGATTACCGACAGCCTGGTACGCGACCTGGAAACCCGGAATATCTCTGTGCAGGTATTCGATAAAGTTGAAACCAATCCGGAACGACACGTTATCAATGCAGGTGGTCGGCTGGCCCGAGAGTTTAAAAGTTCGGTCGTGATCGGGCTGGGCGGCGGCAGCGCCCTCGATGCCGCCAAGGCAATCGCCGTGCTCGCGGCACACGGCGGTGATATCTGGGACTATGTGGAGGGCAAGGATGTCGAGGGGTCGCCCCTTCCCATCATCGCGATTCCCTCAACCGCGGGAACCGGCAGTGAAGTGACTCCCTATACCGTCATCAGTGATCGATCCCTCACGAGGAAAGACGGATTTGCCAGCACGCTTATTATCCCCAAGGTGGCCATCCTGGATGACAGGGTCATGAGCCTTGCCGATTCGAAGCTCACCGCCTATGCCGGGCTGGATGCCCTGTCCCAGGCGGTGGAAGCGTATCTGACCAAGCTGGCCCATCCCTATTCCGATATGCTCGCCCTTGAATCGATACGGTTATGCATACAATATCTGGGAACGGCCGTTTCCGACGGGAAAAATTCAGAAGCGAGGCTGGGGATGGCATGGGCCAGCTCCCTGGCGGGAATGGCGATCGCCCTGGTCGATGTCGTCATCGGTCACCATGCAAGCGAGGCTATCGGCGCGGTATACAACACCCATCACGGTTTGACCGCCGGTCTGCTGCTTGCCCCGACGATGGAGTTCAACTTCGCCGAAAGTATGGATCGTCTGGCGGCGATCGCGGCCCCGCTGGGCGTGGATACGGCGGGAATGAGCCGGGAAGAAAAGGCGAACAGCGCCGTCACCGCCGTCAGAAGCCTGTACAGAGAATTGGGTCTTCCCGAAACTTTCAAGGACCTCGGCGTAACACGGGCTTCATTCCCCCGGGTCATGGAGATCCTCACGAACAGGATGGATGATCTCGTCGCCGGTAATCCGAAGAGCATTACCCCGGCATCACTGGAAGAATTTCTTGAGATGATCTATTAAGGGCGTCCCGAATAAAGCCGGGATGGAGAATGCACAATGCATGGTGCAGGATGAGATGTGAATTCCTCGGATACTATTTCAACCGATAGGAGAAAAGAATGGTTATGGAACAGCAGGGAATGGCATACCGGCAGAGAGAGAAGGCCCGTCTGAATGACAGGGACCTGGACGAGCGTATCGACAACGCCCCTTTCGGCAAGAAAACAAAAGAGCTCGCGAAAAAATGGAAGAAGTATGAGTCTTTCGGTGGTGTGGGCTGGGGACTGTTCAATATCACGCCCATTATTGAACGTGCCGAGGGGCCCTATTTATACGACGCCGACGGCAAACAATACGTGGACTTTCTTTCCGGGTTCTCGGTTTCTTCCCTGGGAAATAACAACACGGCCATCACGAATATAATACAGGAGCAGGCCGGGAAGCTGACGCATTTCTTTGATTTTCCCCACATCGAACGGGTGAAGCTGGCCGAGAAGCTGGTGAAAAACTCAAAAATGAGCGGAAACTCCAAGGTTGTGTTCGGTGTCACCGGCTCCGACGCGATAGAGCTCGCCGTCAGGGCGGCCCGCTATTACACCGGGAATCCATACATCCTCACCGCATACGGCGACTATCACGGTGTTACCTACGGCACCATGGGATTGACAAGCAAGGGAAACATGCAGCCCTTCTTCTCCCCGGTGCTTCCGGAGCGCTCGGTCGGATATTTTCCGTTTCCCCATGAATACAGGACCGAATCTGATGAATATTCAGGATATACGATAGAGTCCCTCAGGAAGTTCATTCGAATGCTCGAGGGAAAGGAAACGCCCTATACGGACGGTGTACAGGGCATCAATAATGTTGCGGCGATACTGGTTGAGCCGTTTCAGAGCTCGGCGGGATATTACATCCCCCCCGTGGAATATCTGAGGGAGCTTCGAAAGGTCGCCGACGAGCACGGCATGCTTCTCATTATCGACGAGATCCAGACCGGGCTCGGCAGAACCGGAAAACTCTGGGCCTTTGAACACTCAGACATCGAACCGGACATGATCTGCACTTCGAAGGCCCTGGGGGGCGGATTGCCTCTCTCCGCCGTGATCGCGAAGGAGGAAATCCTGATGGAATGGGGCCCCGGCGCCCATGTGTCGACCCAGGCCGGCAATGTCCTGGCATGCGCCGCCGGATGTCATGTCCTGGATACGGTTTCCTCGGACGAGTTTCTTGCCGGCGTGAATGAACGGGGTGTCTACCTGAGAGCCGGTCTCGATGCCCTTCAGAAGAAACACCCGATAATCGGCTATATTGAAAATCGCGGCATCTATACCGGGGTGGAGCTGGTGCTTGATCGAAAAACGAAGAAACCTGCGGTTGAGGCGTCGGCATTCGTTCGGGATCGCTGCGTGGAGGAGGGGCTGCTGTACGAGAAGGGCGGCTATTACCACAACAGGATGCAGCTTATTCCGCCGTTGAATATCGAGAAATCCGTTATCGATCAGGCGCTGGAAATACTGGATCGCGTATTTGGAGACGCGGAAACCGCATTCAAGATCGCATGAGAAGAGGAACGACCAATGAAAAAATTCATCAATAAGCCGGAAAATTTCGTGGATGAAATGATCGAGGGGATCCTCGCCGCCCACCCGGACCAGATTGCCGTTGCCGCCGGCGACCTGCGGTGTATAACCAGGGCGGGCGGTGGAAAGAAGGGAAAGGTGGGGCTCGCCACCGGAGGCGGCTCCGGACACCTGCCGCTCTTTTTGGGGTATGTCGGTGAGGGGATGCTGGACGGCTGCTCGGTGGGAGGTGTCTTCCAGTCTCCAAGCGCCGAGCAGATGCTCAATGTTACGAAGGAGATCGATACCGGCGCCGGTGTTCTGTACATTTACGGCAACTACGGCGGCGATATCATGAATTTCGACATGGCCGCCGAGCTGGCCGATATGGAGGGTATTCGGGTATTGCAGGTAGTCGCGGGTGAAGACGTGGCATCCGCGCCGAAGGGCCAGGAGAACAAGCGACGGGGTGTAGCCGGAATATTCTTTGTATACAAGATCGCGGGGGCGTGCGCCGATGAAATGGCGTCACTGGACGAGGTGAAACGGGTCGCGGACAAGGTGTGTGCAAATGTGCGGACCATGGGCGTCGCCCTGACACCCTGTATCGTTCCGGAAGTCGGCAAGGCGTCATTCACCATAGGTGATGGAGACATGGAGATCGGAATGGGCATCCATGGTGAGCCGGGGATCGAGCGGGAACCTTTAAAAACGGCCGATGAGATCGTGGAGCGGATGATGGAGCCCATTCTCTCGGACCTGCCCTTTCAACAGGGAGATGAGGTCGCCGTTCTTATCAACGGCCTCGGTGCGACACCCAAAGAAGAGCTCTATATTTTCTATCGAAAGGTCTCTGATATCCTAAAAGATAAAAAGATCAGCGTATTTCATGTGTATGTGGGAGAGTTCGCCACATCCATGGAGATGGCGGGGGCGTCCATTTCTTTGCTGAAACTGGATGACGAGCTCAAACATTTCCTGGCACGGCCGGCCCGAACGCCGTTTTTTGAGCAGATCGAGCTCTCAGAGGCTGATGATGGATACGCTGAACAGAGATGATATCAAAGGGCTCTTTCCCATGCTGGAGGATACCTTTGCTCGAAAAAAAGAATATCTGATAGAGCTTGACAGCATCATGGGAGACGCCGATCTGGGACTGACCATGTTCGCCGCCTTCTTGGCCGCCCACAAAGAGGTGGAGACCATCGAAACTCAGGATATCGGGCGCTTATTCGTACAGGCCGGCGCGGCCATGGCGAAAGCGGCCCCCTCCACCATGGGAACGCTCATGGCGACCGGCTTTATGCGCGGCGGAAAAGCCGTCAAGGGTATACACGACCTGGGTCTTACGGACCTGAGTCTTTTTTTCGATGCGTTTGTGGAAGGTCTGATGGAACGGGGAAAGGCCAAGCCCGGAGATAAGACCGTCATCGATTCGCTCCATCCCGCGGCCCAGGCTCTCAGAGAGGCCGCTGAATGCGGGAGCAGTCTCGCGTCCGCGTTCGAGAAAGCGCTCACAGCCGCCGAAGACGGCCTGGAGAGCACAAAGGACATGACGGCGCAGCACGGCAGGGCGGCCTATTACCGGGAAAAATCCCGGGACAGACAGGATGCGGGGGCGGTCGTCGGCAAAATGATTGTCCAAACGTTTAAGGAGATGATAGACTCAAAGGAAACGAGAGGGGATCACACATGAATACAAATAAAAATCGTTCAGGCCTACGACTGTCACATGCTCAGCTGCTCGCATTGAAGCGGTGGAACACACCGACGATTTACAACGGGTGGGAGCAGATTACGTCCCATGACATCGTAAAAGACGCCTTCAACATCGAGGAAACCAGGGACTTCATGCCTCATATGGGGCCCATGGTCGGATATGCGATTACGGTGGTTTTTGAGCCCAGCAACCCGGTTCACGCGCAAAAGGAAATCGATCCGTGGGATGAGTATCAGGAATATGTGGCAAGCGTACCGGGCCCGAAGATCGTGGTCGTGCAGGACCTTGACAAGCCCCGGGTGATCGGGTCTTTTTGGGGAGAGGTCAACGCAAATATCCATAAGGCCCTCGGGTGTGTCGGCACGATTGTCGACGGCGCGATTCGTGATCTGGATGAGATGAACAACGCGGGTTTCAAGGCCCTTGCCCGGCGTTTGTGCGTTGGGCACGGATACGGTGCGCCCGTCAGATGGAATTGCGAGGTCGAGGTATTCGGACGCGCAATCCTGCCGGGCCAATTGATTCATGCGGACAAGCATGGATTCATGGTCATCCCCGAAGAGGATGAGCCGCGGCTTCTTGAGGCGGCGATCTTCATGGATAACAATGAATGCAATACGCTCATATCCACGGCCAGGAACTCATCCGGAAAATCCAAGGAACAAATCGTAGCCGATCTGAAAAAGGCCGGCGAGGAATTCGGCGCAGCGGTTAAGGAAAAGTTCGGCCGTAAAGGGGAATGGTCGAAATGAAAATCACGGTGCTCGACGGGTACGCACTGAATCCGGGTGACCTGTCATGGGAAGGATTCGAGAGGTTCGGAGATGTCATCGTATGCGACCGAACTCCGGAAAACAGAATCCTCGAGCGGTGCGCCGGCAGAAAAGTGATCCTGACGAATAAAACTCCGCTCACGGCGACGACCATCGAAGCCCTTCCCGGACTGAAATACATAGGCCTTCTTGCGACGGGATACAACGTGGTGGACGTGAGCACGGCGGCCAAAAAGGGCATTGTCGTTACCAATATTCCCACGTACGGTACCTATTCCGTGGCCCAGATGGTTTTCGCCCTTCTCCTGGAGCTGTGCCATCACGTGCAGTATCACAGTGATTCCGTCAAGAGAGGCGAGTGGTCGTCAAACAAGGATTGGTGCTACTGGAGGTACCCGCTTATCGAGCTCTCCGGGAAAACCATGGGGATCATCGGTTTCGGCAGAATCGGCAGGCAGGTTGGTAAAATCGCCGACGGCATGGGAATGGATGTCCTGGCTTTTGATGTAAAGGAAGAAAAAGAAGCCACCGAGAATGCTGGATATATATTTACCTCGGATATCGACCGGCTGTTTCGGGTATCGGATGTGATCAGTCTCAATTGCCCGCTCGTCCCCGAGACCGAGGGGATCATCAATGTACATACGATCGGTTTGATGAAACCCACCGCATTTGTCATCAATGCCTCGAGGGGTCCCCTTGTCAATGAAAATGACCTGGCCGATGCCTTAAATGAGGGGAGGATCGCAGGCGCCGGTCTCGATGTTCTGACCATGGAGCCGCCGGGGCCTCATAATCCCCTCTTATCGGCGAAGAATTGCCTGATAACCCCACACATTGCCTGGGCGACGAAGGAAGCCAGGAAAAGATTGATGGATATCGCGGTTGAAAATCTGAGAGCCTTTATTTCAGGAAGCCCGGTGAATACCGTTGTATAGCCTGAAAGGAACGAGATAATATGGACCAGCTTTCCCGGATTACCAAAACAGATGTCTGGTTACCATTTCCGCTCAAGATTTTTCTATTTGCTAAGCTACTATCCACCCTAATGAGACATCCCTCCCTCGCGGCACATCTGATATCAAAGGGGCCCGAGAAAACTCTCGGGCCCTTTTTAGGTATGATTTTCGTGATTGTTTGTCGCCTCCGGTAGCAATTCCTGTATCACCGTTCTTTTGTCTCTATTACACTTCGTGCTGATCATGCGCTCTCTTTTTGATACGGGGTATCGAAGCGTCTCTCATACGCCCCGTTTGCTTTCAGCTGTTTGTTCCAGGAAGTATCAAATACTCCAAGCCTCTGGAATATTTTTAGCATGAACACGGTGGTACTTGAAAAACGCTCGGGCACGGCCAGTTGTGCAAGGATGTCCGTGTCGAGAGCGCCGGAGGCGCCGAAAGACCTGCCGATCTCGTAGACTCTTTGCAGGGTCGTCTTGAACAGGCGGCTGTTCGGCATATTGCGGATACTTACAAAACCACCTTTTTCACTTCCCCCCTTAACTATTGTCCCGAGGTACCTGCATTTCAACCTTTTGGAGAGCTTTTCAAGATAGCGCTCCAGAAAACGAAGGTGGACGGCCTCCTGGAAGCCCGACTGGATAAGGAACATAATTGCGGGATTTTCCCCCCTGTCGCAGAGGGGCTCCAGCATCTCGAAAAAATCCTTCACTTTGGCGGGCATGGAGTCGACATAGAGGGGAAACGCAACAAGCGCCGCCTCGGTCTTAAAAAAGGCGCTGCTGAGCGTTGCCGGCTCTTTCGCTTTCGAGAGGTAGATAATGTCAGAGCCGTTGCCGGGGGTTTCCACAAAACCTTTCAAAAAATGCTCAAGAATTACAGCGGTGTTGCCGCCCTTGCCCCGTGGGGAGCCGTTAAATATGGTCAATTGCATGGCATGCCTCCTCAACGGGATCATCGATGAAACGGGTAAAGACCAACTCCGAGTGAAGATTAATGACAACCCTCTGATAGATTGATGTAATGATGTCGATGTCCTCATCATCCGTATCGTCACCCTTTTCGAGGAGCAGGCCGAGCAGCGGAAGTGTGTCGTACCGTGCAGGATGATGAAATTCCCCGTGAATCACTTCGACAAAGGGGAGTATGGCCGGGATCAACCTGTCCTGGACTCGCTTGAGCAGTGCGGATGTGAACCCCGTGATGACCGGTGAAGCCATAATGGCGAGGTCGGACTGAATATATTCCCGACATACCTTTTCGGCATCGTCCTTGATAAGACAGACACCGGGTGTTTTGACAAAGCACCCGAAACACCCTGTGCAATATTTTATTTTCATCTCATGTAGCCGAAATTCATTCACCGTGTGACCACGAGTCATAAGCGCCTTGACAAGCTCTTCTACATAACCACTCATCCGAGAATCGTATCCTTCCGGAACGCCGTTGAGCACGACGATATTCATAGTGTCTTTCCTCCTTCACACATTTATAAATATATGCACATAATGCAAATACAGCTATTGTTTGTCAAGCGTTGTTCATTTAAATTTTGATTGACAAAGAAAGGGAGGGCTTACGTGACATGTGTCAGGAGACGAGGAAGCTGTCTGCCACAGATGTTTCCTACTACATCCGATGACAATGGCACATTTTTCTGAAGCTTGTCGGGCATGACCACGCGTATCGCAAGATGTGAGAAATCAGTCACCCACAATTTCTATTGGAAAGAGTGTTACATAATCGGGGGAATCTGGGGGCATTTTGGAGCATTCCAAGGCACGCTGGAAACACAAAAAGTCAGCTGAGAAAGACCAGAAGAATATGATCGGGAGTGTTTCACCGGTGATGTGAATCATTCCACTTCAAATAATCACGATAAAAAACGAGAAATGACTTGACGGTAATAGTGTACAATGTCAGAATTGAACATCTGATGAGGAGTTGTAATAAATCCTCGAATTAAACCTCAGATTCGAATGATTCCAATATTTTCTTTTATTATTCTTTACCTTCATTTTCAGGCAAGCTGACCCTTCTTTTCCCTCTGATCTGCCAATACTTTCTCAAGTGAAGAACTGATGGATTGAGAAGAAATCCAAATGTTTCTGTCTTTTGTCCCCTTCAGATTTTTGCAGATAAGGCTTTGAGCCACCAGCTGCAACATATAAAAGTATAAATTTTTAGGAGAAGAAAATCATGTCTCAAGAGCTTTCATACCAGAAATATGACCCATCCTGGGGAGTATATCCCGTACCACCGATTCCGGAAAAACATCTCTATGCTTTCCTCAAGGAGCAGTCTCAAACAAATCCACAAAAAGATGCCATCATTTTCTTTCATAAAAAAACCACCTATGCAGAACTGGATGAACTGAGCGATCGGGTTGCGCATTTTCTCGTTGAGAACGGCATCAAGAAGGGTGATCGTGTTGCCACGATGCTCCCGAACTGCACACAGCATGCATGCATTTTTTTTGGTATCCTTAAGGCAGGGGCCGTAATCGTCCCGTTCAACGTAATGCTCAAAGCCGACGAAATCAAGTATATCCTAGAAGAATCCGGGGCCAAGGCGCTCTTTTGTGTTGACCTGCTTTTCTTCGTTGTAAAACCGGTGATTGATGAGCTCAAGATAGCCCCGATCGTTACCATCCATGTGAAAGATTTTTCAGAACCTACGGCGAACATACCCCCTCTCCTGGCCGGTGATAAAACAATCCCCGATGGGAGTATCGACTTCATGGAGATTATTTCAAAAGAAAAGGGGGCATTTTCTCCTGTCGCCGTTGATCCAAAAAAAGACCTTGTCATGCTGCTCTATACCTCGGGAACCACCGGTTTCCCAAAGGGGGCAATGATCTCCCATTACAATTTCTGTGCCGCATGCACAAATGCCGAAATTATCGGCATAGAACAAAAGGATACCATCATCGTTCTCTTCCCATTATTCCACGTGGCTGGATATTCACTGGGGATGCTGGTTTCCGTGTACAAGGGTCTTACGGCGGTTCTCATTCCACGATTCGATGCCGAAGACATGCTGGATACTATCGAGAGGTTCAAGGTTACCATCGTCTTCTCCCCACCAACCGCCTATATCGGGCTTTTGAACTCTCCCGAGTTCAAGAAATACGATCTTTCTAGTATTCGAATCACCGTGGCGTGCGGCGCCCCTGTTCCGCCTCCACTGCAAAAGGAATGGGAGGAAAAAGTCGGCACGTATCTCTACAACGGGTACGGCTGTACGGAAACGAGCGCCTCGGCGCCGGGCATCATTGAGATGCAAAACAAGAGGAAGTTCGCCGGTGAGACCCTCGGCGCCACAACCAACGAACTCAAAATCGTAAACGAAGAGAAAGAGATCGTTCCTCGCGGCGAAGTCGGTGAATTTGTACTGAAAGGGCCCGGAATCGCGCGGGGATATTGGAAGAAACCGGATGAGACAAAGGAACAATTTACAGATGACGGGTGGTGGTATTCAGGGGATATGGGTTATATGGATAATGATGGGTTCGTCTATTTTACCGAGCGCAAGAAGGATCTGATCATTGCATCTGGCTATAATATCGCTCCCGCTGAGGTTGAAAATTATCTATATAACCATCCCGCAGTGAAAGAAGCAGGGGTTGTGGGCATCCCGGATGAGTATCGTGGAGAAACGGTTAAGGCGTTCATCGTCCTGAAAGATGAATATAAGGGCACGGTAACCGAAGAGGATATCATTACTTTTGCAAAGGAAAAGATGGCGGCGTATAAAGCTCCAAAATTGGTGGAGTTCATCGATGAGATCCCGAAGACTATGACGGGTAAGGTGTTACGGAGAGTGCTCAGAGATAGGTCGTGATTTCAATGGTTACACGTTATATCACGTGACCGATATTATCACATATGAAAGACGGCGGCGCCTTTTTGAGGCGCCGCCGTCTTTCCTGTATTCTGTATCGTCTACGGGGACGGCGCGCGGGCGTACTCATGGGGATAAAAAGACAAGAAAACTTCAACTCATGCGGGCTCTTTGTCGGCGGGCCCGGTCACGGTAGGCCTTCTGTATCTCCTCCCCTTTTTCCATCTCCTCCAGCAGAGGACGGGCCTTCTCCGTATCCCCGTCGTAGTGATACATCTCGGCGAGAATGATGCGGGATTTTACCCATAGCTCGCGTATAACCGCCTGTTTTTCCTTATTGGTGACATGAGCGACCAGCTCGTCTATCAACGGTTGCAGCCCCTCCAGGAGCTCCGCCGCGGACCGATGCGTATCGAACGAGTCCGGGATAATCGCCAGGGCCGCCCCGCGAAGATAGTCGACCAGGACGCGCTGGGTGGTGGGAATGTCGTCATCGTGTGGTGCACCAAGGGATTCCGTGGCGGTCCTGAAGTTTCGAATCACGTCGAGATACCACTGGGAGGTCGAGGCGGTCAAGACATGGGAGAGGCCCACGAGCGGCATGACCACCCTCCCGCATGGTCCATCCGGCGGGTACCGTCCGAATATCTCCCGGGCCTTTTCGTGATCCCCGCCCAGCAATGTGCGGGCCCCCTGTACCAGGTGAGAGACCTGTTCCAGCTCCAACGAGTCCGTGGACTCGTCGAACAGTAGATCGGAGATGAGCACGGCGATCTCGTTATCGGACCTGTCTTTCTTGACGCTCTTGAAGCTGAAGATGTCCAGAACGCGATCAGGGATGGCCAGAAACTGAGCACTCAGCTTTTCGAAGTAGTCCTGCTTGAGCTTTGTCCTGATAAGGGGCATAAACTCCGCCAGGGCCCGCTCCCCCTCGCTGACGTTCTGTGTCATGGTCACGAGCTTCTCATCGATCCGCGCCCGGGTGGCGAACAGCTGGGTGCCCTCCCGAACGATGATATTGATGGCGTCACGATAGATACCCATCATGAGGAGGGAATAGTCCAGCGAAAATCCCGCCTCCTCTCTGCGACGAATGAGGGTCAGTATCTCGAGATCGATGGACGTGTACTCCCGCCCCGACTCATCCCGGCGGGCGCCGATCAACCCCGCCTGCTCGACCTTTTCGATGTCCCGATCCGAGTACCCGGTCCTCTGTGCGATCTCCTCGACGGACACCCCGGTGACCGGGTCCGAAAAAGCGGACATCCCCATGAACGCCTCCGCCAGCGCCAGCTCCTCCATGGCGGCGTCTTCTTCTTCATCAAGTAAATCCTTGATGACCTGCAGGGGCAAAAAACGCTCGATCTGCATCTTCTTGATGAGGGCGATGCGCTCCACGCAGGAGGGATCGTAGTAGGACATGGTGCTCCCGGTTTTGACGGGGCGGGGGATGAGCCCCTCCTTGAGATAGAACTTTATGGTATCCCGGGAGACGCCGGTGAGCTCGGAGAGCTCGCCGATCCGCAGCCCGTCTGGTTTTTTCTTTTTGCTCACTCTATCCTCTGGATGTTATCGATAGGATCTCATCATACCCGCTCCCGGGCGAGGGACGGCGTGTTCTCGATGAAGCGGGAGACCGCGTCCCGCTCCTCCGGGGTGATCTGGGGGAGCGGGCTCCTGACCCGGGAGGTGATCGGGTGACCGAGCTGCCTGAGCGTCTCCTTGATGACGGCGTGCCGTGAAGCCCGCCCCGCGGTCCGGGACGGACGACGTTTCCTGGAAAGGAGGCTGACGCCCAGCTTCTGGAGGCCCACCGGCATGTCGAAGGTATTCATGAGGGGCACAAAGGACCGAATGTCGTCCTGGAGCTGTTGGGTCTTCTTCGTATCCCCCGAGATATGCGCATCGTAGCATTCCGTTACCAACCGGGGGGCGATCGCCGCGATCGGGCAGATGGCACCGGCCCCGCCCAGGGCCAGGACTCCTTCCAGGATGAGGCTCGTTCCGGTGAATACGCTGATCGGCTTCTCGCCCATGGCTTTAATGTGTCGACCGATTTCCGGAAGGCATATGGTGGACTCCTTGACCCCGGCGATACCGTCCAAAGAAAGCAGTTCTTTCATCTGGTCGTCTTTCAGGAAGTGACCACTGATCTGCGGATAGTGGTAATAGATAACCGGCTTTGGGCTTTTTTCAGAAACGATACGAAAAAAGGAATACAGGTCGGAAAAAGATATCGGGAAATAGGTCGGCAGGATCACCATATACGCCTCGAGGTCCATGGAGCGCGTGGCCTCCATGAATTCCAGGGTCTCGGCGAGGCTGACATATCCGCACCCGGCGATGATCGGGATCCGGCCTCGGGCGGCATCGACAACGGTCTCCAGGACGGCGATCTTCTCCGCCGCCGTGAAGCAGGGGAGCTCACCACCGCTGCCGAGGACCACCAGCCCATGGCACCCCGTATCCACGTAGTAGTCCGTGAGATGACCCATGCCGGAGGCATCGAAGCTCTCGTCATCCGTAAGGGTGGTCGGAACCACCGGGTATATGCCGGTCAATGACGTGTGCTGTTTCATAAATTCCTCGATTTCATACATACAAAAAAAGCTTCACCGAGTCACTTTTTTCTTGACTTGAATTGGGCGGTTTACTTATAATCCCAACTAGAGAGTAGTGCTCTCTACTCTCTTGCCAATTATTTAAACATACAAGATATATTATGTCAAGACTCAAATTCGATTTTCGTCACCGTGTTGCCGCACGCCCTCAGATATGTTACACGGGACATCATACAATACATCATTCTTGAATTATGGGGATATGCCATGAAAGTGAACCTGCCCCGGTTGTTATGGTACGAAAACGACACCCTCGAAATCGATTTTCCCAAGGAGTGGGACGTCCAGGTTTGCCCCATGCGCGGCGGGGACGCCAGGCCCCTGAGTATCACGGAAATTGATGACGCCGTCATCAATCCCATCGGATCGCCCGGTATCAGGGAGATCGCCCGGGGAAAAAAGAGCGCCGTCATTATCTTCGACGATATGACCCGCCCCACCCGCGTATCCGAGATCGCCCCGATCGTCATCCGGGAGCTCGTGGCGGGGGGCATCGATGAGGACGATATCACCTTCGTCTGCGCCCTGGGCAACCACGGCGCCCACACGAATCACGAATTCAGGAAAAAGCTGGGCGTTGACATCCTGAAGCGATTTCGCGTGTACAACCACAACGCCTACGAGCACTACGAGTACGTCGGCACTACCTCCCTGGGCACGAAGCTCATGGTGAACAGGGAGGTCGTCCAGGCCGACGTCAAGATCGGTATCGGCTGCCTCACCCCCCATCCCCAAACCGGCTTCTCCGGAGGGGGAAAGATAATCCTACCCGGCGTCGCCCACTACGACAGCTCCTCGCACTATCACATCGAGGTGTGCGCCAAAGACCCGGCGAGCACCGGGCTGGGCAACTTCGACGGGAACATCATGCGGATCAATATCGAGGAAGCGGCGGTTCTTGCGGGGCTCGACTTCAAGATCGACGTCTTCATCAACTATCGGGGAGAAACGACGGCGGTGTATGCGGGGGACGTGATCGAGGCGTACCGGGCGGCGATACCTGCGGCGAAGGACTACTACGCCACCGAACCGAGGCCCCGGGACAAGGACCTGATGATCACCAACGCCTACATCAAGGCCAACGAGATGCCGATCGCCATCCTCTGCGGCACCCTCGCCCTGGAGAACTTCTCCGGCACCATCGTTGTCGTCGCCAATTCGCCGGAGGGCCAGATACCGCACTACCTGGTCAGGACCTTCGGGAGGGACTACGGCGGACGCCAGTATCCGGTGGCGGCGATCCCGCCCTTTCTCAACGTGATGCTTATCTCCCCGTCGATCGACAAAAACTTCTGCGACTGGCTGGAAAATCCCGAGGCGATCACCTGGAAGCGAACCTGGGCCGATGCGCTGCCGCTGTTGCGGGAATCCTTCGGGCCGGGCACTCGGGTGGGCGTCATCCCGGACGCGACCATGCAGTATTATGATTCGTAGCGACCCGGGCCTCACGACGGGGTGAAGGCCTTTTGCCTGACATGTCCCGTAAGGTGAGGTGTTTGATGGGCTCTCTCTGCCCCGGCGTCCGGATTTTTTTCAGATCACTGCAACCGCTTAAGGAGGATACCCATGAAATATACCCTCTACCTCACACACCCGGAGGACAACACCGGTGTGGTCCTGAAGCCTACAAAAAAGGGAGAAACCCTCACCTCGAAAACGGGGCTGACGCTCGTCGCCCTGGATGATATCCCGGAAAACAACAAGGTGGCGACGGCCGATATCAAAAACGGAGGGCCGATCATGAAATACGGGGAGGTCATCGGGACCGCCGGGGAGGACATCAAGACCGGGAGCTGGGTCCATACACACAATATCAAGCCGGAAGGAGCCGCATCATGAAGCTCATGGGATACCGCCGGGAAGACGGCAGGGTTGGGTTCAGAAACCACGTGGTGGTCATCAGCTCCGTGTCGTGCGCCAACGCCGTCGTCGACGCCGTCGGCAGGGCGCTCCCCGATGTGAAGATCATCACCCATGCCGAGGGCTGCGGCCGGGGCCCGGCCGACGTGGCCCTCACCTACCGGACCATGCTGGGCCTCTGTACCCATCCGAACGTCGCCGCGGTCCTGGTCGTCGGCCTGGGCTGCGAATTCATCACGGCGCCGGTGCTCGCCCAGGGTATCGCCGATCAGAAGAAGCGGGTCGAGCATATCGTCATGCAGGACGTCGGCGGGTCGGCCCAGGCGATACAGAAGGGCATAGAGATCACAGGCGACCTCCTCGCGTACGCCGGCTCCCTGAAGCGGGAGGAGTGCGGGTGGGACGAGGTCGTCCTGGGCCTCGAGTGCGGCGGCTCCGACGCCCTCTCGGGTATCACCGCCAACCCCCTGGTGGGCGGCGTATCGGACCGAGTGGTGGAACAGGGCGGAACGGCCATGCTGTCCGAGACCACGGAGATGATCGGCACGGCGCACATCCTGGCCCGGCGCTCCGCGACCCATGAGATCGCCGAGCAGATAGAAAACCTCATCGAACAGCAGAACAGGAAGGTCCACGACAGCCTGGGGGACATGGCCCACATGGTGATATCCCCCGGAAACGTCGAGGGGGGACTCTCCAATATCGTCGAGAAGTCCCTCGGGTGCATCGTGAAGGGCGGGACGACCCCCCTCAACGAGGTCCTCGAGTACGCCTGTCGGCCGACGAAGAAGGGCTTTGTCGTCATGGACACTCCCGGGTCGGACATATTCTCCATAACGGGGATGAGCGCCGGGGGAACCCACGCCATCCTCTTCACCACCGGGCGCGGCTCGTGCACCGGCTTTCCCACCGTTCCGGTCATCAAGGTCGCCTCGAACACGACCCTGTACGAACGGATGACCGGAGACATGGATTACAACGCCGCCCGGATCCTCGAGGAGATCAGCATGGAGGAGGCCACGGACGAGATGATGCAAATGCTGGCGGGGGTGCTGTGCGGGGAGCCGACGAAGGCCGAGATCAACCGACAGGATATTCTCTCCATCATGACGATGACCGAGCCGTTCTAATCCACGTCGGCTCACGCGTTGCCGACGGCAGGAGGATAACATGCTGGAAAATGAAAAAGAGTTTCGCCAGGGAGGCGCCAGCGCGCACTTCACGCTGATAATCTGCTCGCTCCTGTACATGGTCAACTACATGGACCGCCAGGTTCTTTCGGTGGTCCTGGAGCCGATGAAGCTCGACCTCGGATTGACCGACACCCAGGCGGGGGCGATCCAGACGATTTTTCTCATGAGTATGGCCCTCTTCGCGTTTCCCATCGCCTTTCTGATGGATCGGTGGAGCAGGAGGAAGTCGCTGGGGATTATGGCCATCATCTGGAGCTCATTTACCTGTATTACCGGCCTTGGAAGGAATTTTATTACCGTCATCATACCCCGGACGGTCGTCGGCGTGGGCGAGGCCGCATTCGCCGCCGCGGGCACGGCCCTCATCGGGGCGGCGTATCCGAGGAGGTTCCGCTCCCGGGTCATGGGAGTATTCAACATGTCCATCCCCGTCGGTGCCGCCCTGGGGGTCCTTCTGGGCGGATACCTCTCGGTCAATTACGGCGGATGGCGCACCCCGTTCTATGTCTTCGCGGTGCCGGGGATACTCCTTGGCATCATCGCATTCTTTTTGAAGGATTATCGGACGGTTGTGACCGAGGAAAGCGGCGGCGGAACGACGGATTTTTTTCGATCGGCCGTGAAGCTGTTCAAGATACCGACCCTTCGGTGGATGTACCTGGGGCAGGCCATGCACAACGTCATCGTCTTTTCCGCCCTCACGTGGATACCGGCCTTCATCATGCGCTCCCGGGGTGTCACGGAGGCCAAGGCCGGCGTCATAACGGCGGCGATCGGGGGGATGGCGGTCGTCGGCGCGCCCCTGGGCGGCTTCCTCGCCGACCTGTGGTACAAGAAAAACCGCAAAGGGAGAATGCTGCTTCCGGTCATCGCCGACTTCCTGGCCGCGGTGTGCTTCATCGGATCGATCCTTTTGAACATTGAGGGATTCGGTCTGGTGCTGGGTATTCTCTTCGGAATCCTGATGGTGATGGGCGTGCCGTCGTTTTCCGCCGTCTCCCAGGACGTGGTTACGCCGGACTTGAAAGTGATGGTGTGGGGGCTGTCGGTATTCTGCCAGTACGTCCTCGGCGGCGGGTGGGGTCCCTTGATGGTGGGATATATCTCGGAGAGACTGGGCGGCTCCGCCCACGACCTGATGATCGCCCTCATCATTGCGGCGTGCTCCGGGTTTCTTGCCTCCATTTTTCTATTTATGAGCGCCCAACACTACCCGAGTGATATGGATCGTGTTAAAGGCGTAACGCTGCTGGCGGAAAAGTAGTCCAAGCACGTTAGGAAACAGCATCCCTGGGAAAACTGGGGACACGGGTATTTTCAAATAGTTTGGCCACCTCACGGGTGGCCGTTTTTTTAGGTGTAGAATAGATTATAGAATTCTTTTTTCCCTTCTTCATGAGTTCATTTCAATAGCGCCAAGTTACATATCAGGCTTTTCGCCTATATTTTATTAGAAACACAATTCCACAGATACCGCTTGCAAAATATGCGATATCAAAAAAACCGCCGAGGATTGCAATCCTACCACCGATGATAACGGCCCCGATGGAAAGCAGCAAAATGAGTACCTTTAAAGACAAGGATGCATCAGGTTTTTCAAGGGCTGTGATGAGCAATCCGATAGTGAATATTGTTGTAGGACAAATAGCGCCAAAGACGGCTATTTCCGGCCACCTATACCCGAGAAGTATCTCGGTCAAGGGATACATGAAAACACCCCATATGATCAGTATTAATGACCATATTTTTAAATCATTCCGCTGAGGCAGACTGAATTCAAATTTCTGCAGAAAGATGTCCAGCAATAATATGATCGTAACGACGGACTCGAGTATCGATTCAAACATGTAGAAAGCGGTTCCCAGGCGTATCGCGCACATTGCGGTACCGTATCCATTGATACCGTGTATAACGGCAAGTAGGAGCTTCATTAGGTTACTGCTCATCGGACCGGGTTTAACGAAACAAAAGTATACCAAAAC
>Ga0180432_10003832_pt1 | contig 21136 bp, 16 predicted proteins | sample SS_ome_10_FD_132414 | JGI IMG/M metagenome (GOLD analysis project Ga0180432, IMG submission 132414) | Hypersaline lake sediment archaeal communities from the Salton Sea, California, USA - SS_1_MS_2 metaG | ecosystem: Environmental > Aquatic > Non-marine Saline and Alkaline > Hypersaline >...
AGCTTCTCGCCCAGCAGGGGGAACATGAAGCCTGCCGCCGCAGCCTTCCCCGCGAGCCGTAATGCCTCCCGCCGGGTGAGGTCCTTATTGATATGCTTGGTATCTGGCATTCTCATTTCTCCTCGGTGCAATTGGATTTCGAAGAAACAAAAGGTGTAGAGTAGAAACCGGTTTTTACTGTGCTTCGCCTACAGAATCTCCTCTATATACACTGCGGATAACGATACGTCAAGGCAAAAACGTCCGGCGCACGGCCGCGTCTCTATGCTCATTGCACCCGGTATATTCCGGAAAAATACCGGTTGCGGTGGGGAATTGATTTCATTTCGATATTCATAATTCAGTTGACCTTTTTCACGGATTGGTTATAGAGGCTCTAATAGGGATTATACTCTCGGTAATTTTTCTTTAACTATGAATAAAGCGATTCTCACAGGCTGCGTTTTTATCATGCTCCTTGCTCTTCCCGCGGCTGTATCAGGCTCGGTACAGAGGCCCTGTGCCGTCAGGGGTGTTCTCGATCTCAGGAACTGGCATTTCGAGAAGAACGGAAACATCAATCTGAACGGTGAGTGGGAATTCTACTGGGAGCAGCTTCTCGATCCGGGGGTTTTTACCGGTCAGGAGAAACCGTCCATGACCGGGTATATCGATCTTCCGCGCCCCTGGAATGGTTACACGGTGGCGGGAAGGGAATTGCCGGCATACGGGTATGCGACCTTCAGGTTACTGGTGCTCCTGCCAGAGGGTAATCGTCATCTGGGGATACGGGCCAATCAGATTTTTCACGCCTACCGATTATGGGTGGACGAAAGGCTGCTCCTCTCGGGCGGCGTTCCGGCAGAGGACCGTGCTTCGATGGTTCCCAATCGCTCGGTAAAAACGGGCTCTTTCCAGGCGGATCGCAATGAGCTCCAGTTGCTTCTCCAGGTATCAAATTTTCATCATTTCAAGGGGGGAGTCAGACACCCCCTCAAGCTTGGTACCGTGGAGCAAATTTCAAGGCTCCATAACCAAAATACTGCGTTTGATCTCTTTCTCTTCGGCAGTCTCATCATCATGACTATCTATCACTTCGGCCTCTTTTATTTCAGGAGAAGCGATCGCTCGATTCTATATTTCGGCTTATTCTGCCTCCTCTTTGCTCTGAGATCACTCTTTATCGGTGAGGTTTTCATCAATTCACTCCTTCCCGATATTAACTGGGAATTGCAGCTCACGATCGAGTTTCTCACGTATTATCTTATTATCCCTTCGGGCACACTTTTTTACTATTCACTGTATCCCGAAGACATGTCTCGTTCGGTGCTTCGGGGTATCCTGATACTGGGCGGTCTCTTTGTTCTCCTCGTCCTCTTCATCCCGACGGGGATCTACAGCCAATCACTGTATGCCTATCATCTCTATTTCGTTTTGAGCTGCCTGTATGTCATCGCCGTTCTGATAGTTGCCAGTATCAGGAGGAGAGATGGCGCGCTGCTCTTTCTCATTGGGATTCTCATTGTCGTTGTGGCAGGATTTAACGATGTTCTCCTGACCATGGATCTGCTTCCCACGGTTCAACTCATTCATTTCGGCTTTTTCATCTTCATCTTTTTCCAGGCATATGTTCTCTCCACGAGATTTGCCCGTGCCTTTACGGTTGTTGAAGCCCAGACCGAGGAGCTTTCACAACTGAATGTATCCTATGAGCAGGAGATAGTTGAGAGGAAAAGAGCGGAGGAGGAGCTGAGGCGGTACCGGGACCATCTCGAAGAGCTGGTCAAGGAGCGCACTGCAGAGATAATCGGCGTAAATGCGCAGCTGACGCATGAGGTAGATGAGCGGAAGCGGGCCGAGAAACGGATTACCGAATCCCTGAAGGAGAAAGAGGTTCTGCTGATGGAGATCCACCATCGGGTCAAGAACAATATGCAGGTAATATCGAGTCTGCTCAACCTGCAGTCACGGTATGTTATTGACGAGCAGGATCGCCAGCTTTTCAGGGATAGCCAGAATCGCGTCAGGTCGATGGCCCTTGTTCACGAGAAGCTCTATCAGTCGGAGGATCTGGCACGAATTGACTTTGCGGACTATATCACCAAGCTCACCGAACAGCTCATCTCATCCTATGGCATGCACGGCATCTCAATTCTCGTTCAGGCCGCAAATATATTTCTCACCGTTGAACAGGCAATCCCCTGTGCACTTATAGTCAATGAGCTTGTTTCCAATGCGTTGAAATATGCCTTCCCCGACGGTCGGCGAGGCTCAATAGAGATTCACGTCAGCCATGAGAACGACAGGTATCGACTGATCGTTCAGGATGATGGAATTGGAATGCCTCATGGCTTTGAAACACGGCACACCGACTCCCTCGGCCTGGAGCTCGTTTCCATTTTAACCGGTCAGTTACAGGGTACCATTGAACGGGAGGAGGCGGAGGGGACGCGGTATAATATCGTTTTTGCAGGATAAACCCGTTCTGGATGATTGTCCGCTCCGCCTGATGCGTATCCGATTGTATCCGGTCCTCTATGCCGATTGTGCGGTCGGTATATTCTGCGAGTTATAGTAGTTGAGGTCTTTGAGGAACTGATCCATTATCCGGTCGGCGCTGTATTTCTTTGCTCGTCGCAGCGCTGCCTGTCTGAAGGATTTCCTGAGTTTACTCTCCTTCAAAAACGTGAGAATTGCATCCGCCATCTCTGACGGGGACCTGACCAGGTAGCCGTTCACACCGTCGATGATGATGTCCTTGGGCCCCTTGGTATTATAAGCGGTGACCGGGAGGCCGCAGCTCAGCGCCTCGAGCACCACGCAGCCGAAGGTGTCGAACTTCGAGGGGAGGAGAAGCATGTCTGCTGCCGAGTATATCTCGGGGAGCGTGCGGTGATCAACCCATCCCAGGTATATCGCCTCAGGGAGTGCCTTCTTGAGCTTCTTCTCGGCCGGCCCGGAACCGGCGATGACGAGGCGGGTGTCCGGATGAACCGCTTTAATTTTCTTATAGAGCGCGGGGAGCTCCATGACGCCCTTCTCCTCGCTCACCCGACCGGCGAAGAGGAGGACCGGCGCGTTGTTGTTGATGCCAAAAGAGCTCTTTTTTGCCTTTTGCGGTTTGAAGAACTTTTCGGCCCAGTGCGCGGTGAGAAAGACCTTCGACTGGTCAAATCCCATGGCGCTGCTCTGGAACCAGCGGTACTGATCCGAGTTGAGCACGAAGAGGCTGTCAAATCCCCGGTAGAAAGCGCGGAGGAGCCGCCGGAGTCGATCGAGATTGTGCTGATCCAGATCGAGGACTTTCCGCGCGAACATCATCCAGTCGGTGTGCACGTAGAAGTGTGCGGGAACCGAATAGGCGTGCTTCAGGTAGAGTGCGATGAGCCCCATGGGCCACTCGGTTGAGCAGATAATGCGATCATATTCGCCGTCTCTGAAGATGCGGTGAATGTCCAGAACGTTGGGGATCCTGAAAGGCTGCTGCTCGTAAAAGGGGAGCGTAAACTCCATCAGCGGGGGAACCACGATGAGGTGGTCATCTGACTCCAGCTTGTCGCTGCACACCAGTATATCAATCGCGAGATCTCGTTCCTTTATCTCCTCGTGCATCGCGCGGAGCACCATTGCCACACCGTTCACATCTTCGAAGGTGTCGGTGAGCCACAAAATGCGATGCGGATGCTGGAGCGTGCCCAGCTGCCGGGAAAACCGATCCAGGAGCGGCCGCGCGTTGTAGAGGACTTTCGTGCTCGTGAAGGATGCACCGAGTATCACGGAAGATGCGAGAATGGGAAATGAGAGCCCGTCCAGGAAGTCGGGGAGATTGAGCCGATGTATCCCCGACAGCTCTTTTGATCTTTTTCCTCTTCCCTTCTCCTCGAAGAGATTTCTGAGATGGCTCGGAATCTCGAGCTCCTCGAGGAGCTCATTTGCTTTTATCGAGCTGAAGTCATTATCCTCACTCAGCCTGTCGAGCTTGCCCTTCAACCGCTTCACCAGAAGTTGATTGAGTTTCTCGAACATGAAGGTGATGGACTTGTCGAAGGTTTCCACGGCTCTGTCCGGACTGTCCCGGCGAATGGCGGCCATCTCTGATGCCTTGTGGAAAATCTCCTTGTACGCTTTCGGAACCAGAAAGCGCTTGGTATACCGGGGAACCTTTCCACTGAAACAGTCGTGAAATAGTTTCAGGAAATTCATGGTCAGGCGATGTCGCTTCAGCTCGAAGAAACCGTTGGCAATCGCGAAGGCCAGGAGCTTCTCTCTGGTATCACCCTTATGGAGGAGCATTCGCAGGAGTCCGGGGTCCTCTATATTGAGGCCGATCTGGCAGAAGTAATCGAGAAAGGTAATCGTCATCTTTTCGCTCTCGTTGTGAGCGCCGTAGGGAGCCATGTTCCCCTTTTTGATTGCTTCCAGGGCGAGCATGGATCTCGTCTGGATGTTGAGCCTCTCTTTGAGATCGGGTACGTGCAATCGGGTACCCGAGAGCCCGGAAAAGATGCCCATGTGGCTGTCGGAACCGCCCGACATTGATTTTCGATAGGGATTTCTGCAATACCGATCGGGCGGTATTTTGAGCCTTCTGGCAAGAGCATCAATGCGCTCCGGCGTGAGGCTTTCAACCCAGTTTTTTACCAGCATATTCTGCCATGAATCCCGCTGGCCGTTTATCACCTCGAAGCGCTCAAAGAGCAGTGCCATTTTATCAAAGAACTCCATGGGGAGCATATTATTGCCGTGATGATGATAGAGGGGATGAGCCCAAATGGTCGGTATGTCATGCTCGGCGGCGTACTCCATGAATTTATAGAGGTTGCTGCGAAGCCTGTCGAGCTCCTCCTCCTGTCGGGGGGTGAACCCGTAGGTGAGCACGTGTATCCCCCGCCTGTAATCGGGAACGGTGCAGCTGAATTCGGCACCGGTGAGAATATCGATACCTCGATCTCGAACCTCATAACAGGATCGGGCATTGTTGTGATTGGTGATGGTAAAGGTATCACATCCGTGGGATTTAAGGGTTTCCAGCAGGTCCTCAGACCTGAGCCATGTCTCGGGAACTCTCAGTATTCGGCCGAGCAGCTCGTCAGGCACATTGCTGTTATAGTCGTGGCAGTGAAGATCGATGGTGAGGACTTCATCCTCGTTAAATCGCTTTTCCTGTTTTGTGACATAGTCGGTGAGCTCTTTGAGTATCTTTTCACGAAAAGTTTGTTTTTTCTTCATCGGTTATGGTATTTCACTCACATCTTTCATTTTAGTAAAAAAATGGATATGGCATAAAGAGGGTATAAGGAATTTATGAATATATTGTTAATAAAAATGAAATTCCGATTTCTCATATAGTGCGTATCGGCATCGTCTGTATGGGCGCTTCTCATTGTATGATATCATACGCACTTCTTGCTGCTATATTGCGCCTCGGCGTATTATTAAATCTTGACAAGGCGCTGTCACTCTCTATATGCTGTGGTGGTATTTTGAGGCAACTATCGGAGTGAGGGTGAGTGGAATATGAGTTATGGCTTTCGAAACTGTATTCTTTCGGTTGATCTGAGTACCGGTTCGCTGGAGCAGATCCATCCCGGCGAAGCGTTCTATCGTAAATATATGGGCGGTGGCGCGCTTGCCTCCTATTTCCTCCTGAAAGAAACCGGAGAGAAGACGGATCCCCTCTCAGTGGATAATGTTCTCGTTGTTGCGCCGGGTATCACCACCGGCGTCCGGGTGAGCGGCGCGAGCAGATGCTGTGTCAATGCCCTCTCACCGCTCACCGGCGCAGTGGGAGATGGCCAGGCCGGTGGCAGTATCGGGCCGATGATCAAGCGGGCCGGGTATGATGCCATTATCATCAGGGGACGGGCTGAAAAGCTCTCCTATATCGTCGTCGGAGAGACGGTTGAAATACGGGACGGCGCTCATCTTCAGGGCCAATCGGTTCTGGCGGTTCACGACGCGCTCACTGCTGAATGGGGGAAAAAGGATGTCTCGATTCTGCAATGCGGTCCTGCCGGCGAGCGGCTCGTTCGCTTTGCCAATGTGATGGCCGATCTGAACGATGCGATCGGAAGAAACGGCCTGGGAGCGGTATTCGGAAGCAAGAATCTCAGGGCGATTGTGGTTATTGGGGGAGGGGAGATACCCTTCGCCGATGCCGAAGGATTGAAACGATTGAGCGGCTCTGCAAAGGAGCGGCTGCCCGATTCCGATTTCCCCGAAATACTCAGAAAGTATGGAACGCCCGGTGTTGTCGCCTTTCAGGCTGAGGCGGGCAATTTCGCAACGCACAACTACTCCCGCGGCTGCCATGAGGAGTATAAACGGCTCGACGGCGCGACCTTTGAGCCGGTTATCGGCGCCGGTATGACGTCATGCTTCGGTTGCGTTGTTGCCTGCCGAAAGCGGGTAAAAACCGAGTCCCCCTATACGGTTACCGACAGGCTCGGGGGGCCGGAATTTGAGACACTCGGGATTCTCGGTGCGAATCTCGACATAACCGATCCGGCTGCCGTTGCGAAGGCCAATGAGCTGTGTAACAATTACGGCCTCGATACGATAACCACCGGTGGCATTGCCGGGTATCTCTTCGAGTGCATGGAGCGGGGACTGCTGACACCCGAACAGGTTGATGGCGCCACCCTCAGGTTCGGGGATCCCGAGAGCCTCCTCTGGCTTATCGAACGGATTGCCTCCCGTGAGGGCATCGGTGATATCTGCGCCGACGGGTTTGATGCGCTGATAAAAAAGCTCGGCCAGGAAACCGCTCCCTATGCCATTCACGTCAAGGGACAGGGGCTGGCGGTTCATATGCCGCAGGTGAAGCCGAGCCAGGCGCTCATGTACGCGGCGTGCCCCATCGGTCCCGATCACATGTCCTCCGAGCACGACTGGCTTCTCGCCAGTAACTCAGAGCTGAGCAGGGGGCTGGGCATTCTGGACAGCGGCACCCGCGAGTCCACCGACCTCGCCAAGGTGCGGATGACGGCATATTCACAGCTCTACTATAGTCTCCTCGACACGCTCTGTCTCTGCATGTTCTGCTGGGGGCCGGGGAATCTCTTTACCTATCGGGATCTTGTCGACCTGGTCCGATCCGTGACCGGCTGGGAGGTTACCTTCTGGGAGCTCATGAAGGTCGGCGAGCGGCGGATCAACATGATGAAGCAGATAAATGCACGGCGGGGATTCACCTCCCGTGATGATATTCTCCCCTCCCGGCTCTATGAACCGCTTCCCGATGGGCCGAGCGCGGGGAAGCACGTTGAGCGAGATTCGTTTGACAGGATGCTGAAACAGTACTATGCGCTTATGGGTTGGGATCCTGAAACCGGTAATCCCACTTCCGGGAAGCTCATTGAGCTCGGCCTCGAGTGGACGCTTCCCGCGGCGGAGCCGGGATTTTCTTCGAATTGAAATGCGATTCGGGTGAACGATACTTTCATGCCAGCGAAAGAGAGGAGCGATGCCGGGAATACGGGCCATTACCTTTGATCTCTGGGACACGGTGCTCATCGACGATTCCGATGAGCCGAAGCGGAAGGCGGCGGGGAGGCCTCCGAAAAGGGTCGAGCGGCGGGATCTCCTTGAGCGATTCCTCCGGAAGCATACATCCCTTACGCGGAATAGCATCGATGCTGCCTATGATGTTGCTGACGAGGCATTCCGCACGGTGTGGGGAGAGCTGCATGTCACCTGGACCGTCCGGGAGCGCCTTTCGCTGATTATGAAGGGGCTCGGCGCTTCTCTCCCGGCTGATGAGATGGATGAGCTCATCCGGCTCCATGAGGAGATGGAGCTTGAGTTTCGTCCCGATTTTGCATCCGGTGTTCATGATGCTCTCAGGGCGCTGCACGGGCGGTATAAGCTCGGGATCATATCTGATACGGTATTCAGCCCCGGAAGAACGCTCCGGAAACTGATCGCCGATGAAGGGCTCCTCGAGCTCTTCGAGGTGTTGATCTTTTCCGATGAGGCGGGCTGCTCGAAGCCGGAGGAGATTCTCTTTACCGGTGCCTGTCGCGCTTTCGGTATTGAACCTGAGGAGCTGCTGCATATCGGAGATCGGGAAGAGAAGGACATTCTGGGCCCCCATGCGGTCGGCGCGCGGGGAGTTCTCTGTACCGTTGTTGTCGACAGGGGGAGCGACGGAACGGAGGCGGAAGCGGTATTCGATAACTATCGAAATCTTCCGGAGATAGTGAAAAAGCTCGACGAGAGGTGACGGGGAGGGGGAAGGTGAAGGAGATTCGTTTTCTGATTATTGATGGCTATCCGAAGGAGAATCGCGAGCAGTTCGACACGGTGGGGATGCGTCGGGCAGGGGATCTCTATGTCGATATGGTTCGCTCTTATCTTCCCGACGCAGCGGGTGACATCATGTATGCCAGCGATCCGGAGGTCGCCCTGCCCGCGGGTGAGGCTTTGGCAGAATACGACGCGGTGCTGTGGCCGGGGTGCAATCTGACGGTTTACCATACTGACGATGAGCGGGTGCAGAAGATGATCACCCTTGCCGATAACGCCTATGAAATGGGCATTCCGCAGTTCGGAAGCTGCTGGGGAATTCAGCTTGCTGTTTTCGTTGCAGGTGGAGAGGTGAAGCCGAATCCGAAGGGGAGGGAGATGGGAGTGGCCCGCAAGATCCATCTGACCGGCGAGGGGCGGGAGCATCCGATGTACCGGGGGAAGCCCTCGGTCTTTGATGGTTTCATCAGCCACGATGACGAGATCACCGGATTGCCGCCGGGAGCGGTGTGGCTGGCATCCAACGATTTCTCCGCGATCCAGGCGGTGGCGGTTGAATATAAGAGGGGCGTGTTCTGGGCAACGCAGTATCATCCTGAATACGATCTGCATGAGATTGCGCGGCTCATCGTTGCCAGAGAGGAGAAACTGAGAGCACAGGGCTTTTTCAGGGATCATGATGATATGGTGCGGTACGTGAACAGGATCGAGGCGCTGGCATCCGAGCCGCATCGAAAAGATCTTCGCTGGCAGCTCGCAATCGATGATGATCTCCTTGAAGAGTCGATACGGCAGTGTGAATTTAACAACTGGCTCAATGAGCTCGTTCTTCCGCGGTGGCAGCGGAAAGGATGATATCCGGGGCTGTCTCCCGAAGAGGGATCACCGGAGCGGCCGGGAACATGCAGCACAGCAGCTGATGAATGGGAGGGAACACTATGGAACAGTATAATTTTCCGACGGTAATACTATCCGGGGAGGGGGCTTTACGGGAATTTGCCGTGCGGCTGAAGGAAAAGGGGCATCAAAAAGCTCTCGTCGTAACGGATCGTACCCTTGAAGAGATCGGTCTCGTCCGCCGGCTTGCCGCGCTTCTTGACGAGCAGGGTATCCCCCATGCTCTTTTCGCCGATACCCATCCGAACCCCACCGATGATGATGTTGAACGGGGCGTGCAGTGCTTTCGGGACAATGCCTGCGACAGCATTATTGCGCTCGGCGGCGGGAGCCCGATGGATGTGGCGAAGGTCCTCAAGATCATGGTGAACAATCCGCCGCCGCTCAGCCAGTATGACGATATGCTCGGCGGCGACCGGTTGATTACCGAGCCGATGCCTCCCCTCTATGCCGTTCCGACAACTGCCGGAACGGGGAGCGAGGTGGGTCGCTCCGGTGTTATCATCATGCGGGAGACAGGCAGGAAGACTATCTTTTTCCATCCCGACCTGACTCCTGCCATTGCCGTTCTGGAACCAACCCTGACGGTCGATCTGCCTCCCGCCATAACCGCAGCTACGGGAATAGACGCCTTCGTGCACAGCCTGGAGGCATATTTATCTCCGATGTTCCATCCCATGGCTGATGGCATTGCCCTGCAGGGAATGGAGCTCGTACTCCGCTGGCTGTCCCGCGCCTATCGTGAGGGGAAAAACATCCAGGCCCGCTCGCGAATGCAGGTTGCTGCGGCAATGGGAGCGACGGCATTTCAGAAAGGGCTCGGCATGGTGCATTCACTCGCACATCCCCTTTCCGGCAGGTACGATATTCATCATGGACTTGCCAACGCCCTGTTGCTCCCGGAGGCCATGGCCTTTCTGGAGCGCGCCGATCTGAGCGTCGAGCAGCGGTATCGCATTGAGAAGGCTCGTTCCCTCTTTATCGAATTTGAGCTCGACCGGGGAAGCCTCGCCGAGAGCTGCCGGGAGTTCTGCTTATCGCTCGGTATCGAATTCGGCCTGTCGAAGCACGGAGTGCCGCTTTCCGATCTCGAGGATTTGAGCGCCGAATGCATTGCGGACCCCTGTCACAGCGGCAACATCATTCCGGTGAGCCGGGAGGATCTTCTGGAGGTTTTGCGGGCCGCTCACTGATACACCGGTTACAGGTTTTTTATTTTTCAAAAGAACTTTAAAAACATGAGGCAGGATTACAGGAGAAAGAGGGATTGGGAAATCCTGTGAATTGAGCTTTTTGCTTTAATCAAAATATACATGTTTAGATTAATACATGATAAGCCGATAGAGTTTTTATTTTCAGAATTGTAAAACAGTATCCTTGTAATCCTGTTATCCGGTCTAATTCTTTTTATGCCTACGGGAGGTGAGTATACAGGGGCGCTATTTTTGTTGACTTCACATCTGCAAGATGCAACCATTATCGCCGTCGCAGGGTCACTCCCTCGTTTGAGCGCCGGAGCGCATCACCGGCGGGTGCGGGGTGATGCAGCGCGCTCACTGCCATCCCTCTGAATATATCACTGATTGGAGTGAAACAAAATGGGTATGAAATCTCGAGGGATGCTCTCCCTCTCACAGCTTGAGGACAAGGTCAGATCGGGAGAGATCGATACGGTGGTGACGGTTTTCCCCGATTGCTATGGTCGTCTTATGGGGAAGCGCATTGACGGTGAATACTTTATCGAGCACATTGTACGCTCCGGCATGCATGCCTGTAAGTACCTCTTGACCGTGGATATGGATATGGAGCCGATTCCCGGATACCGGTATGCGAACTGGGAAACCGGCTATGGCGATTTTCACTGCGTTCCCGATATCCGAACACTCCGGATGGCGACCTGGCTTGAGAAGTCGGCACTGGTTGTCTGCGATGTCTATGAGAACCTGACCCGCGAACTGACTCCCGTCTCGCCACGGTCGATTCTGAAAAAGCAGCTGGCAGCCGCTGCCGATATGGGATATATGGTACAGGGGGCATCCGAGCTGGAGTACTTTATCTTTGAGGAGAGCTACGCCGAAGCGCATGAAAAGGGCTATTCCGATCTTACAACGATAAGCTCCTACATCGAGGACTATCACATCCTCCAGGGAGCACGCGAGGAGCCGCTCAACGCCGCGGTGCGGCGGCATCTCACGGCCAGCGGCATTCCGGTGGAATTCAGCAAGGGTGAATGGGGCCCCGGGCAGCATGAGCTCAATATCTATTACGCCGATCTCCTCGAGATGGCGGATCGGCACAGCATCTACAAGCTCTGCTTCAAGGATGTTGCCTGGCAGCTGGGGATTGCGGTCACCTTCATGGCCAAGGTCGACGAGGATCTCGCCGGTTCGAGCTGTCACATGCACCTGAGCCTCTGGGATGCGAAGGGGAAGGAAAACCTCTTCAAGGGCACGGAGCAGCTGGGGCCGGTAACGGCATCTGATCTCTTCCGATGGTTTCTCGGCGGCTGGATGAGCCGCGTCCCCGAGGTTATGCTCTTTTATGCGCCAACGGTCAATTCATACAAGCGCTATCAGGCGGGTTCCTGGGCGCCGACCGGACTCGCCTGGAGCTATGACAACCGCACTGCGAGCTTTCGCATCGTGGGGAGTGGCGACTCGCTGCGCATTGAATCCCGAATTCCCGGTGCCGATATGAATCCCTATCTCGCCTATGCGGCGGCGCTCGCCTCAGGGCTGGACGGTATCAGAAACAGGATCGAGCCGCCTCCCCTCTTCAGCGGCGACGTGTATGCGGCATCGGAGCTCACGCAGGTTCCCCGAACGATGCGCGATGCCATTGCCTCGATGGAGGAGAGCACCTTTGCCCGCGAGGCCTTCGGCGATGATGTTATCGGACACTATCTTCACTTCTATAAAACGGAGCTCGCGGCATTCGAACGGGCGGTGACCGACTGGGAGCGGTCACGATATTTTGAGCAGATTTAGGGACTGTTATGATATTTGTCAGGTTGTGGAGAAGCCCCGTCGGTAAGCTGTTCAGCGTTCATCGGTGCCGGTGATGAAGATAGGTCTTCTGAAATGCGATACGGTCGCGCCGGATCTCCTTCATCTGAGCGGGGATTATTCGGATATGTTTCAGTCTCTTTTTTCCGCCTATGCCCCGCAGGTCGAGATGGCTGTTTACGATGTCACCCGCGGCGAATACCCGCAATCCCTTGATGAGGTTTCCGGTTATCTTACCACCGGTTCCCGCCATTCGGTCTATGATGAGGAGCCCTGGATTCTCCGGCTCAGGGATTTTGTCAGAACGGCCTACACTGCCGGGAAGAAATTCATCGGGGTGTGCTTCGGTCATCAGATGATTGCCCATGCGCTCGGTGGGCAGGTTGCCCCCTCGGTGCGGGGATGGGGTGCCGGCGTGAAGGAGGTTATTATCGTAAAGAAAATGCCCTGGATGGAGCCGCCGCTCACATCCTATGATCTCATGGTGGTGCATCAGGATCAGGTGGAGGTTCTGCCGCCGGGAGCGGTGCTGCTGGGTCAGAACAGCCACTGCCCCCATTCATTCTATCAGGTGGGCAGTCACTTTCTGAGCATGCAGGCCCATCCCGAGTTTGAGGCCCTCTTCGTCGAGCATCTCCTCCGCTATCGGCTGAAGCGGATCGGAGCAGAAACGATAGATGAAGCGTTACGGACATTGAACCGTCCGCTTCATCGGCGGGAGATGGTCAGGTGGATGCTCAATTTCCTGCAGGGCAACGGAGCAACCGGCCCGGAGGGGATCAGGCGCGTGCTCCGGCAGTGATGATTTCGTCCGCAGCCGGCAAATTCTTTCGCAACGGTTATCGCAATACCTGTTATTTCACAAGCACGGAGGTGCTCGTCATGGTTATCGATTGTCACTATCACTCTGTTAATGAGTTGTTGTACGCCGATTCAACAACTCATTCAGCATTTTTTTTAAACTGAGGAGCGCACAAGATGCACAGTAAACTGAAGGAACTCTTTCTCTCTGCATATGGGGATTCCCCGATGCTCGTACAGCAGAAGGCTGCGGCGTTGATGTATATCTCCTTTTTTGTTTTGATATTTATTTTCCTGTCCGGCGGCGCAACCATTACGACGGGACAGTACGCCGGCAGTTTATTCTCCATTTTGATGACCTATCTGTTCGTCGCACTGATTACCGCTGTCGATTTATGGATACTGCGTACCGGACGGTACAGCCTTGCGGCGAATACGATGGTTGTCAGCAGCACGATACTTTTAGTGCTCTTTATGTTGCAGCGGACAGGAGACTTTGGCCCCTTTGTCGGCATTGTGTTCTATTTATTTATCCCCCTTGCCCTCTCCGCACTGCTGACATCACGGAGGACTCTTGCCATCCTGATGGGTATAGTAATTACCGGATTTATTTTTTTCTATCTCTCGAGCATTGGAAAACTTGAAAAAGACCTGATCACCTGGGCAACCAGATCGCTTATCTCCTTCGGGCTTTCGTTCATCATGGTGTCTGTCATTTTTCTATTGATAATTACCATATCTGACCGGGCTCTCAGGACAGCTCATGATGAGGCGAACCGGTCCCGGGAAGCGGCAGCACATATCGGCAGATTGCTCGAGCAGGCACATGATACCGCCATACGGCTCTCGGCGACTATCGAAGAGATGACCTCCTTTGCAGCTTCCTTCTCGGACAATGCCCAGAACCAGGCTTCGTCGCTGGAAGAGATCTCCTCGGTCATCGAGGAGATAGCCGCGGGAAGTGAGAGCATCAATGCACGTTCCGGCAATCAGGTACAGCTCGCCGGCGAAGCAGCAGGTGAGATGAACAGGCTGTACGATCTCGTTCGCGCGGTGGAAGAGCATATCGGGGTCGCTCTGGAGATACGGGACAGCCTCAATAAGGTCGTTGAACAGTCCCGGAAGGAGATTGCCGATTCCATCAGGGTGATGACCGGTTCCGTCGACAGGTACAGCGAGGTGCGGGACATGGTGAACGTTATCGAGGATATCTCGGATCAGATCAATCTCCTCTCTCTGAATGCCGCTATTGAAGCGGCGCGTGCCGGTGAACATGGCAGGGGATTCGCCGTGGTTGCCGATGAGATAGGGAAGCTCGCGGAGAGGACATCTTTTAATGTGAAATCCATAAATGATATATTCAGCGTCTCCAGTGATGAGATTGGAAAGGCTCATACACAGCTCGGGATGCTTGAAAGCTCCCTGAATCGCATGATAGACTATATCACCGATTTCGGAAACAAGATCGATCAGGTGGTTGCTCTCTCCCGTCAGGATATGGAATTGAATAAGAAAGTACGGGAGCAGATTGCGCTCCTGCTCGATGAGTCCGGCAAGATCTCCCATGCTATCGGTGAGCAGCAGAGTGCGATTGACGAGATATCGAAGAGCATTGTCACCGTGAATAACGCATCACAGGAGATTGCCCTGGGTGCCGAAGAGCTCTCCGGAACCTCTGAAGAGGTTGCCGCTTCAGTTGAGACGCTGCGGAATCTCTCGCCGACGACGTAAGCGATCAGGATTTCAATGCACTTCTCAACGCTTCGGTTGATGATTTCACCGTGTCGGCCGTCCCGACGAGACCGCAGTATCCGGCGGCGACAATAATAGCTTCAGGACGAAAATCCGTATATCTAAAAAGTTCTTGCTTTTCTCATCTGGCCGCGAACGGTTATCATGCGGCTCTGCTGTTGTCCGCTTCCGATTCAGAGCTTTCCTGAAAACGGCGTGAATGTATACGAGATGGCTTTGCACAGTGACGATATCGAATATCCGGTTGAGGATAGTGCCCGGAGTTTCCGGGAACGGTGTGGCAGGGGACCCGATCCGTCACCGTCGACGGTGAAGCGGTTTCGCCGCATCATGTATGACTACTTCGAGCGGTCTGGCCGTGATTTCCCCTGGCGGCGAACAGCAGATCCCTACCGGATCCTCGTCTCAGAGATAATGCTTCAGCAGACGCAGACCGAGAGGGTCATCGGGAAGTACCGGGAGTTCATCAGGGTCTTCCCCTCGATACGGGCGCTCGCCCGTTCGCCCCTTCGAGCGGTGCTTGCCGTATGGCAGGGACTCGGCTATAACCGGCGGGGGCTCCTGCTGCACCGCATGGCGCAGGAAATCGCCCTTCGCTACCGGGGGAGGATACCCGACACGCCGGAGGAGCTTATCACCCTTCCCGGGATCGGTCCCGCAACGGCCGGTTCAATTGCCGCCTTCGCCTTCGACCGGCCCGTTATTTTCATTGAGACGAATATCCGGACCGTGTTTCTGCACTTCTTCTTTCCTCGGGAGGAGCGTGTTCCCGATGAGCGTCTCCTGCCCCTCATCGAGCGGACCCTCGACAGAAAAAATCCCCGTCGATGGTATTCGGCGCTGATGGATTACGGTTCCATGCTCAAGAAGAGCTGTCCCAATCCTTCGCGGCGGAGCGCTCATTATCAACGACAGCCCCCGTTCGAGGGGTCTCGAAGACAGCTCCGGGGCCTGATTGTACGGACGCTTTTGCAGCACTCCGGGATATCGGTTAAGAGAATTGCGGAATTCATCAACAGGCCCGAGGAGGCGGTGCAGATGGCGATGGGCGATCTTATCCGTGAGCAGATAGTTGCAAAGCGCGGGAGAAAATACGCCATCGGTTAAGGGAGGATGCTTCGAGCATGATAATTCGAGAGCAGTTTCACGATAATCCGGGGGAAGGGGCATGAAGGCGCTCGAGCGGTTGAGCATGTTCGCAGGCAATTACTTCGGGCTCCTGGTGATACTCTTCTCGGCCGCCGGTTTCTTTCGGCCGGCACTCTTTACCTGGTCGGTTCCCTTTATCCCCCTCTTTCTCGGCATAATCATGTTCGGCATGGGAATGACCCTGACCGGAGACGATTTCAGGGTGATACTCATGAAGCCGGGAGCGGTCATTATCGGGGTGCTCTCGCAGTATACGGTGATGCCGCTGGCAGCGCTGCTGATTGTCACCGCATTCAATCTGCCTCCCGAGATTGCCGTCGGGGTGATTCTGGTGGGCACCTGTCCCGGCGGGACCGCCTCGAACGTTATTACCTATCTCTCGCGGGGTGATGTTGCTCTCTCCGTATCGATGACCACCGTCTCAACACTTCTCTCTCCGCTGATTACCCCGCTGTTCACCCTCTGGCTTGCCGGAAAATGGATACCGGTTGCGGTGGGAGGGATGTTCCTCTCGATACTGAAAATTGTTCTCCTCCCCGTCCTTCTGGGAATTCTCCTCAATCACTTCTTCAGGGAGCAGATACAGCGGCTGGTACGCGTTCTGCCGCTCGTGTCGGTTATCGCTATTGTGGTGATTGTCGGTGGCATCATCGGCATTAACGCGGAGCGTATGCTCACCGTTGCGGCGATATCGATTGCGGTCGTTATCCTGCATAATTTCATCGGCCTGATGACCGGCTATTCGATTGGGCGATCGCTTCAGCTCGATGAGCGTCGCCGGCGAACCCTCGCAATCGAGGTGGGCATGCAGAACTCCGGGCTCGCCCTCACCCTCGCGCTCCTGCACTTTACTCCTGCTGCGGCGCTCCCTGCGGCGCTCTTCAGCGTCTGGCACAATATATCGGGATCCCTCCTCGCATCGTACTGGTCGCGGCGATAATCGATCTTTTTTTGGAACCGGGAACCGTATCCTCTGTCTAACGGATGAAATCACGATAACGCCTTCCATGCACCGCACAAGTGATAGGAGTGCAGTGGCGCTTTGCCGGAGAGGCGTAATACGCTTCACAGAAGGAGGAGATCATGAAGAGGGAAATACGGCATAGTATGGCCGTGATCTGCTGTCTGCTTCTGGCCGGTGTGCTGGCCTGCAGCGGCGGCACGGTCAAGCGTGCAGAGGCCGATGCTGATGATGAATCGATAATGAGCGAACTGAAGATGACTATCAGCCCCAAATGCGCTGAGAAGACACCGCTTGCCGGTATGGCGAGCCTGCGCCAGAGGGATGATGCCATTCGGCAGTTCAACACCGAGGAGTACGACCGGATTTACGAAAACGGCTTTCTCGAGGTGAAGAACAATCCCCTCTCGACCTTTTCAATTGACGTGGATACGGCATCCTACAGCAACCTGCGCCGATTCATTCTCGGCAGCAGCCTTCCGCCGGAGGATGCAGTCCGCATCGAGGAGATGATTAATTACTTCACCTATGACTATCCGCAGCCGAAGGGGAGCGATCCCTTCTCCATTATCACGGAGCTCTCCGCCTGCCCCTGGAATCAGAAGCATCGGCTCGTTCACATCGGCCTGCAGGGGAAACGGGTCCCGATGGCGAACCTCCCGGCGAGCAATCTCGTGTTTCTGCTCGATGTCTCCGGTTCGATGGATTCACCCGATAAGCTGCCCCTCCTCAAGGCAGCCTTCAAGCTGCTCGTTGGCCAGCTGCGTGAGCGCGACAGAATTGCCATCGTCGTGTACGCCGGAGCGGCCGGTCTCATACTCCCCTCAACACCGGGGAATAAGAAGGGACGGATTATCAAGGCGCTGGATATGCTCATGGCAGGGGGCTCGACGAACGGCGGGCAGGGAATTAAGCTCGCGTACCGGATAGCAAGTGAGAATTTCATCAGGGGAGGGAATAACCGGATCATCATCGCCACCGATGGAGACTTCAACGTGGGGGTCTCCAGTACCGCGGAACTCGTTCGGCTGGTGGAGAACAGGCGAAAGGGTGGAATTTTTCTCACCGTGCTGGGCTTCGGAACCGGCAACTACAAGGATTCACGCATGGAGAACCTCGCGGACAAGGGAAACGGCAATTATGCCTATATCGACAGCCTCCTTGAAGCGAAAAAGGTGCTGGTCAAGGAGATGGGAGGGACGCTCTTTACTATTGCAAAGGATGTAAAGATTCAGGTGGAATTCAATCCCGCCCGGGTCGCAGCATACCGGCTCATCGGATACGAGAATCGGCTGCTCAGGAAGGAGGATTTCAATGATGATCGGAAGGATGCCGGAGAGCTCGGCTCCGGACATTCGGTTACCGCCCTCTATGAGATTGTCCCTGCCGGCTCGAAATCGAACATTCAGGCAGTCGATCCCCTGAAATATCAGGATACGCGCATCAGAGAGGATGCCCGGCAGAGTGATGAGATCATGACGGTCAAGCTTCGCTACAAGGAGCCGGCGGGTTCGAAGAGCAGGCTGACGGTTAAAGCGGTTCCGGACCGAAACCTCCCCCTGGAAGAGACCTCGGAAAATTTTCGCTTTTCGGCGGCGGTTGCTTCCTTCGGCATGCTCCTGCGGAATTCTGAGTTTAAGGGTGATGCTTCCTTCGAGAGCACGCTGAAGCTTGCCCGTGATTCCCGGGGAAGGGATACCGAAGGATATCGGGATGAGTTTATACGGCTCGTTAAAACTGCAAAGCTACTGAAGGATCACGCCCCGAAAACTGAAACCAACTGAGATGCCGGCAACAAAAAATGGTAACATCACGGAGGCGGGAGCCGCTCGGCAATCGTCCCGTCTCCGTGACTTATTTTTGGCTCCCCTTCCGGTCGGAAGCGCATACGGATACAGAAGGCTGAGCCGGAGTATCCGTTCGACGGTATGACCGCAAGGGGAAAATGCCGAATCCGGGCTCAGCCGACAACCGTGCCCCGGAGGCAGAGACGCTCCTCGTCGAGGGCTGTTTTTACCGTGTAGAACTGATTTCGTTCGAGCTTCTGCTCGATCTCTACCGGAACATAATACTCATTGAAGCCGTGCGTCCTCCCCTTTCGGAATCGCTCGCTGAGGAATGCTGTTTTCCGGTCTTCGAAGCGCCGGTAGTATGCCCGCTTCTGTTCGGTATAGAGGGTTCGTATCGCGCTGCTCCGCTCGGTTTTGGTATTTTCGGAGACCGTTTCCTTCATGGCGGCCGCTTTCGTGTCCGGGCGGGGAGAGTAGCGGAACGTGTGCACGTGCGATAGTCCGACCGATCTGACAATATCTATCGTCTGCCTGAAATCATCGTCAGTTTCGCCGGGAAATCCCACGATGACGTCGGTGGTGAGATTTATGTCGGGAACAGCGCTTCTCACCGATTCACAGAGACTCCGGTATTCCTCCCGCGTATAGGGACGATTCATGCTCTGCAGGATCCGGTTGCTGCCGCTCTGCAGTGAGAGGTGGAGATGCTTCACTATCTTCTCGGCAGTCATGAGTTCGCGAAGCGCTGAAGTCATGTAGTGCGGTGCGAGCGATGAGAGGTGAATGCGGAACCGGCCATCATGTGCCAGAAGCCGCTCGAGGAGATCGGCGAGGCTGTATCCCTCGCTTTCATAATGGCCTATCATTACTCCGGTGAGGACAATCTCCTTGAAGCCGGCTTCGATAAGCGCTTCGAATTCGCTTACAATCCGGGAGAACGGTTTGCTCTGCGATCTGCCCCGGACATAGGGAACAATACAGTAGGTGCAGTAGTTGTCACAGCCGTCCTGTATCTTGAGATTCACCCTGGTCCGGGTTCCCCGAAGCGGGACAGGGTATTCGAAGCGGGAAGGAGCGCACCGCGACAGCCGGTGGAAGAGGTTTCGATCATCGACAATATCGGGAATCAGGTATTTGTAATCGTTCGGAATGAAGAGGCGCTTCCCCTCCTGCCGCACTTCCTGCGCGGCACAGCCGGCGATGAGGATTCTCCCCTCGCTCCTGGACTCGAGCGCCCGTTCAGCCTGATAGATCAGCTTGCGGGTCTTTCGCGCGCTTGTCACCGTCACGACACAGGAGTTGATGATAATAAGATCGGCGTCATCGTTCACCGTGAGCTCATGGCCACGGTCCTGCAATCCCGTTATCACCGATTGTATTTCAGCCTGATTCAGGCGGCAGCCGATTGATGCGACCCTTATCTTCATGGGCGGTTTGATTCACTCGCAGCAGCGGTATTCATATACTGCAATGGAGGACTGCAATACCGTTTCTGTCAACCGAAAGAATGTCACGTTTTCCGGCCCGTTATTATCACCCCCCCCCGAAAGCGGGGGCGCCGGGTACAATTGCGCATGAGCGCGATAATTTCCCGTACGTATTCCGTGATAACTGCCTGCCGTTCGGTGGTGCAGGTGTCGCAGGATTCCTCACCTCGCTCTTTCGTGATGAGGGGTAAATTTTTCACCATCATCAAAGAAAAATTTTGTCAATTATCCGGCGACGGAGAGTATACTATATGGGGAGCACAGTATCCCGAAGGAGATGCCGGGGCGCGTTCTGCTCTCTGCGCTGCGAGACGATGCGGCATGAAGATGACCGTGAAGGGGCCGCGGCATCGTATCGTGAATACCGCTCTCCTCTGCGAGCGGATTCTCGCAGAGCCGGGTTACGGTAATTTTAATGTTTTTCCCGTGAGAGCGCGCTCTGATAGCGTTTCGGGAAAGGGAAGGGGCCATGTCATCGTCAATCGATAAGAGAAAGATGAACCGCGTGAGAACGGAGAATTTTCACGTTGAGGTTGCCGCCGACGGCTCGAATGATTCTTGCACTGTCGAGGTGATCAATGTCAGCGCGAAGGGTCTCTGTTTTATACGTAACACGGTTGTCGAGCGTGGCGATATTCTGCGGTTCGTCATTCCCCTTGCGGAGAAGCGGGTATCTCTGCGGGGCAAGGTGATACGAATCTCGGGAAGAGAGGTGGCGGTCAACTTCATCGACCGGGAGGAGATCGATTCCTTCATCGAAATTTTCAATAAAGAATATATGCACGGAGAAAGCGTGCACATAGAAGGGAAAGGTGGCCGGAAACCGGCTCGCCATATGAATGCTGATAGCGGCAACGGAGATGATATAGAATCCGCCTTGGATCTGGACGAGGTGTGAAGCTCTTCCCCGGTGCAGTGACGAGCGATTTCAGAGATGGAGCTCGACGATATCACCATCCTGGAGAATGTAATCCCTGTCAACCTGCTGGCCTTCAAATTTACTCGAGCCCCAGACGCGGGCGTGCTTCAGATCATTTGCAAAATCCTGATGAATCTGGCGGGCAAACT
>Ga0180432_10003834_pt1 | contig 21132 bp, 23 predicted proteins | sample SS_ome_10_FD_132414 | JGI IMG/M metagenome (GOLD analysis project Ga0180432, IMG submission 132414) | Hypersaline lake sediment archaeal communities from the Salton Sea, California, USA - SS_1_MS_2 metaG | ecosystem: Environmental > Aquatic > Non-marine Saline and Alkaline > Hypersaline >...
GAAATTTCTTGTTTTCTATTATCTCGATCATTTTTACTTTGATCGTGATTGTGATTTTGCTAGCAGAGCGAAAGCAGGGGCTGGCTGCCGGCAGCAGGCTGCTTCGAAACAAAACCTTCTGGGTCCTGGTTCTGCTGCTCATTATTGCCGGGAGCAGTGTTGCCTACTCCATCTTTCAGCGTCCCTCGCAAATGGAAATGGGGCGGTTGGTTAGCATTATGCTCTACTTCGTTGTGGGGTATCTCTACGTTGCTAATTATAAAAAATTCCGTGAGTTCTCCTACGCCATATACTTTGCTGCCGTCATCCCCTTTTTCGTGGCCCTGACCCAGCTGGTAACCGGGACTGGCGTTATCTCTAATATCGGTGAGCAGTCGAGAATTTATGGGACATTTGCTCATCCCAGCCACTTAGCAATTTTTGCTTTTATAGTTTTAGGTGTGGCAGTCGCCAACTATCTGCGCACCTACAATTTGACCAAAAAAATTGATAAAGTGTCGCTGGGCTTTGCTCTGGCCGGCGCCGTAATGCTTTTGCTCACTTCCAGCCGTACCGCCCTGGGCGCTCTGGTCGTATTCGCACTGATCTTGGGGCTAGCAAAATACCGTAAGACGCTTCTGGTGGTTCTGGCCGCTTTGGTAGTCTTTGTTTTGCTCTACAGCCCCCTTTACCAAAGACTCGAAAGCGCCTTTGATACCAGTATCTACAGTTCCGGACGGTGGCGGCTTGATTACTGGCATGATATGTATACTTTTCGGGTAACCGAACGGCCGGTGTTGGGGCACGGCACCGGCAGCGCAATTTATGTAGCGGAATCTTTGTACGGCCCCACCGAAGAACTGTATAGTTACGATCCGCACAACGACTACCTGCTGATGCTGATGGAGCTGGGTTACGCCGGCCTGATTGTCTATGTTCTCCTATTTCTTTCGATTATATTTGCACTGGGCAAGCATCTACGTGCTAGCAAAGATGATCGCAGCTTCACTCTGGCCTTGCTTGGCCTCGTGGTCGGAATTGCCCTCATCAGCGCACTTGACAATGTCTTTAGGGGAACGGCCATTTATATCGCCTGGCTAACCATCGTCGGGGCCGCGCTGGGATATGTACAAAGTCACACCAATGCCAAAAGTCTCCGTTCTAATTCCAACCTACCAAAGGTTTGACCTGGCCCAACGGGCCTTGAACTCGGTACTCGCTCAGGACTACCGGGATTTTGAAGTGCTGGTGATTGACGATCATTCTCCAGCGGATATTCGGGAGAAGCTCAAAACCTTGGAATCCGAACGAGTCAAAGTTATCCTGAAAGACAAGAATCGTGGTTGTGCCAACTCGCTTAACCTGGGGCTTAAAGAAGCCCGGGGCAACTATATTGCTGTCCTGGAAGATGACGACCAGTGGACAGACAAAACGAAGCTTTCGCGACAAGTGCAATTTTTGGATCAACATCCCGATTACATTTTGGTCGGAGCAGCTGGTGTGCACGTCGATGCTGAAGGCAGAGTCATTCACGACAAGGAACTACCCACCGACGACTCCGGCATCCGCGACATCATTTTGATCCGAAACATATTTTTTCACTCCGGAGTGCTTTTCCGGAAAACCAAAGATAATTACGATGAAACCCTGGGAACGGAAGCCCAGGACCTGGGTTTCATTTTGAAATTAGGAAAAAAAGGGAAAATCGCTATTTTGCCAGAAAAGATGGTGGCGTATGACGCATCCTACTACGGAAAAATTTGCTATAAAAGTTTACAGCGGCGTAATTCTCTGATTGGAAAAACGCTGACGGTAATTGCGCGTTACCAAAAAGATTACCCCCATTTTAGCAAAGCGTACTGGGGTAATCTTGCGAAGAAGTTTTTGAACTGGGTTTTGTGGATGTCGCCGTATAAATGGCGGGATTTGCTTTATTAGTTTCAACCTTGGCTTCGGGGTTGTTTTTTATTTGGTAAAAAAGAAACAGCCCAGCAACTTCTTAGAAGTCACTGGGCCGTAGCCGTTCACATTCGCCTAGGGGCAATCCTTACAGGGATCACACCTGGGATCACGCACAATCCGGTTCGGGGTGTCGTAGATCCGGAGATGGCATTCACCATCACGGACATCCGATTCCCGGGCACAGATGTACAGGTCCTCGTCCGCGAAGACCCATTCCTCCTGAGGCAGCTTCCAGGCGATGATTCGTGCCGTATCCCGAATGCTCGGGAAATCCAGGTACGAGTTGTCGCCCCACTGCTCCAGGGTCAGGGTGTCTTCCTTGTCGCCGGGCTTGTAATGGGTTCCAGTCGTGCCGATCACGATACGATCGGTATCGGCCTGCACCAGCACCGCTGTTCCCCGAGGCGCCCCCTGCCAGTTGGGCCCGGTCAACACCCGGAGACGAATCTCGCGGGGATGACAGGAAGGCAGGTCAACGACCCGGATCACCACCCGTCGGTTGGCGTCTTCACCCTTGTGTTCCGGGTGAAAGTCAACCGCCGGCTTGGTGCGACCAAACCCCTTGGTAGCGCGGATCTTGAAGCCTTTCGACTGCGCGATCTTAGCCACCGTGGCGGCCCGGTCTTCCGAAAGCTTCAGCTGGTAAGCCAGATCCGCCTCGGAATCGAACTCGGTGCCGGTATGCTTGACCGAGTCCGTATGACCCTCGATCACCAGAACCGCGTCGTCCGGGATGGTGCGGAGTGCATCATCGATGTACTTGCGTCCACCGAAAGTCGGCTCCGCGGACCCGAGAGCGAACACAGCGGCCGTCCGATCTGCCTTGGCCGCTTTGTAAGCGGCATCGGACAGACAGTAGGACGCGGTGGGCTCATACGAGCCGTCCAGAAACTCGACCCGGTTGGCCAGGTCGGGAGGCAGCGTGCTCGCCGCTCCCTCCATCTGGGTGAGATACGCTTCCTGGGCGTGAACGGGAGTGATCACGCCGAGCGCGATCACCAGAGAGATGATGACGGCGAAGTGTTTCATCTTGGCCTCCTTTCACTTCGGTTATTTCATCCTCACTTGAGAGACCAATAATTAGTCACTCGAGTGAGGGCGAAACCGCAGTTTCGCCTCAACCCCGTTTGTGCTCGCGTCGCAAGCAAGCGGGATTACATCCCGATAGGGATGTCGCCGGCTTTCACAGTCGGCTCAGATTTCTTCGACCAGGGCCACCACTTTCGTTTTTTGGTGACTTTTTCGGGTTCAGTGTCTGCTTCGACCAACTGGCCGTCCTCGACAATCATGACCGGGTCTGAATCCTGATTTTCCGCTTCCTGAACGGTCGCCTCATCCAGGATTACCGTGCCGGTGTCCAGAACGAGAAAATGGGCACCGCCACCGACATCAGGACGGGTGGGCATACCCCGGAAGACCTTGCCGCCGACTTTGATGTCGACAGTCTTGGTCCCCTCGGGAACGCCGACCTCGAACCAACCCGGACTCAGAATTTCATAGTATTCCTCAGCCGCGGGAGGGTATAAGGTCTTGGTAGTGGTCTTCACGACCGTATCACCGTAGGTGACTTCCACCGGTGTCCCGGCTTTGACCTCGTGACCCCACTTGAGGCCGCTCGGCCAGGTCGTGAACACGCAACCCCGGACTTCCGTCCGATAGACCACATCCTCTGCCAGGGCCGAGATGGCCCACAGCGCACACAGCGCAATCGCAATCCAAATCAGTGATACTCTCATTTGTTCCTCCTATTCTAGGGCTTCTACCCACTCCGGCAGCCAATCAAGTTGGTTGCCAGAGTGGGTTGGCGATCTGGTTTACCAGATCGCCAACGGGTGTGCCTGGATTAGGCAGGTGGAAGAGGGGGATCCTCTTCCACTTCGGCGGCGGGCTCCTCCATGGGCTCACTCGCCGGTTCCGGCTCGGGGGCCGGGTCTTCAGCCGGTTCGGGTTCGGGTTCGGGTTCGGGCTCGGCGCTCGCGGCGGCCACCATATCGGCCAGCTTCGCCTTGAGCTCCGCGTTCTCGGCCTTGAGAATCTCCATCTCCGCCATGGCCTTGTTGGCCACCTCATCGGAGTAAACCTCGGCGGAAGCCGGTTCGGCCACGGGCGCCGACGCGTTCTCGTGCATCAGCACGCCGATGTCGGCGTACGAACGCTTCTGGTCGATGACCAGGAAGTGCCCGCCGGGCCCGCCGTCGGGCCGAGCTTCCAGCTGCGGAAACTCGATGTCGCCGATGCGAACCGTGACCTCGGAGACTCCGTTGGGAACGGGAACCTCGCACCAGCCGGACGGCACTTCATGGTAGTTCGCAGCCTCCGTCGGGTTGAGAGTCCCGGTCTGGAACTCCTGTTCCTCGCCGTTGATGACGGCCACGACAGGGGTGCCGAAGTCGACCATGGTGCCCCACTCGGCGTTCGGAGGCCAGGTCTCGAAGACGCAGAAGCGCACCTCGGACAGGGTCTCCGCCGCCAGGGCGGGAATGCTCACCAGAACCGCACAGATCATCAGAAACAGAATCTTCTTCATCGCCTTTCCTCCTTGCTTGTCGCGATGACTCTGCCTGCGGGAAGGCAGTTACGCAGCAAAGACTTTGGTTACCAGCTTCCCGCAAGCTGTTTACAGTTTACCAAAGCCAATTATCCAAAACACAAAGCGGTAATCGCCAGGCGATTAGCGCTTCGTGCTTTCGACAGGCACCCAGGTTTTCATGAAATTCAGTTTCTGGACATTGGAAATCCAGTAAGCCTGCAGCCAAGCCCGGAGACGGGCGGCAATCAGGAGCAGGGTCCAGACATTTTCCTTGAAACCGCGGGCAAAGCGAAGTGAGCCCAGCAGGCCCTCACGGGCCTCCTTGGTTACGGTGCGGTCAGTTTCCAGATCCAGGTCAGTGCGCATTTTGATATTTCCCACCAGGTTTCTCACTTTCTGCTTGCACCAGTCGGAAAAAGTAGTCGGGAAAACGACCAACACCCGCGCATTCGGAGCGTAGGCAATGCGGTAACCTTTTTGATATATTAAAGAAGACAGGACTGCATCATCAAGGCTATCTTCGGGTAGTTTTAGCAAGGCTTCACGCCGGATACCGTAGAAATAGCCGGAAGCACCAAAGAACTTCTTATTCCGCTCTTTTAACACCTTATGGCGATGAGCGCCGACAAAAGAAAGCAAGTGCGCCCAGTAACCAAGCATGCTGTTACGGCTGTTTACCGGTACAATCCGGCCAGACACTATACCCACGCGAGGATCGGCAAATTTCTTCAGCAGGTTTTTGACCGCGTATTTATCAAGGTAAACGTCACCATCAGTGAGCAGAATGAAATCACCGGTTACTTTGCTAAAGGCGTAATTCAAAGCGGCCGGCTTACCTTTCACCTTAGCTGTAGCAGGGTCAGAGAGCACTGTCAATTCAAAACCGTGCTTTTGTCCACACTCCCGGGCACTCTGCCGGGTTGCGCTGTCCGGAGCAATCACCAGGATTTCGTAATCATACTTATCCGAAAGCTGCCGGCCGACAGACTTAATTGCCCGTTTGATCAGAAGCGGTTCATTCTTGCTGGTGATAATTACTGACAATTTCATAAATTTTTTAGTAAAAAGGCGGCTTGTCGCCACCAAGGATAGTTGGCGATGTTTGACAAACATCAGGAGTGTTGTTTGCATTCGCTTGCAGATAGTCCAAATCTACTAAGCAAATCCTAGTCCAACTATCCTCACTGGCGGCAAATTTGCAATATTTATAACATTCCTTTATATCAGATATTTTCATAGATGTCAAGTTATTTTTGGAGTAAATCTCGTTAAATATTGACAAAACCTACTAACCTCGCTATAATCCTATGATAATTGCTTAATTTAGCTCATGAGTAAAAAAGGCCGAATAACACTAGTGGTTCTGCTTTTGGTAGCCGTAGCTATCGGTAGTTTGGGTTATATCGCCTACCGCAGCCCCAGTTTTAATCTGCTTTCCAGCATTTCCCGGATTATACATCAGCAGCCGGATCCGGTTTACCCGAAAACCGCCAAATACAACTTGCATCCCGATTTGCGCGCTGAGTACTTGGATAATCTGTCCAAGTACGATGTTTTGATTATAGATATGGAGGCCCAGCACCTGAGCGCGGACAAGATGGAAATCATCCGGGAGAAGAATCCGGATATCAAGATCTTGGCCTTTGTTTCCATGGTAGACATCCGCGATGACTCCGGCACCGACATGGGCTGGAACCATTTACGCCATTTACTCTATGAGGAAATTGACCAGAATAACTGGTGGCTTTGGGACTCAAACCGCCAGCACGTTTCCTACTGGCCCGGTTCCTGGATGATAAATCCCACTACCGACTGGCGCGATTATCTAGCTGGTTTCGTGCAGGATGAAATTCTCTCTACTGGACAGTGGGACGGGATTGTTTTTGATAATGTCTGGAACGAGGTTTCCTGGGTTAATGGCGGCAATATTGACCTGAACAACGATGGTGTTCCCGAAAGCGCTGCCAAACTAAACTCCAGATGGCGCGGTGACATGGCTCATATACTAGGCAAAATGCGCCAAATTAACAAAGATACTATTGTGCTAACTAACGGCGACGGCGATTATCGCTGGTATGAAAACGGACGCAATTTTGAGGATTTCCCGAATCTGTATGAGGGCGGCTACATCCGCATGCGCGACAAGTATTTTCGCTATGAAGAGACTATCCACCGTCGTCCAAAAATCAATATTGTTAACGGTAGTGTTATTTTCTCTGACTCCTCCGGTGAACCGGATTTCCAGCGTATGCGCTATACCCTGGCTACGGCCATGCTGTCTGACGGTTTCCACGACTACGACTGGGGCGGGGACAGCCATAATGAGGGATACCGTTTTGACGAGTATACAATCGACGTCGGCGAGCCTGTAAGTGAGGCAGCCCGCATCCAGAGTTACTTTGTTCACTATGATGATTTCGAAGCTGGCAATCCCGGAAACTATGAATTCGTCAATACCCCTACTCAGAAAGGTTTCATGACTAATAACTGGCGTGAAGTCCAGGATGGCTCCCGCAGTGTCAAGGGAGATATCAGATCTTTCGGTTCCGGGTGGAATGACTACATGATCTCAAACCTGGACAGGGTACAGCTATCTCCGAACGAAACTTACACTCTCGGCTTCAAATATCGTATTTTACTGGGAGCGGAGCCGGATAAATTTTTCTACGTAATGGCTCGCAGCCGCTCCACCGGTGAAATCAAAGGCTTCAAAACCTGGAGCTTGAAAGATGGCTTGTCCGGCTACATTAGTGCTGTTTTTCAGCTTGATGATAAAAATGACTATCAGATAGTCTTTGGCGTTTATGGTTCCGGCGCGGTAGCAATCGACAACGTCGGCATCACCAAGGACGACAGCGATTTCTTTGTCTGGCGCCGTGACTATGAAAACGCGATGGTGCTGGTGAACCCTACCCCAGTTACCCAGCGGGTTATCTTGCCCGAGCCTTACAAAAAGATCCGCGGTCGCCAGGATCCTAGCATAAATACCGGACAAGTAGTACGTGAAGTCTACCTGCCGCCGCACGACGGCTTAATACTCCAAAAACTGCAGGGTTTGGAAAAACTCCAGGCCTACGCTTCCGATATAGGCAACACCCTGACCAAGCTATTCTACGCCCTGGCCGGCGTAGAGCCCTACACGAGGTAACAATCAGCAGCTCTGTCCAAGGAGGTTGCTATGAGTAAGATTCCTCGGGTTTTCACGATCCGCTGTCGCACTTGCGGCGGCCTGATTTATCCCCTTGAGGGCGACCCCGGAGCGCCTGATCCGTATGATCCCTGTTCCTGCGACGTGATCAGGAACGTTAAGGATCTACGCGAGCACGGCTACACCGACGCCCCTGAGGCCCGATTTGCGGGCGGCCCACTCAAGCTGCGTCGCCCCGATGGCACGATCGTCTCGGAAGAAGATTTCGGGCTGGAGATCGAATGCCTGATCGAGAAAACCTGTGGCTAGCAGAATTAGCCCTGTCTCCACGTCACGTCTGGGGACAGGGTTTTCGATATCAAAAACCCCCTAAACGGGGGTTTTTGTATTTCCTAGATATAGTTATTTTTTAATCTGACCAGTTTCCAACCAGTGCCTCTCTTGTTCCTCAGGCGTAATTTCAGCCTTTTCGCCTTCGGCTAGAGTTTGCGGGTTATCAGAACTTTCAGATTGAGCCGGTTCAATTATCGGCAAATTAGCCGGAGCTGAGCCCGCGGCCTCATCAGATTGTTCAGGGACTGTCATTTCTTCAAGGGGTGCGGGTGAGCTTTCGGTCGCCACCTGATTCTCTTCTACAAAAATGTTTTCGGGCTGCGGAGGCTCATTACCGGCTTTAACTTTGGCTAGAATATCAAGAGAAAGCTCGTCCTTGAAAGACACAACCAGGACTATACCGGCAACCAACCCGAGAATGGCACCAATAACGGTATTTTGCCAAATATTAGGCCGGGCAATTTCGTCAGAAATAGTGGGCGGGTCAACAATTGAAACCTGAATCTTGTCACCACCGCCGTGGTAATCAGAGTTATTCTTGGTCAGAATATCGGTAATGGCGGTGGCCAGTAGCCAGGACTGACCGCGGTCTTCACGGTAAACATCAACGGTAATAAAACCGGTGTCGGGGACTGTCGACACACTGATGGCATCTTCCCAGTTATCCATCTTATCTTCCGGAGTTTCACCGAAATCGTCTTTGACGTCATAGCCACCGTTAAACACCCGCTCCATGAACGAGCCGGTATAGATGACTTTCGAAAAAGTGTTAGTAATCTGCTCAGCTGATTTAGCCGCGGTATATGAATCCATATCGGCGCGGTTTTCCTGGATAACCAGGAGCTGGGCAGAAGTTTTGTATTCTGGAGTCTGGATGATGGTCAGTGAAAAACTCGCCACTGTCACGACAATCACCAGCGCCAGAATAAACTGCCACTTTTTGCGAATTATTTGCAGAATGGCACGACTTTCCATCGTGTTTTGCTCTAAAATAAGCGATTTATGCTAACATCGAAGTTTAGCACGAAAGCTTTCTTATGTCAAGCCTTTTTATTAGAACACACTTCCAGAAAAGGTAAAGGGGAACCCCGAAAGGTTCCCCTTAGATTGCTACTCACTCGCGGATGCGGAGCTTCTGTCCGACCTTGATTCTGGTCGAGCGAAGCCCGTTATCACGCTGGATCTGGCGGATGGTGGTACCATGCTTCTGAGCGATCTCGCCCAGAGTGTCGCCACTTCGGACTTCGTACCAATCGGCACTTGCGATCACGAGGGTGGCACCAGCTTGGATCCCGGAACCGTTCAGTCCGTTCAACCGCTTCAGCTCCGATACCGTCGTATTGAACCGGCGGGCGATCTTGAAAAGGTTATCGCCGCGGCGGATCCGATACGTGATGTCGGGGGATACGGGCTGATCCGGCTTCGCTTCGGGCTCCCTGATCTTCAATACCTGACCAGGATAGATCCGGGAAGTGTCTGTCAGCTGGTTGTCCAGCAGCAACTGCCCTAGATCCACGCCGTAGCGACGGGAGATCCGCCAGGGATTGTCCCCGCGGCGCACCACGTGCTCCGCGAAAGCGGAATCAGCGGTGACAGGAATCGCCAGTAGCTGCCCCGGGTGAATCCGGGTACGACGCCCGAGATTGTTGGCGCGCTGAATTGCCCTTACCTTAGCACCGTACATCTGAGCAATATCCCAAAGGGTATCACCCATTTGCACCGTGTGCTGGCAGCAATTCTCGCGCTGGCCGTCAACCTCACACTGGACGTAGATCGGCTCCGGCAACCGGCACTCCGTTTCGCAGTAGACCACCCAATCATGTGCTTTCAATCCGAAGATCTTGGCATGAAGATTGTAGGCCTGGAGCGAGAAGACGGAGGCACCAGTGCGCTGACGCAGGTGGTACCAACCGTCTCCGGAGCGAATCTGCTCCCATGACAGCTTGGCGGCCTCCGCTTCGATCTCAGTGCCCTGCGACTGGAGCAACCGGTAATTAGCGGTGATAGCCCGCACATACCTGGCTGTTTCCGTCGGCAGGTGGCCGCGCCAGTGACGTCCGTGGCGACGTTTGATTCCGCGCAGCCGAGCGTCACCGCAGTTGTAGGCCGCAGCGCGCTCCTCGAGGGTCGGGAACATGTCGCAGAGGACCCAGTAGTAGCGGACACCGGCCTCTACCCAGCTCATCTCGTATGAGCGGTTGCCGGTTTCTGCTCTTTTCTGAATTTCCATGTTGCGACGAGTATCGGGCATTACCTGCCCGACCTCCCGGGCCCCTTTCGAGCTGACGTGCCAGCGGTCTCCACCGCTTTCCTTGATCAGGAAAGACCAGTACTGGTACCGGTCCACCCCGTACTGTTCGATACAGTGTTCCAGCTCGTCGATTCTCCGTAGCTTGGCCACGGAACCGACGAAACTGGGTGAGTAGCTGGCCTCAACCACACCCGAAAGCATGGCTAAGACAAGCCAAAAACTCAACAAATAGCGCATGATTTCCTCCTCTCGCGCCAGTTTTTCAATTCTCGTTCTTGACCCTACACTCTATCACAAAATAGTAAAAAAGTCAAGCTTTCCGGATATTCAAAAAACCCCCTGAAAATGGGGCTTTTCAACTAAAACCTAGGTTTTTTTACCGGCTCTCCCCTACCCGCACTTTGACCGTTTTCTCTTCATTATTTCGAACGTAGGTTATCTCAATTTCATCACCAGGTTTGTATTCCTGGAGCATGCGCATGAAACCATTATCGAGATTAATTTCCCGCCCCTCTATTTTCCAGATAATGTCGCCGGCTCGCAAACCAACTTGAGCTGCCGGACCACCCGGAGTGACGGCGGGAACATCCTCAGAGGCAACTAAAAGCGCGCCTTCCCAGCGATCAAGATTGTCTATTTGAGCCATGCCGGGGGTAACTGTCTGCCAATTTACACCCAGAGTAGAGCGAACTATCTGCCCGTCAGCCACGTAGGAATCAATCGCTGAGCGCACCAGGGAAACGGGAATCGCGTAGCCAGTAGTCGAATTCCCACCCTGATAAGAGCAGAGACCGATAATTTCACCGTTCAGATCAATCAGGGGACCACCACTATTAGCCGCGGAAATAGTGGCATCTGTCTCCAAGAGTCCTTCCAGGCGGCTTATATTGGTTTCCTGATAGGCTAAAACACCTTTGTTTATGGCTCCCAAAATGCCAAAAGAAGCGTAATTTTCATGTTTTTCATACTTATTCCCAAGTGCCAAAACGCGCTGCCCTAGTTCAATTTCTTCCGCCGGATACAAATTGGCTACGGGCAGGTTATCGCCTTCGATTTTGAGCAAAGCCAAATCATTCAGGGGATCGCGGGCTACTACTTCGGCATCACTAACTGAATAGTCATCCCGGATTATCTTCACCTTGCCGGCATTATCCAAAACGAAATGCTTGTTGGTGACAATTAGACCGTCAGCCGAAACTATGAAACCGGTACCAATTGTTTCCGCCAGCCTGCTGCCGGGATTGCGAACAACTACCGTCACTAGCGACGGTTGATTGGAAGTAATGGCATCAAAGAAAACTGAATCCTCGCTAACAATCTCTTTTTCTTTTTCAATCAACTTGAAAATCGTCTGGCCGGATTCGCTGATTTCCAAGTATTTCTGAAACCGAGGCATTTCCGCCAGCGCCGGAAAAACGTAAAAACTGGCAATTACGGAACCGCCGATACCGGCTATGAAAGCGCAAATTACCAGGATTATTACTAGAAAAGTCCCGGGTTTGCACTTTGCTTTTGTCGTTTTTTCGCTATCCATTTTTTAGACTAAAGGAAGCCAATTTGACGTGCTGATGACCAATATTACTAATACCCCAGTCAACAAAATATACTGCCAAAAACGCTTGCGGTCAAGCTGTTTGAGAAAATAGCTGAGCATCAGACTGCCGATCAGATAAGCAGCCAGAAGCAATAAAATCATGTCGGAAAGTGGCGTGATCGGCCAAAAGGCCAAGCCCCAGGCTACTTGAGCCAAGAGCAAGCCTAAAATTAAGGAATAAACCAGGCTACGCTGCCTTTTTCCCAGCCGAAACAGCGGCCAAAAAAGGAAAATACCAGCGACTACAATGAGCAAAAGCCACAACCAAAACGGCAACGAGAAAAGCAATACCAATTGCCAGGCTGAATATATGAGTAGAAAGAATCCTCCGAGACTTACCAAAATACCGATATCAGGACGAGGCTTCTCCTTCTCGCTTAAGTTCCAGAAATAGAGTCCCCATAATACCAGCAAAGCAGCGAACACCAGCCAGCGGATATTTCCAGCCCGTAAAATAAACACAAAACCGAAGCTACCGGCGGCGAACAAAACACTAAAAGGTAACCAAACCCACGCCCGGTGGATTTCGTGACGAAGTCTCCAGACGGTGATACCGATGGCCAGCAGAACCTCGCCCGCCAGGATCAGGTACCAGTAATCGAGAAAATATTCCAGGCTAATCAGGCCAGCCACTACTATGGCGGCGAAGATAGCGGCGGTAGTAATTCGGATAATAGACATTATCTTTGCCAGCTAAAAGTCTGATATAACCAATTTCCCAGCACTTCCGTATTGGAAAACAGACGGCTATACCCGGTGTCGCCCATCAGAACCGTGATAACCTCGTTATCCTGGTCGCGACCGGAGCGGAATCGCGTCATCAGGCAATAGCCGGCCTCGTAAGTGAATCCGGTTTTACCGCCCGAAATATAATATCGGCTGCCCTCGGTCAGGCGGTTGGTGTTCCTGACCCCTAGTAGGCGCCCGGTGTTGCGGGTGAATATCGTATAATGAGAAGAGCTGGTCGCTTGCATAACTTCCGGATTTTGCAAAACCCGTTGGCTGAGCCGGGCATAATCGCGAGCACTGGTTACATTCCCGGCATCTAACCCGGTCGGTTCTACGAAACGAGTCTGAGTCAATCCCCACTCCTGCGCCTGGGCGTTCATTTGACCGACGAAATCAGCTTCACTCATCCCAGTAGATCTGACTAAAGCTTTGGTGGCATTATTTTTAGATCCGACCAGCATTGTCCAGAAAAGGTCTTTGACACGGACTATTTCCCCCGCCCGCAGATCAACCGAGGCTCCCCCGACGTTGTCCGAGCCGACTATCATCACTTCCTTCTCCCAGCCCGGATTATGGTCCAAAAATACCTGCGCCGTCATCAGCTTAGTTAAACTGGCCATCGAGCGCTGCCGGCCGGCGTATTTTTGGTACAAAACGGCTCCGGTTCTGGCATCAACCGCAATGGCAGCGGCCGCCGAAAAACCAGGGAAATCACTGTCACTGAGCCGAACAATATCAGAACCCTCGCCCTCAAATACAGCCGCGATTGAAAAAGGAAAATGAACAAAGGCCCGGGCGTAATTTTGATCCTCGTTGACATCGGTCGGGATAGACTGCCAGGCTTCCTTTTCCCGGTGCCAGATATAGATCTGCTTATTCTTCAGATTATCTGAGGTAAACGGTATTTTTATAGTGATCGGCTTTTCCAAAACCTGAGGGCGGGCCATCTTTATGTCGTAGAGAAAGACATCGCTGATCAGGTCGGCATTCTCGGGACTGGTTAATTCGCCGTCATAGTTTTCGATTTTCACGCGGGATGGTTCGGCCAGTACCCCCGGCAGAATCCCGATCTCCATATCGGACACAACTGTGTAGCCCTTGGCAATAGTCGCTTCATCCAGATCGACCGTTTTGGCAGTACTAAAACCGGCCGGTACTAATACACCGACAAGCAACAACATAATGCCAAAAATCCGAAGTTTGGAATACTTCATAAATTAGGTTATTGAGCCATTATCAAGTTGCCGCCCTGGTCCAGTTCAACGAAATGGGAAACCGTCCCCTGACGGTAAGATTCACACTGGTTGACCTCTTCATTGTCCACCGCCTCCCGGGGGTCATGAGCAACATCACAGGCCCAGCCTTCGACAATTTCCTCGGAAATACACGGCCCCGCACTCATGTCTTCACCGGCGGCAAATTTTTGCTGGAAAAGTTCCTGGCACCGCGCGACTGCCAAATCTTCGCTCGACTGCTGACCAACCTCGACTTTGTCCAAACCAGTGAGAGCGTCAGTAGTTGACTCTACGTTTTCCCTGGTCTCTTCGCCGCAGCCAGCTAATACAAATACGGCTGCGACTACCAGAATAAATAGTAGGTAGCGCATAATTATTTAAAACCTAAAACATTTTTGATCTGCTCCGGGTTATCGGCCGAGAAGCCGACTGACTTGGCGCCGTCACTCCGGTCTACCTGCAGTCCCTGCCCCCAGCGAGTGTTGTAGACCGTAAAGCCAAGAGAAGACAGCCTGATGCCGATACCGCCGGTATTGCGAAAAGTTAGATTGATATCAGATACGGATTTTATGGCTGAGCGCGGCACCCGGTGATGGAAAATTCCGTATGAAATATCAAGTTCATGCGTAGTGATAGCAATTTTCATCCGGGAAAAATTGGCCACTACCAAAATCATCAGCACGATAATGGCTATGAAAAACCACCATAAATAACCTGGTATTGGCTCGGCATAGGTGGTACTAATTGCCATCACAAAAATCAGGATACCGACAATAATTACCGCAATAAGATATGTCCAGATTGGGGCTTTCTGGATTTCCTCGTATTCGACTTGATTCATAAGGTTATTTTCTTTAATTATAGCAAAAACCAACGCCCCGGCAAACCTTATATTGGCCATTTAACCTATACATGTTAGAGTTTGTATACAGCAAAGGAGGCCATAATGAAGGTAGATACAGGGACCATCGCCTGGTCGCTTATCATTTTCTGTGCCCTGGCCGTACTAGCATCTTGGTGTATCCTGGCCCGGGAAAAGACTGCTGCCATCAGCTTCACTCAGCTTCTCAAAATTGAGCTGCTAGCCGGTATCAGCGGCGCCCTGTGCCTGGGAGCTTACAGCGTCCCATCCCGCACTCGGGAAATCAATCGCGCCCGCAGGCGACTGACTAGAATCATTGAGGCGGGACAGCTGGAGATTCAAACCAGACGGCAGATAAAAACCAAACCTTGGGATTGGGCCATGCTGGCAACCTGCCTCTCTGGCATATTCCTGGGCGGCATAGTCTTGCACCTGGAACACCTTCTGCTTTCCGCCATCGGCAGCTCCACAGCAGTGCGGCTAATCCTGGCAGGCTCATTCTTTGCCGGCGGTGGTTTCGCCCGGGCTTTGATCTCGGAAGCCGCCAAAGGACACCTGAAGGGCCTGAACCAAGCTCACCAGCAAGCCTGCGACCAAGTCGCTCGTAAAATCTCTACCTCAGCAACAAACCGGCCTGCCTAGGACCTCCTGGGCAGGCCCTTTTCTTACAAAAAACGCGCCGCGGGCGCGATTTTTATATGAACAAAAAATGAGAAAACCTAAAACTATGATAACAGCCTTTACCCTCTGGCGTTACCAAATTTCAGGATTAATGCTCTCGGGTTATCTCATCAGCCTTTGGCGGTAAACTTGTTGCAGCTACCTTGGGCTACAACATCATGACCAAAGCACGTGCCGGCACTGCCGTCACCGGTGGCATTAAAGAAGCGGCAGTCTTTGCACTGCTTGCCGGCTTCTCCCTGCGGAGTGTACTGGACGTCGTCCATAGTGAATATTTATAAACTAGAAAACGAGACTAACGTAAACTAGGGGAACTTCCTTTTTTGCGACGGTGGCGGCGAATAAGGAAAACTATCAACCAAACGATGAACGCAATAATACCGATAATTATCGCCAGAAACAGCCCGACTAGATTCCAATAAGCAGTCCAGGGAGATTTTTCGAAAAAATCACGCTTTAGGGCCGGCAAATCCCGATAAGTTTTCACTATTTCAGTCAGTGGAAATTCCTCTTTTTCACCGACTACGAAAACATACTTACCCTGATTGTCTGGGCTGAATACTTTGAAGTTATACGTGCCAGCATCCACCAAAACACCTTCGGGTAATACCCCCTCCTCGCGTTCCGGATTAGCGCTGAATTCCGGACCCTCGAAATACCAGTCACCAGCGAACTCCTCCCAGTAATGCGTCCAGCCATGATTGGTGCCATCCAGCAAGGCCACAAAACCTGCCGGCTCTTCTTCATGACTGTGGACCACACCTTCATCATGATCATGGTTTTGGTCAATTGCTGTTTCTTTGGTTATCTCTAAGGAAACATCTTTATCTATCCCCGATATATCAGGGACCAGGATTCCGGCATAAAGCCGGAAAGGGACATTAGATTGAACTTGATAATACGCCGGCTCCCCAGTTAATTCTCCGTAGAAAGCCTGGGAAACCTCCGGGTTCTCTACTTGAGTTACTTCTGTTCCTGTAACCAACCTGGGTTGATGAGCCCAAACATAGCTACTGCAACAAAAACCGATCAGAATAAGCAAGGCTATTATTTTCTTTTTCATATCTTATATATAACTAATATTAGCCCATAAACTGAACAAAATATTCAGATTTATTATAGCATTTTTATGTTTTTCTAAAAAGCAAAAGCCTACTTCGGAAGGAAGTAGGCTTGGTGGTCAGGGGCGACGTAGACGGCCAACTACCTGAACGCTGGTAGAGGGAGATGTGCCCAAACAACAGACATCTCTCTTGCCACGAACGAAATTGCCGGGAGCGCCGACAGCCGTGACTTTGTAGTACTTGCCATTGTATACGCAGTAGTATGCTCCAAACAGGCGAAAGACATCGCCATGTCGCAAACTGCCCAGTGATGACCAGAAACTGTTTTTCAGCACCGAAAACCTCCTTTATATGATCGGGGCCCGCACCAACACTCACTACCGGAGGCGCTACTGCGCTCCCAATCAGTCGGACCCCCCATTATAGGCAACAGGTAATCATAGCCGGCAGACAGAGACTGTCAAGGAATTGCCGCTAATCTCTGACAGCGTATTTCAGTATCTCCCGCTCGTCACCATCATCCGTCTTCATCACCGGGCCATCATCCGCCGTATTCCCGTAGGCAACGTGCGGGCGATTATCAGCGTCAATTGCTATTGAGGGAATACCCATCCGGTCAACATTCTCATAGCGCCAGCTATCTTCGGTCTCCGGCATAACGTGAATCAGCTTTTCTGACTCATCGTTGGCGTAAACGACATGGGGTAAATTATCATGGTCAACTGCTAACCGAACACCTTCCTGGTCACCGCTATTATCGTCGATTTCAGAGAGTTCCCAATCGCCGTTCTTTTTAGCATATTTAATCGCGCCTTTTTGAAAATCATGGTAAGCAATGTGAACAACGTTATCTGAACCAACGCCAATACCGCAGTCACCACCGGCCTGGGTCTGGGTATCCACAATTCCGGTTTGCCAGTTACCAGCAGTGCCATGAGCGTAGCTGGCCCGCTGGCTGGTATCGTTATCGCCGCTGCGATAACAAACGTGAGCGGAGTCATCGGCTGCCAGCGCCAGGTACGGATCCTGACCTTCCTTGGCGATCACCTCGGTGTCCCAACTGGCACCGTCGCGGCGGGCATACTTAATGCCGCCAACCAGGTCATTGTCCGGGCCGATATCTAAATCTAGATCATCGCCCTCGTCAGAGTCATAGTCAAGCCCGGCCGGGCCGCGCTCAAAACTATAGACCACTACCGGGTCTTCGTTTTGATCAAGTGCGATTGAAGTTCCGACAGTGTGGTGCTGGTCATCCTGCTCAATTTCGGAAATTGCCCAGCTATCGCCCGTGTTTTCGGCAAATTTGGCGGCGCCGGTAGAGGCGCTTACGTAACTGACATATATAGTCCCGTCTGAGTCAACAGCTACACCACTCTCTTCACCAACATCACCGTCACTGTCAATAGTTTCGGTCTGCCAGCTACCGCCTTGCAGCCAGGCATGCTTGAGATCCTCGTTGCTCTGGTCATAGTAAGTTATATGCGGTGTGCCGTCTGCCGATAACGCAATCGACGCATCAATTCCTACCCAACCATCATCATCCACAACCTCGTTCTGCCAACCCTTACTGATGTTAGGGGTGTTATCATCTGTCATATCGCCGCCCCAGTCACAGCCAGACAGGAGAATCAATCCGAAAATCACGGGCAAAATCCAAAGGGTTTTTTTGATGTTCATAGTTTTTATTTAGGAGGAGGAGCCGTTTCCGGCGGTGGTTCATTCCCCGGGACAGGTTGCCCGCCCGGCGTCCCCTCAGAAAACTTATAAAACATAAGATAGTTACCCTCAGAAACTTCTATGACCGAAGGATCCGCCGTTACCATACCAAGTGAACTTGTGAAAATGTCTTGGGCAGGGGGGAAGCTCAGCGGATCTGTTGATTTCGAAATCTCTATCCCGGCTGTGTAGAGATAGTAATCTACACCGTGCTTGAATATGTCCGGAACGGCGCTGTCACGGTATGCAATTTGTGGATCAACAAAGTTTAGGCCGTCAGATGAAGTCGCTACGTAAACCTGATTGTTTTCAATGTCGCCGGTATACAAATACCAGATGCCATCATCATCGGCCAGTACTGACGGGTCTAGGGTGCCGTCTTGTTCGAAGCGCACCCCCTCTTCTTCCCGAAAATTTAGCCCGTCATCCGAAACCGCTGAATAAATCCGAAAAGGCTCGCCCGGCGTCTTGTCCACATTGATATCAAAGTAATACAACCGAATTCGTCCGTCATCTAAGAGGACAGGATCAGGATCAACCGGGACCTTCTGACCGGTGCCGGAAATTTTAGCGATTTGTTCATCACTCCAGGTTTGACCTTTATCAGACGAAGTTATCAGGCCAATTTTCTCCGGGACACCGTTTTCGGAAACATCGACAAAATAAACATAAATAACACCGTCTTTTACAACTGCTCCCGGTACCGAGGAGTGCTCGGCCAGAATCTCCCCCGAATCCTCCCAGGTTACCAAATCGGAACTGGTAGCGTAGGTAATTTTATCCCGGTACGGGCCTGCGTCCATCGTTGACCACTGGTAATCTTCAGGGTCAAATTGCAAAGCCTCGTCCTCGATTTTTTCATCCGAGGTGATAATTTCCACCGCCGGCTCCTCGCCGCAGCCGCTAAAGAGCACAATTGCAGCCAACAGCGGCAAAGCCAGCCAGAGATAATTAGATTTGCGCATTTGGTTTATATAAGTCTAAGATAATGCAAAGGGAAAGCTTACCAACACATTGGCATTTGAAGCCATATCAAGGGTCTGGACTTCTCCCAGCCAATCCAGTATCCCGACCGTCCCGAAAGTAAACGTGAAAACGAAAATAGCGGCACCCAACAAGATCATAACCACCGGCCAGCGCCAACCGAAAGTCTGGCCGGACATAATGACAAATTTGCCCCGCCGTCGCCACCGGAGTGGCAATACAATCGCGATTACCAGCAGCACAATCGACAGGATTGGCAGGATAACATGATAAAGCCAGCTGCCTTCGGCAAGCGCCTGGCCCCAGTAGCCGACCCGCCAGCCAACTGACGCAAGGTAGGTGATATAACCCAGAGCCGCCGCTTCCAGCATGACCAGAATGAAGAAAGTAGCTAGTTGATTGGTCGAAAGTCCGCCCCCGCCGTTGACTACATCCCTGGCCGCTCGTTTCCATTTCCAGACCAGAGCGATTATAACGATTGCCAGCACTACCGCTATGATCGGGATCGCAAAAACCTCCAGGTAATACCAAAAACTGAAGTTCGCTGGTATCTGCCCGGCGGCCAGTGCGTTTGCAACAAACGCAAACATTCCCAAAAACAATAATGAACTAAGAACAGAAGCTTTTCGACCCCAATTTGAAAATTGATTCATGTTTTTATAATGAATAATATCTTAAGGTTTTTGAAGCCCACGTAGGCTTAACTAAATTTATATTTCTTTTTGATTGTCTCCCGTATTTTCCAGGTACATTCCAAACCTTTGGGAAAAACCACCCAGTCGCCGGCGCCGAAATCAACCGACTGATCACCGCAGGCAACCGTAGCTTTGCCGGACAAAATGTAGCATGTTTCCGTCTGATCATATGACCAGGGAAATTCAGACGGTTCTTTGGCCCAATCACCCCAAGACTCCGTTTCTTTTATCTGCTCGGGGGTGGGCTTACTAACTTGGATTGGCATAAAAAAGTGCTTATTGACCTACTTCTATTTTAACATTTTCTGACCAATTTAGAAATATTGCCTGAATTAACTTGAAAGCAAACAAAACCTGCTATACTAAAAACATGCGACTCTGGAGCTTACATCCGCAATATCTAGATCCTCAAGGCCTCGTGGCGCTGTGGCGCGAGGGGCTTTTGGCGCAAAAAGTGCTCCAGGGTGAGACGAAAGGCTATACCAAGCATCCGCAGCTCCATCGTTTTCGGGAAACCCCGGATCCGACAGCGGCTATTCAAAGCTATCTATATTATGTCTGGCTGGAATCTAAAGCGCGCGAGTATCAGTTTGATAACACCAAAATTGCCAGACCGAAACGAGAACACCGGATCATCGTCCCTACCGGACAACTCAAATACGAACGGGAACATTTGCTCAAAAAAATCAGTGAGCGCAGCCCCAACCATTTAAAAAACCTGCCCGATGACAATTGGCAGGCACACCCGTTGGTGAAAGTTGTTCCCGGGGAGATTGCGGATTGGGAAATTATTTAGTTTCCTTCAACTTCGCCAGCTTCGGTGCAATCACCAGCCGGCAATAGGGCTGGTTTTTATTTTTGGCAAAGTAATCTACGTGGTAATTTTCGGCCGGCCAAAACTTATCTAGTTTTTTCACTTCCGTCACAATTGGCGCAGAGAAATTAGTTTGGGCTGCTGCCAGCGCCCGGCGGACAACCGTGCCTTGATTTTCATGGTTATACAAAATGATCGATCGGTACTGGGTGCCAACATCATTCCCCTGCCGATTTAGGGTGGTCGGGTCGTGGATTTCGAAGAAAACAGCCAGTAGATCGGGCAGTGAAATTTGGTCAGGATCAAACTCGACTTTGACGACTTCGGCGTGGCCGGTTTTGCCGGTGCTGACACTCTCGTAAGTAGGGTTGTCAACCGTACCGCCGGCGTAGCCCGGGGCAGCCCTGCTAACACCGGTAATGGTTTTGAGTAGCGCTTCCAGGCACCAGAAACAGCCGCCACCAAGTACAATGGTTTCAGTCTTTGCCATCGGGTTTAAAATCTAGGGAAATGGAATTGACACAGTGGCGGGTATTTTTTGGAGTCATTTTTTCA
>Ga0180432_10003835_pt1 | contig 21124 bp, 20 predicted proteins | sample SS_ome_10_FD_132414 | JGI IMG/M metagenome (GOLD analysis project Ga0180432, IMG submission 132414) | Hypersaline lake sediment archaeal communities from the Salton Sea, California, USA - SS_1_MS_2 metaG | ecosystem: Environmental > Aquatic > Non-marine Saline and Alkaline > Hypersaline >...
AGTATTAGATAAGCTGAATAAAAACGGAGTTCCCTATAAAGAACGTTTAAACGAATATGGATCGAATTATAAATCTTGCCGAAATGAAAATTTTAAAAAAGGAGGTTAATAGATGAACAGAAATAAAATATCACGTATATTTTACCCAATTATAATCATGCTATCATTTTTTCTGATCACTGCTTGTGCCGGTACCCCGAGCGGTCCGGGAGCAGCCCCCAGCATGGTTAATGCCGAAAACCCGGTGGAAATGGTCAACCAGTTGGGTGGGCACATCGCCGATGCTCGCAAAAATCAGGTGAATGTGCTTTCACCGACCTGGTACGCCAAGGCTGAGGGGTCCTATATAGAGGCCAAAGATGATCTTGAAAAAGGCAAAGAGCTTTCGGATATCCGGAAATACGTGAACAAAGCAGAAACCCAACTCCAAAAAGCAGAAGAAATGGCTAAAATATCTCGAACGACCTTGGGCGAGGTGATTGAAGCAAGGAACAAGGCTCGTGTTGCCGGTGCTACGGATTTGGGCAAAGATTATGTGGCAGCGGAAAACCGGTTTCTCAACCTTACCCAAGCCATAGAGAATAATGATTTGCGCTATGCTCAAAACAACCAGAAAACTCTTGCTAACGTGTTTCGCCAATTGGAGATTCGGGCAATTAAGGAAAAAACCATTGGTGAGGTCCGCACGCTCATCGACCGGGCCGAAAAATCCGGTGCTAAGAAAATAACACCCAAATCATTTGCCTTGGCCCAAGAAAAATTGAAGGAAGCCGATGAATTCATCACCGAAAATCCTTACGATAAAGATATCATGAAGAAGAAAGCCGATGAGGCCCTGTTTATGGCCAAGCGGCTTCATCCCATAATGGATCAGAGCCGGAAGATCAAGCCCATGTCCCCTGAACATGTCGCCTTATGGATGGAAGAAATCCTGCACAAAATGACCCGTAAACTGTCGGCTCCGGATATGCGGGATCAGGACTTTGAAGTTCAGGTGGAGAATATTCTCGGCTCAATCGGGACGCTGCAGTCTGACCATGATTTTATGATGGCCAAGGTAAATTCCCAGCAAGAACAAATGGATCTTTTGAATCAGCGCATCGGTCTGCTCGACAAACAGACTCGTAGAGGTCAGGCCGAAAAAGAACGTCTGGCAGCCGAAAAACAGTTCAACCAACGATACAATGAGGTCCAGACATTTTTTGACAGTGACGAGGCTGAAGTTTACAAACAGGAAAATCAGTTGGTTATTCGTTTAAAGGCCATTAAATTTCCGGTGGGCCAGAGCGTCCTTATGCCGGGAACTTATACTCTGCTGACGAAGGTCCAACGGGCCATCAGAACCTTCGGAGAACCTCGAGTGGTGGTCGAAGGTCATACAGACAGTACCGGCTCGGATGAAGTTAACGAGTACTTATCCCAACAAAGGGCTGAAGCAGTTATGGAATATCTGATTGCGAATAAGACCCTGCCATCCAATAAAATTATGGCCGTTGGATACGGATCGGTAAGGCCTCTGGCGTCCAATAAGACATCTGAAGGACGGGCCATCAATCGCCGCATCGATGTGGTTATTACGCCTACAGTAAAGCCGGCGCCTTAGACCCCATACTTCAAAGTTTAACAAGGCTTCAGAGAACCGTTATTCTTGTTACCGTGCCCCTGGAAATCGGAACCGGGACTCATTAGAAAGGGTCTCCGACCGAGGCGCGGAGAGGGAGCTATCAAACATGCCTGACCGAACAACAGATACTGATGTTTCTCATGTGACTGGCGGGCCTTGGCGTCGGTTTTTCCTTAACCGCTGGATGCTAGCCGGGGTGGGACTAGTTTTGGTGTATGCCCTGCTTGGTTTTTTGCTAACACCCTGGCTGTTCAAACGGTATGTGAGCAATTACGCCGCAGAACAGCTCAAGCGTAAAGCTTTAATTGGAGAGGTTCGCGTGAATCCTTTCCTATTCACATTTGATGCCAAAGGTTTTTCTCTAAAGGAGGCGGATGGTGCTCCCATTATTGGCTTCGGGCGCCTGTTCGTAGACTTCGAGCTTTCGAGCCTCTTCCGCTGGGCGTGGACGTTTGCCGACATTCGCATGGAACGACCGTCTCTGCATGTGGAGATCCGGCACGACGGCCGTCTCAATCTCACAGCACTTTCTGACAATTTATCCAAGTCGGAGGGTTCTCCGCCCGAAGCCGGTCACCCGCCGCGACTGCTGCTGCAGCACGCTGAAATCATCGACGGCAGCTTCACCTTCAGTGACCAGTCCGACCTTACTCCTGCCACCGAGACATTTGCGCCTCTTAACATCGAGTTTAAAGATATATCTACACTTCCGGATCGAAAAGGCCCATACACCGTCAGGGCCAACCTGCCCGGCGGCGGCACGGTGGGCTGGCAAGGCCAGGTATCTTTGCAGCCCATCTTTTCCCAAGGCCAGCTAAACGTGTCCGGCTTTAAGCTGGCCACAGCCTGGAAATTTGCACAGGACGAGGTAAATCTTGCCGAGCCGGCGGGTGTGATGGACTTCAGCACCCACTATCGATTCGACTATCGAAAACACAACGCCTTTTTGGTGTTGAAGGACTCAAAACTCGCGTTCAATGGAGTTGTGCTCACGGAAAAGAGCAAGAGAGACCCTATACTTGCTTTGAAAACAATTGAAGTTGCCGACATGAGCTTCGACCTTCACGCACGGGAGGTTATGGTTCCGAACATCAGCGTGCGTGACGGTAGAATTGCAGCATGGGTTAATGAGGAGGGGGTGTTTAACTGGCAGAAGCTTGCCGTACGCCGGCAACCCGCGGAAGTGACTGCACCCATTCCCGGTGCTTCAGCATCGACCCGCCGGCCGTGGCACTTGAAAGCAGGAGCGGTGAACGTTGAAAACGTTGCGTTGGATTATACAGACCGCAGTCGCGCGACGCCTTTGACCCTATCCATTAACGGAGTTAATATTCTGTTGAATGCGTCGGCAGAGGTTGGCGCCGAGCCGTCAAAAGCAACCGTGGATGGTTTGAAGGTGAAGTTGAGCCACATCGCCCTTTCGAAGACAGGCGATGATATCTCCCTCATCGCGATAGACATGCTCGCGCTGGATCATGGTCGTATCGATATGGGCAATCGTTCAGTAGTACTAAAACGAGTGGCTGCAACCGGCGGAGGATCACGCGTGGTGCGCGGCAAAGGCGGCCGGATCCGGCTGGCTGAGATGCTGGCGCCCGGTGATCGGGGCAAGTTAAAGCGCGAGATCATCGAGACCGGTGAGAAGGCTCGATCCCAGGGCAAGCCATGGTCTTTTAGGCTTGATGCGTTTGATTTGAACGACTTTCGTGCAGCGTTGCAGGACCATACCATTGACCCGGCCATGGTTTACGACCTGCAAGATATCCGCGCGTCGTTGAAAAATATTACCAATGACGGCAAGACCCCGATCCAGTTTGACGCTGGGTTCATTGTGGTACAGGGTGGAAAGGTAAACCTCAACGGCCAGGTCAGCCCGCTAGTAGATCATGCCCAAGCACGCGCGAAGATTGTGGGAATTAACCTCAAGCCGCTGCATCCGGTGGTAGCCAAATTCACATCCCTTGCGCTCGAGTCTGGAAAAGTTAACGTGTCTGCCCGCGTGAAATATCGCGCCGGAAAATCCGGACCACAGTTACGAGTTAAAGGTTCCGTAAGTGTAGACAGGCTCAGGCTAAACGAAGCTGTTACCGGCGAACGCTTCCTTGAATGGAAGAAAATGTCCGCTAATGGACTGACGTTTGGTCTATCGCCCCATGGACTGCAGATCGAGGAGGTTAGGCTGCTGGAGCCCGGCGCCAAGGTTGTTATCTTCAAGGACCGCAGCATAAATTTGGTCAAGGCGATAAAAGCCCCGAATGTGGCCGGCACTGAGAAAACACCGAACCTCAAACAGGTCCCGGCCGTGGTGCCGCACACAAACCAGACGCTTTTCCCGGTGAGCATCGATCGGGTTCGCGTGGAAAAAGGCGTTGTTGATTTTGCTGACCTCAGTCTTGTCCTGCCGTTCGCCACCCGGATCACTGATTTTAACGGAGGTGCTGCGGGCATTTCTTGTGATCCTGAGAGCCGTGCCTCTGTGTCGCTGGAGGGCAAAGTCGACCCATACGGACTTGCAACCGTGAAAGGAAAGTTGAGTCCGTTCACGCCCAAAACGTTCACTGACATCGTGGTGTCGTTCCTTAACGTGGAGATGACGCCGCTCAGCCCATACAGCGCCACGTTTGCCGGGCGAAAAATCGCATCCGGCACGCTTAGCCTCAACCTGGGATACAAAATCAAGAACAGCGAACTTCTTGGAGATAATGAGGTGGTGTTGGAACAGTTCACGCTCGGCGATCGAGTGGAGGCGCCGAATGCGGTCAACCTGCCGCTGGATCTGGCGATTGCTCTCCTTACCAATGCTGAGGGTAAGATAGATGTGGCGGTGCCGGTGCACGGCAACTTGGACAACCCGAAATTCAAATACGGGCATGTAATTCGGCAGGCGTTTATCAACCTGATTAAAAAAATCGTGACTGCGCCATTCCGAGCACTGGGCGGCATTCTGGGCGATAAGAGCGATAAGATGGACGCCATCTCTTTCTATTCCGGGAGTCATCGCCTGCTGCCGCCGGAGCTGAAAAAGCTAAAAAAGGTGGTTCATGCCCTGGAAAAGCGGCCCAAGCTGAGGCTTGTGGTGCAGGGCCGTTTCGATCCCAAAGTCGATGGTGAGGCATTGCGTACAGAGCGTGTAAGGCGTGCCCTCGCCGTGCAGATGGGCGTAAAGCTTACTTCCGAACAGAGGTTGGGGCCTATCGCCTTGGACAACGCAAAGACCCAGAGAGCTTTAGAAGAGTTACTCGAAAGGCGCAGTGGTGACAACGCGGTAGCTAATTTCAAAATGCGGTACGAAAAAATGACCGGCAAGAAGGCCAAACGGGTGAATTCGGCCCTGGCATTTTTCGGCTGGGAGAGTTCAGATACTACCTTTTATCAGGCAATGTTCAAGGAGTTGGTAGGGCAAGAGCCGCTTAAGGACAACGACCTCCGTGATCTTGCTCAGCGGCGCGCGGAAGCCATTATAAAAAATCTCAAGACAACCGGAGGTCTGGATGTCACGCGGGTGACCCTAGGAAGTTCCGGTCCGGCGGAGGATGCCTCCACGGAGACCGTCGACACCAGGCTCACACTGGACGTCATCAAGCCCTAAGATCTCACTAAAAATGCTGAGGCTGCAACTGTTCACTGGAAATACAAAGATAGGGAATTGGCTGAATTTGTAAGTTCAAAATATAATTCTAAATGTTAGAAACAGTTCCCATGCCACGACAAGCATAAACACGCCAATGGTATATGAAAAGAGAGAGCGAGTGTAAATTTTAATTTTCCTAAGAAAAACATTATTGAATATTACAAGAATAATTACAGAATAACATACTAAAATATATTTCACACTCATAAAGGTCAACGGGCCGAAGTTAAGAAAATATGCCATTATAGGATTGATTTCCGTAGCCCCGTGATCTAACAAAAATAAAGTTAACAAACCATCGATTATATTTAGAAAAAGAAAAACTACTATCGCTCCAAAGAGCGTTGAACTATATTGATCAAAATAGAAAAAATTGTTCTTGTCGTCCTGCCGACGTATTTCTTTTCTCCTCTTGTAAATAAACAATGATTTTATTTCCGGAATCTTATGTCTACGCCGGTCTTTTCCAGATCTTCTATCCAAGTGAAATATATTTTTTGTGTGTTCGGTCATAAATAAAAGAGACGATGTCAGGGTTAATAAATTTTGAATGCAATATTCTACTTAATCAAAAATTGTGCCAGATGTGTTAATTAAATAAATTATAATGATATCAAATATTTATTATTTTTTAAAAATTAATGAATTAGTAATTGTGAAATATATTTCATACTAATTTATGTAATTGGTTATACATTTTCAGGGGTTTTGGTAATTAAAAGAATGGATGATAGGTGTTGAATCTGATTTTTATTTCAGATATATGTAATCAACACCAATTGCTTTCGGATTGTAATACTGGCGCAAGGTCTACCTTAATCAAACTCCCCAACTTTTGGTCATATAAAGGTAATCGTTATCATCAAATTCAAAGCTGAGGAGAGAACCCATGTCCGGGAGAAAGTTGTTTTACCTAAGCATTGTTTTATTTTCCGCAGTAACGGTAAGTTCAGCATTATTCAATTGCACTAGTGGTGAACAAAAATCCATACCCATGGAAAAATGGGTTTCTCCACAAGGGGTCGTTTCGGTATTAAAGCCGAAAGAGTGGAATGTGGAGGAGAACTACACCGGCAACTCTTCGAGCATTGTTGTTTGTGATGACTCAAGAATAACTGGTATTACGTTTTTTGTTTCAAGGAACGATTCAGGGATTAGGGATTCACTTTGTCTTCTCGGGGAGAGTGTAAAGAAAAATAGAAAAAAATTTCCTGATTTCAAGTGTAACAACACCTGGGCTGCTCGTGATAAATCCAAAGCAATTACAGACATTTCTTATACAGCAAAGGGAATTCCTGTTTTAGGCAAATTCTATTATTTTGTTAATCCAAACCAAGTACTATTTATGAGTTATCAGTCACCAGGAGACAAATTTTCAAAACACAAAGGAATTTTCCTTACCATTTTGAACAACATCAACTTTTATGATCAGTATGAAGAGCAGAAAAGGTCACGGTCAATAGAGAAGCAGGTTATGCAGGCCGTCCAGCCGGTTCAAGCACAGATGGTTTGGCGCCAGGCACCTGACGGCTCTGCAAGATTCATGGCCCCTGCCAATTGGCAATACCAAGCTCAAAAAGGAAAGACACTTGTCGGAAGCGAGCAGGAGGATGCCGGATTTGTTTTTACAAGCGTAGAGTCTTTTGCAAAGGACCACGGAGTTCGGGTCCCGGGAGTGCTTATATCCCGGTATCTGCCTCCTGACCAGTTTGTCGGGTTATTCCTGAAACAATTTGGGAAAGCCGGCAATGTTCAGGTCATTGAAAAAATTCCTGATCATCGGACAGTCCAGCAGGCGGCGCAGGTTTTAAGATCTCGATGTGAAGCACAAGACCTTGTTGTAAAGTTTTCATCGAAAAGCGGGAGGAGCTGTCTCTCTACTTTCAAGGTCATTACAGCGCGTCCCGCCTTATTTAGTGGGCAATGGTGGTCAATAGTGGGAGGCTTCTGGGCTCCGGAGAGTAGATTTGCCGCATACGCCCCGCTTCTTGAGAAAATTGCAAAATCTTATCAAGTTAATGATGTTTGGGCTAAAAACTATATACAGTCAGGTCTTGCAAATCTGAGGCGCCTGAAGCAGAAAACACAACAAGCGATCCAAAAGCTTCATCAAGCAAGATACGACCAACAGAGATCGTGGGAGGCAAATCAGGCGAGGAAGGACTACTCGAATTGGAAATTTTCTCAATACTTGAGGGGTAAGACAAGCTGGGTTTCAGATCTTGAGGGAGGAAAGGTCTACCATACAGATTCCTGGGGAACCAAGGATACATGGACGGGCGACTACTACGAGGGAAGCCCGTATAATTATGTAAATTTCAAGGGCAGAAACCCTAAACATCCTTCCCTTGAGGACATGCAAGAGATAAACTCTTTTGAGCTCTACCAAAAATATATACAGGGTCAGTAATAGGAATTAGAAAATGTTATATTGAGATTTCAGTTAAACTTTCTGACCGTAATACCTGTTTATAAAATGCATCGGATTGCCTATTTTATTACTCCCCATGGCTTTGGTCATGCGGCCCGTGCTTCAGCGGTTATGGACGCTGTCAGGATAACCTTTCCTTCCGTTTCATTTGATATCTTTACCACAGTTCCCAAATGGTTTTTCGATGACTCGTTATTGGGTCGGTTTACATACCACGAATTTCCGTCGGATGTCGGACTGTTACAGAAAACGCCTTTTTCGCATGATTTGGAAGAAACCATTGAAAGATTGGACCGATTTCTTCCGTTTAATCCTGCACTGCTCTCAGAAACAGCAGATTTTCTAAAACGACGGGCATGCCGGCTGGTCGTCTGTGATATCGCCTCCATAGGGATTTCCATTGCAGCAGAAGCAGGGATTCCTTCTGTTCTAATAGAAAACTTCACGTGGGACTGGATTTATGAAGATTTTATATATGATAATGCCCATATGGGCCGCCATGTGGACTTTTTACGGAAAATATACCGGGCGGCTGACTATCACATCCAGGCTTCTCCGGTGTGCAATCCGCAGAAAACGAATATGACCACGGTCCCCATCAGCCGACAGGTCAGGGTGTCATGCCTGCGGGTAAGAGAGGCGTTGGGAGTCTCTCCGGAAAAGAAAATGGTCCTGCTGACCACCGGCGGCGTGCAAGAAAAATACCGGTTTTTAGAAAGCCTCACCTCGCAACCGGAGATTTGTTTTGTTGTTCCCGGCGGCAGTGATCGGCCTGAACGACATGACAATTTAATTCTTTTGCCCCATCGCTCCAATTTCTTCCATCCGGATCTGGTTAACGCCGCAAATGCCGTGGTCGGTAAAGCCGGATATAGTACCATTGCTGAAGTCTATCAGGCGGGAGTGCCGTTCGGTTATGTACCTCGATCAAATTTTCGTGAAACGGCCAAGCTGGTTGCATTTATTGAGAAAGAGATGAAAGGACTCTGTATCAGTATCGAAGATTTTAAGGCCGGCAAGTGGCTCCGGAATATTTTCCAACTATTGAATCTTCAGCTCACTCAACGGTTTGACCGCAATGGATCTTATCAGGCAGCTGCTATTATAACGGATCTTGTGAAACAGGAGCAAAACTTAAGATAAAGGCATAGTAAATTGGAAACGTTTACAGATTTGAAAGACTTTGTTGATAATCCTTATTTCCATGATCAAAGAAAGAAATGCGTATCCAATCTGGATATCGAAAGTATTGATCCGCCCATCGTCGAATTAATCAGCGGTTTGGCAAAATTGGATTACTGTTTTACTTTGCAAAGCTGCTATGGCCACTTTTTGCACAATAACCAAAAGAACCCTTACAATATTGAACCTTTACCCGTTTCGAATAGTATTTCGAATGTCGAATACAAAATAGCCTATATCGCCCTGTGTTTAGAAAATAGTAAGCAAGGAAGGTTCTTATTTCAACATTTGAGAGACATCCCTTCAATTGAACCGGAATATATTCAATTCGGATGTGCAGAATGGTTTTGGGAGAGACAGGTAAATTCATATGCGTTGCAAGTCGAACCAAAAGATTATATGACAAAAGACAGGTTGACTCTTGATTATTGGGAAGCACTTCACATAGAGAAAGTCAGAAAAAAATTTTTCGCTCAGTTAAGAAAGCTCGTTCAAGATTTACTAAATCTAAGAAAGACCGACTCACCGTGACCTTTTTATGTAATTAACGAAAAATTTTGAAATATATGCAATGGGCATAGACAGACATGGGATAGGAAAAAAATACAGGAGGAAAAAAGACAAATGAAGCGAAACATATTGATGATAAAACTGGTGGTACTGGCGATATGTGTGTTTTCGATATTGTCGCTCGTCGCATGTAGCAAGGTCAGCAAAGAAAATTATGATAAAATCAAAATCGGAATGAGCTACGAAGAGGTGGTTGGGCTTTTGGGAAAACCGAACACATGCGAAGACCCGGTGCTAAAAACGAAAAATTGCATGTGGGGCTCATCCGAGAAGCAAATCAAAATCAAATTCGTAGGGGATATCGTTGCTTGGCGGTCCAGCAAGGGCATCTAATCCAAAAATTTTGAGTTTCATATTCGTATGTTGAAGGTTTACATTTCGCATTTCACGAACAGGTAGACATCAATGCCTTAAAACCTCTTCCATAGGCTTTGCAAAATGAAAATCATGATGTTCGGAGAAATGCCTCAGAAGCCTTTTCAGTCGACATATTTTCTCAGGTGGGGAGGGGACTTGGATTCGGGTTAAAGAATGAAAGAAAAGTATAATGACAAATTTCTGATACACATCTGACACGCAAAACAGGCACTTAGAGAAAATTCTAAGTGCCTGTTTAAATATATAAATTGTGGTGCCGAAGGCCGGACTTGAACCGGCACGGGTCGCCCCACTACCCCCTCAAGATAGCGTGTCTACCAAATTCCACCACTTCGGCACATTTGAAAGCTTATTGAGCCTGAGCAGGCTTTTCAGGTGGAGAAGCTTCCGGCTTAGAGTGAGAGCTGTTTTCAGGTTCTGCCGGTGTAGCCTTTTGCTCTATGGGTGCTTTTTGGTCCGTCATAATTGAATTTTTCATCTTATGACCGGACAGATAAGCCAATCCCAGAGAAGTGATCATAAAGACGATAGCCGCTACGGTTGTCATTTTGCCCAAAAACGTTGAGCCGCCCGTACTCCCAAAAAGAGTCTGACTTGATCCCCCTCCAAAAGCAGCGCCCATATCAGCACCTTTTCCAGTCTGCAAAAGGACGATCAAAATAAGGGCGATACAGACGATTACATGCATTATTATTAAGAATATTGTCATAATTATCTTTTAAACTGAACGATTTTGCTGAATGTTTCAGGATCGAGACTTGCGCCGCCGACAAGTGCTCCGTCAACATCAGGCATTGCCATAAGCTCTGCGATATTGTTCGGTTTAACACTGCCCCCATATAGTATTCTAATAGATTTGGCAAGCGTATTCCCGAAACTTTTTTCAAACACAGAGCGTAAATACTGATGAGCCTCCTGAGCCTGATCGGAAGTTGCGGTTTTACCGGTTCCGATGGCCCAGACCGGTTCATATGCGATAACCAGCCTTTCCAAATCATCCGGAGAAAATCCCTCTAACCCCTTTTTTACCTGTTTGTCAAGAACGGAAAATGTATTTTTTGATTCCCGTTCTTTTTCGGATTCTCCAACGCACATCACCGGTATGAGATTATTATTAACGGCGGCATTTATTCTTTTATTGACGGTCTCGTCGGTTTCGTTGAAATATTGGCGGCGTTCGGAATGGCCGATAATAACATATTTGCATCCGGTCGATACCAGCATGGCCGGTGATATTTCGCCGGTAAAGGCTCCTTGGGCTTCCCAAAATATATTTTGTGCGCCCAGTGAAACACAGCTTCCCTTTACAACGTCAGATACCGGTGCGAGCGCTGTAAACGACGGTGCAATCATCACGTCGATATCTCTGGTCCCGGCGAGAAGTTTTACAAGCTGCGCGGCGGTTTCAAGAGCCTCGGGGCAGGTTTTAAACATTTTCCAGTTTCCGGCGATAAGTGGGGTGCGATTTGTCATAAATTAATCCCTTTCAAAGGTCTCAGATTAAATATTGAAAATTGGCTATTTAAGGGCCCAACGCTGTTATTAATTTTCAATTTGCACCTATAGCTGCGAAGCGATCATGGCTGCAAGATCGACCATCCTGTTTGAGTATCCGGATTCATTATCGTACCAGGATAGCACTTTGACCATGTTGTCAACGGTGTAAGTGGTCAGTCCGTCGACAATGGAGGATAATGTTGATCCATTAAAGTCACAGGATACCAGCGGAAGATCACTATATCCAAGTATGCCGGCAAGGGATTTTTCTGAAGCTTCTTTGAGGGCGTCGTTTACCTCAGTGACCGTGACACCTGACTTTTCCAAAGTTGCAACAAAATCCACAATCGATACATTGGGTGTGGGGACGCGAATGGCTAGCCCGTTTAACTTGCCGGACAGTTCCGGCAGCACCAGCGCCACGGCCTTGGCCGCACCAGTGGTCGTGGGAATCATTGACATTGCGGCAGCTCTGGCCCTTCTCAGATCTTTGTGAGGAAAATCCAGGAGGCGCTGGTCACCTGTATACGAATGTATGGTTGTCATCAGGCCGCTCCTGATTCCGAAATTTTCTAGGAGTACCTTGGCTATGGGGGCGAGACAGTTGGTGGTACAGGATGCATTTGATATGATGTGGTGATTTCTGGGGTCATACTGGTTTGAATTGACGCCCATGACGATGGTAATATCAGGATTCTGGGCAGGCGCGGATATTATCACTTTTCGTGCGCCGGCAGAAAGATGTTTTGATGCGCTTTCATAGTCTCTAAAAAGACCGGTGCATTCTGCAACAATGTCAACGCCCAAGTCTCTCCAGCCGAGGTTGGCAGGATCTTTAACCGAGGTAACGGCAATGGATCTCCCGCCCACTTCAATGGAACCGTCTTTGCCGGTTACTTCCAAATCAAGCTTGCCATGCACGGAATCATATTTAAGAAGATGAGCCATTGTGGCTGAATCCATAAGATCATTAATCGCAGCGACTTCCAGTTTAGCATGATCAATCAAAGCCCTGAAAACAAGGCGTCCTATCCTTCCAAAACCATTTATACCCACTTTTATGCTCATAATGTCTCCTTTAAGTTGATCTTTGTGCCCGGCTATTTCCTTTTATTTCCTTTTAAAATCCCGCTTGCCATCGAAATACTCTTTTTCCCAAAAGCTTCAAGTTCTTTAGCGAGGTCATTGAGTTCCATATCTTTTTGAATATCCACAGCCTTGATCAGAATAGGAAGATTAACGCCGGATATGACTTCCACTTTTCCTTCTTCAAGAAATGAATAACTTAAATTTGAAGGTGTCCCACCGAACATATCTGTAAAAATAAGCACCCCTTTTTTATTATCGACCTGTTTAATGGCTTCGGCAATTTTCTTGCGCAGTTTGTCAACGTTTTCTTTCAAATCTATGGAAACCGGTACCATGGTATCGGGTCGATTTCCTAAAATGAATTCAGCAGCGTCAATGAGTGCATCTCCAAGCTGACTGTGTGTTACAATTACGATACCTATCATAATGCTCCTTCTAAAGATTGATGTCACGATGTGTGATTATGATCTGTCTTCCGGGTTTTTTTATATGTTCGAATATGACTTCGGCAATGCTTACCGAACGATGACGGCCTCCGGTGCATCCGACGGCAATGGTTAAATAAGATTTACCCTCTTTTTCATACAACGGGATTAAATAGTCAAGCAGGTCCAGATATTTTTTTAAAAACCTGGTGGCCTCATTATTGTTTAAAACATAATTTTTAATATCCGGGCTTTTTCCGTTTAATGCTTTAAGCTCAGGTACAAAATATGGATTTGCAAGAAACCGAACATCCATAATCAGGCTGGCATCGTGCGGGGTGCCGTATTTAAAACCGAACGACAGAATGTTTATTTTCATGGGCGCAAAATTTTTACTTTGTTGCGCGATATAATGGATTACGGACTTTAAGTTATGGACATTGTAACGGGAAGTATCGATAATTTTATCGGCGGTAATTTTCAGGTCTTTTAACTGCTCCTGTTCAATGCGTATTCCTTCCAAAAGACTTTTGTCCTGAGACAGGGGATGATGTCTCCGTGTCTGGCTGTAACGCTTAAGCAGAGTTTCTTCGTCAGCTTCTAAAAAAAGGATTTTGAATCGATAGCCTTTTTCCTTTAAAGAGTCAAAAACGAATGAATACCTGGAAAGAAAGCTTTTTTCGCGCAAATCCATGACAAATGCCAGCCCCAAAATTTCAGAATCGCTTTCAATCGGCAGCTCTAAAAACTTGGGAAGAAGCGCTACCGGCATGTTGTCGACACAATAGAAACCGGCGTCTTCAAATGCTGATATTGCAGTACTCTTACCGGAACCCGAAAGCCCTGTAATAATAATGATATTTAATTTTTTCACTTTTTATCAACGTTCGGGTTTATAATTCTTCCTCCTCTTCTTTGATAATGGAATAAATTTCATCTCTGTTAACCGCATGTAACAGCTTTTGTTTGAAAGGATCATTTTTTAAAATCCTTGAAATTCGGGCGAGCAGCTTTAAATGAAGGCCTGTGGAATTTTCAGGCGTTATAAGGAGGAAAAAGATATGGGTTGGAAGCCCGTCCATGGATTCAAAGTCGACGCCTTTCCGGCTCAGACCAAAACCGAGTACCAGTGATTCAAGATCTTTTACCTTGCCATGCGGAATTCCGACGCCTTCACCAATGCCGGTACTCCCGAGTTGTTCCCGTTCCATCAGCACTTTTACAAGATACTCATGATTCATGCCGGCAATACGGGCTACGGGGATTACGAGTTCTTCAAGAACGCCTTTTTTGTCCAGTGACTTCAAATCAGTAAGGATTGCTTCTTTTAGTAAAACATCAAGTATTTTCATTTTATGTTCACTATCAAAACGTCTTGTAAATTTTACAAGTTCTCGAAAATACAGTTTTTTAGTAGCAACTTGTTTCTGTCATCATACTCGGATTTCAACACTCTCCGGCAATATAGCAGGATAAGCCAAAAGAACGAACCTGATTACAAACCAATTCGCTTCGCTCACAATTGGAATGTTGGAATATTGGAACAATGGAATATTGGCTTCTGGGAAAATGGAAAGTTGGGTTATCGTAAAATTCCTCTTGACGGGAATTAAATAGAGGAATTTAATCTTTTTTAAATCATCATTCCATCATTCCATGTCCATGTTAAAAATATTAGTCTAAAAAATAATGTTATTTTCAATAAATTGTTGAATTCCCAAGATTTTAGATTATATTCTCGGCTGAATTAAGCCGTAGTCGCCGTCCTTGCGCCGATAAAGGACGTTTACCTGGTCAGTCCTGGCATTCGTAAACACCAGAAAATTGTTCTTCACAAGGTCCATCTGCATGATTGCTTCTTCCACATCCATGGGTTTATATTCGATACCCCTAACCCTGATTCTTACGGTACCTTCTTCATCCAAATGCAATGTGTCTTCAGCGATAATATCTTTTGCTTTGGATTTGGACCCGCCTCGGTGTTTTCTGACTTTTTGTTTATTTTTCTTTATTTGTTTTTCGATCTTGTCAAGGACCATGTCAATGGCAGAATACATGTCTTCGGTTACTTCTTTGCCGTATATGTTGAGTCTGTCGCCGCTTATATTGATTTCAGCCATATGGCGGAATTTTTCAACCGAAAGTACAACATTTGCTTCCGCCGGGTTATATAGATATTTATCAAAACGATCAAGTTTGTCGCCAACGTACGATTTTAAATTTTCAGAAGGATCAAGATTCTTAAAAGTTACAGATGTCTGCATACTTAAGACCTCCCTAAAATTGTTTGCGTTTGTTCGATGGAAGTACTCTCATTATCTCACGATACTTTGCTACGGTTCTGCGAGCGATACTAATGTTTTCCTCCTTTAAAAGTTGTGAAATTTTATCATCGCTATAGGGCCTTTTTGGATCTTCACTTTCAATAAGTTGTCTTATCTTATCCTGGACACTGGCAGAAGCTATGGCTTCGCCGTTGAAACGGTGAATAGAGCTGTTAAAAAAATATTTCAACTCAAAAATACCCCTTGGTGTATGGGCATATTTATTGGTTGTAACCCTGCTGATTGTCGATTCGTGCATCCCGATATCTTCTGCCACATCTCTTAACACCATGGGTTTCAAATATGAAATCCCCTTTTCAAAAAAATCCCACTGGAACTTCAATATACTTTCCATTACCCTGTAGATGGTCTTTTGACGTTGATGAATGCTACGGATCAGCCACGTTGCGGAACGTATCTTTTCCTGTATGTAGTCTTTTGTTTCGTTTGAAAATTTTTTGCCGTCCCTAATTGCATTTTTATAAAAATTGTTGACATGCAGTCTCGGCATCCCGTCGTCGTTTACCCAGATGATGAAATCATCTTCAACTTTGTATACAAAAACATCGGGATTAATATATTGGGGTTCTTCATCCGTGAAGGGCCGTCCCGGTCTTGGCTCCAAGCCTTTGATAACATTAATGGCGCTTATAATATCTTCGATATTTGCTTTTAGAGACTTGGCGATGGCTCGATAATTTTTATTTTCGAGATGATTGAGATGCTCTTCAATGATTTGGGTCACGATGGTACTGTCAAGATCAAAATGTCTTGCCTGTATAAGCAGACATTCACTGAGATTCCTTGCGCATACCCCTATGGGGTCAAATGTTTGCATCAGCAATAGAATTTCTTCAACCTTTTCACTATCAATCCCGCTCATCCTGACAATATCTTCAACAGAGGCATCAAGATAACCGTCTTTATTAAGGCTGCCGGCAATCATACTACCGATTTTCTCTTCGTCCTCGGTGGGTGAGGTCATCAGCAACTGCCAAAGCAGATGTTCGCGTAAAGATTCCTTGCGTGCCACAAAGGATTCGAAATTCGGCGACTCTTTTTTTTCGGTCTCGGAATGTGTCCTGCCCGATGAACTGAATTCATCAATATAATTGCTCCAGTCCATATCATCGGGGATTTTTTCTTCTATTGTGACCTCTTCTGTATCGGACGGGTCAGCAGCCTTTTCATCCGTCTCTTTTTCAAGCTGCTCTTCAACAGTAATTTCATGGATTTCTTCTTCCAGCGTGGGATTTTCTTCGAGTTCCTGGTTAATCGTGTTTAAAAGCTCAAGCCGCGTTAACTGCAAAAGCTTGATAGCCATTTGCAGCTGGGGGGTCATGATAAGCTGCTGGGTTAATTTTAATTGTTGTCGTAATTCAAGCACCATTTTATAATTTAAACTCGTCTCCTAAATAGATCCGGCGGGCGATCTTGCTTGAAGCAATCTTTTGCGGTGAACCGGATTCGATAATCTTACCGTCATTTAATATAAATGCTTTATCACAAACTTCAAGTGTTTCTCTAACATTATGATCAGATATGAGAATGCCTATTCCCCTTTTTTTTAGATGCCATATGATTTTTTTTATATCGATTACAGCCAAAGGATCTATACCTGCAAAGGGCTCATCAAGAAGAATAAAGGACGGATCCGTAGCAAGTGAGCGCGCTATCTCAAGTCGCCGCCGTTCACCGCCGGAAAGCAGGCTTGCCTTTTGCTCTGCAAGCTGTTTTATTCCGAGCTCATCAAGAAGCATATCTGTCCGCTCTTTTTGCTCCGATTTAGAGATGGGTAGAATTTCAAGAATCGCCATGATATTTTGCTTTACGGTCAGCTTCCTAAATATCGAAGTTTCCTGTGGAAGATAGCCGACACCCCTGCGTGCCCTCAGATACATGGGATAGTTCGTGATATCTTCATCATCCAGTAAGACTTGACCCTTATCCGCCTTGATTATTCCAATTGTCATATAAATCGTCGTGGTTTTGCCAGCGCCGTTTGGACCGAGAAGACCCACAACGCTGCTGTCCTCGATATTCAGGTTCACGGAGTTTACAACCGGTCTTCCATTATATGTCTTGACCAGCTTATTTAGAGACAAAGTCGCCAATTATTTTAAACCTTTTTCACCTGAATACAATACAGCTTCAACACGTTTCTTGTCGCCGCTTTCAACATTAATGCGTCCGGTAGCTCTGTCGATCGTTATTTTTTCGCCGGAAATAGAATTATCTCCACTGACAATCTTTGAGTTGTTGCCCGACAAAACAAGAATTCTCGTTTGTGTATTGTATACGGCCTTCGGGGTTACTGCAACCCTGTTGTCAAAATTTATTTTAACGTTCCCGTCAGCAACTATTTTGGTGATCGATTCCTCTCCGATGGCAGGGGTGCCCTTAAGGCCCGAAGTTGCTTTATAAAAGATCTTGAGCCTGTCTGCCGTGATAACGGTGTCCTCCTGAGAGGCCCTTACATTTCCAATAAATTCTGCATAATCGGCATCGTTATCAGAGAACAGCTTATCTGCTGTAATATGGATCTTATTGTTTTTTGCATGATTATTCGTATCTGTATCACCCGGTTTTTCGTCAGCATACCCTAAAGAGGGTGCAACAGGGCCGGCTACGAGCATAAATGCTGCAGCAAAGAATAAAATAATTCGGCACAAATTTTTATTAAAGTCTAATGATCTCACTCAGGGTCCCTTGTACTTTTCCTTCAAACAAGGTTTGATTTGTATTCAAATTCAAAGACATAGAATCAGCAACAAGATTGAAGGCAGCTCCGGACACTTTAACAGGAACTGTTGAAAAAATTATTCGTTGCCTGTGCCTGTAAAATAAATTTTCGGTTTTTAAACGGTAGGTTGAATTTTTTACCACAACATTGCCCAAAATTTCCATGTCGTTTGAATCTATTTTTAAAATTCCCTTATTCGCTGTCAAGTAAACTTGAGTTTTATTTTTCAGATAAAACGTAATGGACAAATCCTGGAAAATTGCCTGGTTTTTTTTAACCATATAATTAACTGAAGCTGCGTCAAGATTCCATTCCTTTATTCCGTTTCTGGTCGCCGTTTGATGTGCTTTTCCTATGGAAATGTTTGCGTTGTTCCGTATGTCTGAAACAATATTCTTCTCTTTTCCAGGCAAACGTCGATGATTTAGAAAAACAGCCAGGGTAACGCCTAATCCAACGAAAATGACCGAGAGTAGAATCAGTTTTAATGTTTTGTGATTATGGTTCTTTACAAACGGCATTATAAAAAACGCTCCAGAATGTTTTCCCAAAGCCCTTGAGCTTTCAATATGGCTTCACAGGTTTCTCTTACCGCCCCGTTTCCACCCTTTTCCAATGTTACCATATCGGCATATTTAAGTACAGTTTTATGAGCATCGGCTACGGCAATGGAAAGCCCCACCTTTTTCATCAATGCAAGGTCAGGGAGATCATCACCCATAAATGCTACCTGTTCGGCCGATACACCGGTCCGGTCTAAAATTAAATCGAGCATGGCGGCTTTATCACCAAGACCGTCGAAAATATGTTCAATGCCAAGATTTTTACAGCGGTGATAAAGGGCATTTGAGCGCCTGCCGGTAGCGATACACACGTTGATCCCCGCTTCCATAAGGAATCTGATACCGAGTCCATCCTTTACATTAAAGATTTTGGTTTCCACCCTGTTATCATTATAAATAATGCCACCGTCGGTGAGAACGCCGTCCACGTCAAGAATGACAAGTTTTATATTTTTTAGCTTATTCAAGAGCATTTAAGAACTGAGCTCGCTCTGCTATCGATTGTATCATTTCCGAAGCATTCAATTAACAATAGCCTTACGAATTGCCTTGAGACGGGAAAGGAGTTCGTTTAATGAATCAAGCCGCAGGGAATTTGGTCCGTCACAAAGGGCCTTGTCCGGATCAGGGTGAACTTCCATAAATATCCCGTCTACACCCGTAGCAACTGCGGCACAGGCAAGACCCGGTGCAAATTTTCGATCCCCTCCGGAACTCGTACCTGACCCCCCGGGGAGCTGAACACTGTGGGTCGCATCAAATATCACCGGCCGGCCCGTATCTTTTATGATCTTTATACCTCGGAAATCGACCACCAAATTGTTGTATCCGAACATGGTACCCCTTTCCGTGATCATGACATGGTGGTTTCCGGTGGAGGTTACTTTTTCAACGACATTTATAATATCCCACGGGGCGAGAAACTGCCCTTTTTTAATATTTAAGGGCATTCCTGTTTTGGCGGCTTCAACAATAAAATCGGTCTGCCTGCATAAAAAAGCAGGTATCTGGATCACATCTAATACCCGGGCCGCGTCGGCAATTTGATTTATCCTGTGAACATCCGAAATAATTTTAATATCGAGCGCTTCCTTGATGCGGTTTAGAATATCAAGCCCATCGGTTAACCCCGGCCCCCTGAAGGAATTTATGGATGTCCGGTTGGCTTTATCATAGGACGCTTTGAATATAAAGGGGATGTCGAGTTTATGAGTCAGTTCTTTAAGAAATGACGCAATGGTGTACGTTGTTTCATAATTTTCTATGACGCACGGACCTGAAATTAAAACCAGAGGAGATCCATGTCCGATTGAAATGTTCCCTATTTTAACTATATTATACATAATGTTATCGTATCATAATGTAAAAATAATAAAATAATTTTATCTTGCACATGGTTAAAAGTCAAGAAACGAAAAAAGGAAAAACAGTCCTTGATTACCCATATTTTTGCTGTTAATATCATTAATCTTAAAAAACAAGGAAGGCAGTCTCTAACCTATTGAAAACTAATAAAAAAAATATAAAATCACGGCTGATCGTCCTGGTTTGCCTTATCGTTATATTACCGGTTGCCTGGATACTGGTGGTAAGGCTCGAAGGAGAAAAACCATCGATTGCGCTGGAACTTCCATCCCCATCCATCGGCAAGACCCAGGAGCTTGCTCTTTCCGTGTCTGATGCAAAAAGTGGCGTTCGAAGGGTATGGATCGGACTGATTAAAGACGGCAAGGAGTTTGTTTTATTTGAAAAAGATTTTCCGTTTGCAGGGATTATCGGCGGCGGCATTATACACCAGGAGTCCTTAAACATCGTGATTGAGCCGGTGAAAATGGGAATAACCGACGGCAAAGTCATGTTGCGTATGGTTGCCAGGGATTATTCATGGCGCAGATGGTTACAGGGAAACACAGCCTATTTGGAAAAGGATGTGATGATAGATACAAGGCCTCCCGAGGTGGCTATTCTTAGCAAGGCCCACAATGTCAGCCAGGGGGGGGCAGGTCTTGTCATTTACCGGGTGTCGGAAAAGTGCCCAAAAAGCGGAGTCTTTGTGGGGGATAACTTTTTTCCGGGATATTCGGGAGTTTTCAAAGATGATAATATCTTGATAGCGTTTTTTGCTCTTGATTATAAGCAGGGCCCGGGCACCAAAATTTTCGTTCATGCGACCGATTTTGCCGGCAACAGCTCCAGAGCGGGTTTCCCTTATTATATTAAAGGAAAGGTTTTTAAAAAGGATTTAATCAAAATTTCCGACAGATTTCTTAACTGGAAGATGCCGGAATTTGATGTTGATATTTCTCCGGGTTCCAAGGCACCTCTGGTGGACAAATTCCTTAAAGTTAATCGAGAAGTTCGTAAGAACAACTATCATCAATTATTAAGTATAATTAAAAATACTGATAAACAGTTATACTGGAAAGGTACATTTCTAAGGCTCCCAAAGTCAGCCAGAAAAGCCGGTTTTGCCGACCATCGTAGATATAAATACAAGGGTCATATCATTGACCGGCAGATCCATATGGGCGTTGATCTGGCTTCTGTGGCACACTCACCGATTTCTGCATCCAACACCGGAAAGGTTGCCTTTGCCGAGACCATGGGTATTTACGGAAAAACGGTCATCATTGACCATGGCTTTGGGCTGTTTAGCATGTATTCACA
>Ga0180432_10003836_pt1 | contig 21120 bp, 20 predicted proteins | sample SS_ome_10_FD_132414 | JGI IMG/M metagenome (GOLD analysis project Ga0180432, IMG submission 132414) | Hypersaline lake sediment archaeal communities from the Salton Sea, California, USA - SS_1_MS_2 metaG | ecosystem: Environmental > Aquatic > Non-marine Saline and Alkaline > Hypersaline >...
ATTGGCACTCAGAACAGCAACCCTTAAAGATAGGGAAGGGTTTCGAGAAACAAAAGACGCAAATTGGTGGCGATGGGTTCCGGCGGCTCTCCACGTTTCGGGGCCGGCCGCGATCACGCGCCACACCTCAGCCGAGCCCGCCGCTGATTGCGCCGATCCGCACATAGCCCGCATGGCGCCCGTGCATCTCGAACGTGGGAAGCTCCAATGCCGCTGAAGGCTACGGCTGGTGCTCTTGCCCGGTCCGCTTGCCAGGGAAGCCGACCTCGCGTGACGATCACACCTCTTCCTCGAGGATGAGCCGCGCCGCCTTTTGGCCGGAGAGGATCATGCCGCCAAAGATCGGACCCATCCGGAATGAGCCGCGGACCCCGTTGGCCGCCATGCCCGAGACGTAGAGGCCGGGGTAGATCCGGCCGGTGTTGGCGACGGTCGCCTCTTCGCCCTTCTCCGCCCACATCGGTTTCTCCCCCATCACCTCGCCGCTCTCGGTCTCCAGCCGCACCCCCGCCTTGCGCGCGACCTTGGCGGAGAGGAGCCCATCGTGTCCCCCGGCATCGAGGACACAGCGGGCCGCCACCATGAGCGGATCGACGGGCCAGCTCTCGTCGAGCACGGGCGACCAGTTGATCACCACCCCGGAGACGCGGTCGTGCTTGAAGATCACATCCTCCACGGTGACGCCGTTGAAGATCCTGGCCCCGGCATGGACCGCGCGGTAGATGAGTGCGGAGGCGACCTCGATCGAATCGGCGGTCACCAGCTGGTCTTGGCCTGATTCGTAGCGGATGCCCGCCGCCTCCAGGAAGGGCGTGATCTCCTTCTGGAGGACGATCTCGTTGTACAGCATCGCCCCGCCCCAGATGCCGCCCCCCGGCTTGAGGGTGCGTTCGAAGATCGCGACCCGCCTGCCGGCTCGGGCCAGCTCGCCGGCGCACACCAGACCCGAGGGCCCGGCCCCGACGATCGCCGCATCGAGTTCGAGCGCGCCCTCGAGCTTCTCCAAGTACCGGCGGATGATCTTGCGCGAGATCAGCTGTTCCATGGTTCCGTCTCCTTCCGGGCGAGCATTGTCGGGCCTAGCGGGGCGGTTTGTCCACAGGCTTGACCCTGGGCGAGCGGATGGCTCAGGATGATGCGGCCATGATTGAGCATCCCTGCATCACCCAGGATCCGGAGATCCGCGCGGCCTACGCGGCCGACGTCTCGGGACTCTCCCACATCCCGGACGCCGTCGCCCGGCCCGAGTCAGAAGCCGAGGTAGCCGATCTGCTCCACCTGTGTGCCGACCGGCGCATCGCGGTGACAGCCCAGGGGCTGCGCTCGAGCACCACGGGCGCGTCGGTCGCTTTTCGGGGCATTGTCCTCTCGCTCGAGAAGCTGCATCGCGTGCTCGACATCGATCCCGCCCGGAGGCGGGCGGTCGCCGAGCCGGGGGTCGTGACCGCCGAGTTCAAGCGCCAGGTCGCCGCGGCGGGGCTGTTCTATCCGCCGGATCCCACCAGCGAAGAGGAAAGCACCCTCGGCGGCAACGTGGCGTGCAACGCCAGCGGATCGCGCACCTACCGGTACGGGCCGACGCGCCGTTACGTCCGCGGCCTCCGGATCGTGCTCGCCGGTGGGCGCATCACCCACGTTGCGCGGATCGGCGCGAACAAGAATGCCGCCGGGTACTTCGGCCTCCAGAATCCGATCGATCTCTGGATCGGGAGCGAGGGCACCTTGGGCATCATCACGCAGCTAGAGGTCGATCTCATCGAAGCGCCGCCCGCGTTCTTCGGGGCGATGGCCTTCTTCCGCGACTGGCGCGACGCGATTGGGTTCGTCCTGCGGAGCGACGCATCGCGCCGCCGGGGTGAGCTCGATCCGCGCTGCCTCGAGTTCTTCGGCGAACACGCCCTCAATCTGGCCGCGCCGGCGGCGGAACGGCTGCGGATTCCGGCGAACGCCCGGGCGGCCATCTTCTTCGAGGAAGAGGTCGCGCCCGAGGCGATCGACGGTGCCCTCGAGCGGTGGCATCGCGCCATCGAGGATGCGGGCGGGTTGGCCGACGAGACGGTCATCGCGCGCACGACCGCCGAACAGGCCGCGCTTAGGGCGCTCCGCCACGCCGTGCCCTCCACGATGCAGGAGCGGGGTCTGGCCGCGGCGGCCGGCGGCGGCCGCCGGGTGTCGACCGACTTCGCCGTGCCGCTCCATCAGCTTCCCACCCTCATGGAAGAGGCGTTCCAGCTCATGGAGACGCACTTCGGCGGACCGACCGTCGCTTACGGCCATGTGGGTAACGGGCACCCGCACTTCAACCTGCTGGCCGAGGATCCGCCCAGCCTGCAGCGGGCGGAGGAGACCGCGCGGCGGATGGCCGAGGTCGCCATGCGGCTCGGCGGCACCCTGTCGGCGGAGCACGGCATCGGCAAGGTGAAGACCCACTTCTACCGCGATCTCTATCCGGAGTGGATGCTGTCGGCGATGCGGGGGGTGAAGCGCGCGCTCGATCCGCGCGGGATCCTGGCCCCCGGAAACCTGCTGGATGACTGAGGCGCCTCTCGGCGACCGGCGGATCGACTAGCCCGGGGCCTCCGGCGGCGTGAGCACGTCGCGAAACGCGTGGCCGTAGATATCCCAAACCGTCACGAAGAGCGCCGCCAGGATGGGTCCCAGGATGAATCCGAGGACACCGAAGAGGAGGATCCCGCCCAGCGTGCCGAAGAAGATGAGCAGATCGTGCATCTGCGTATCCCGCCCGACCAGCCGGGGGCGGAGCAGGTTGTCGACGGTGCCGACCACGAGCAGGCAGAAGGCGAAGAGAAAGATCCCTTGCCACACCTTGCCGCCGATCACGAGGATGATCGCGGCCGGCGCCCAGACCAGGCCGGTGCCGATGCCCGGGATGATCGAAAGCACGGTCATCACCGTGCCCCAGAAGATCGGGCCGCTGATGTCGACGATCCAAAAGGCCAACCCGGCGAGAGCGCCCTGGGCGATTCCGATCAGGAGCGTCCCCTTGATCGTGGCCCGCGCGACCGAGGTGAACTTGTCGACCATGCGTGCCTTCTCCGCATCTCCTAGTGGGAGGTACTGGAGGATCCGCCGCAGGAGCTTGTCGCCGTCCATCAGAAAGAAGAAGAGCGTATACAAGAAGATGAAGAGCTGCATGATGGCGGCCACCGTGCCGCGCGTGGTGCTCGTGATGCTGTTGAAGAGGAAGTTGCCGATGCCGCCGACCAGCTCGCCCGCCTTCTTCAGGATCTCGGCCCGATAGGGTTCGAGCCGTTCGATCCCCGGCACATCCTCGAGGCGCTCCAGCATGCGTCCCGGTTGCTCGAGCTGCGATGCGATCCAGGGGCGAACCTGCTCGGTGATGACGAACGCCTCGTTGGCCACCACGCCGAGAAGGGTCAGCAGCGGGAGCAGGATGAACGCCAGCAGGATCACCAGCGTGGCGATGCTGGCGGGAACGCGATGCTGCCGGAAGAGCCCCAGCAGCCGGCGATAGAGCGGGCCGGCCAGCCCGGCGAAGATCGCGGCGAAGAGGATGGCGAGCAGGAAAGGACGAATCATCGCCAAGAAGAGGAGCGTGATCGCGCTCAGCAGCAACAGCAGAAAGACCTGACTGAAACGCGTTCTGTCCATGCGGGGGAGACTAGCAGCCGGGGGAACGAGGGGGAAGCACGAGGGCCGCGTCTTGCATCAAGACGTGGCCCTCGATCAGCGTCGATGGAGTGTTAGTCGGCCTTCGAAATCGCGTCCGACGGGCACTCGGCCTCGCACTGCGGACCGTCGGGCTTGTCCGCGCAGTCGTTGCACACCGTGGGGTCGATCTTGTAGGTGTCGTCCGCCTCCGAGATCGCACCGGTGGGGCAAACCGCCTCGCAAGCTCCGCAGGAAATGCAGGCATCGGGGTCAATGACATGGGCCATTTGAGAATCTCCTTATGTTGATGGTCCCCTGACAGCAGGTAGATATATCGGTTTCCCTCCAGGGGCGGCAAGAGGCGCGGTGGGTCGGGACTGAATTTAGACATAGTCTCAAATCATAAGATAACCTACTATTTTTGAAGAAGATTGAATGGAGGCCTTTCGATGGCTGGAAATCGGGACGCCCGCCGGGAGGCGCGGCGCCGCTTCGCCGCCTTCCTGGCCGAGACCGGGCGGTACCTCAGTCAGCCGCGGATGATCATTCTCGACCGCATCTGGGCTTGGAAGGGGCCCTTCCGGGCCGAGGAACTCGCCGCCCGCCTGCGGACCGGCAAGGACCGCGTTTCCCGGGGCAGTGTCTACCGCACGCTCGGCCTCCTGCTGGAGGCCGGGTTGATCCGCCGCGTCCCCGGCTCGAGCGGGTATCGCTACCTCGTGCCTGCGGAGCCGGGCCGCCTCTACGTGCAATGTGAAGGGTGCGGGGCGGTCATCCCCGTTCCGGGGCGGGGGGTCGAGCAGGCCCTCGGGCGGGTAAGCGCCGCGGCCGGCTTTCGGCTGCGGCGGGTGGGGCTCCAGGCGTTCGGGCTCTGCTCGGCCTGCTCCACCCGCACGCGAAGCGACTCAATCTAGATGCCCACCTGTGGGAGATCCCGACCGAGGATGTAGGAATTTCCGATCACCGTGTAGGAATTTCGGATTTTCCTGTTGGATAATCCCACACACATGACCTCCTCCACCCGCTGATCCGGCTCTTCGGTGTGACGTGTCTGACCTGTATTTGATGAATTATGAATGAGTTATATTGCAGGTATCCAGTACTGGCATGCCCCATGCACGAGCAGGTCACCGAGGCGGTCCAAGAGGACCCCCGAGACGGTTCAATCAGGAGGCTCAAGATGCTGAACATCTCCGATCCCCAGACGTTTTGGCTCAACGCCACGAACATCGCCCTCGGCCTCGTCTGCCTCGCTTGCCTCGCCCTGGTCGGCGGTGCGGTGGTCCGTGAGGTCATGGCCCGAGCCAAGGCCCGCCAGCACGCGCCCGAGAGCGACCCTCACACCTTCGCGGTGCCGCAGCTCGGAACGACCATGGCCGACGGTGGCGATCCGGTGGAGAAGCAGGACGACTAGCAGGGTTCGCCTCGCGGAGGACGTGCGATGAAGTGCCCCTTCCTCAAGGAGTCACGGGTCCGGTCTTGCCGAGTCTCCCCGATTCGCAAGCAAATTCCGGGCGGCATGATTCACGAGGATGAGCAGCGATGCTCATCCAAGTCCTACCGGGACTGCCCGGCGGCCCAGGGGCATCTCACGGGTGAGGAGGTTGGCGACCGTTGCCCGTTTCTCCAGGAGTCGCTCGTCCAGTACTGCGAGGCGGCTTCGGTGCGGAAATTCATCCCCTACAACGACGACACCTTCTCCCGGTGCAACTCCGACGCACACACCTATTGCCAACTCTATCTCCAACGCACCCACCCCGGAGGCGGCGCCCCTGACGATCCGGTCGCCCTGGCCGACGATCGGTCCTACTCGCGCAACCACATGTGGATGGATCTCGCGGCCGATGGGACATGGCACGTGGGGATCGACGCCTTTGCCGCCCGCGTCCTGGGGCCCGTGGCGCCGCCGTGCTTCGTCTCCACAATCGGGCGTGGGCGCCCCACGGTGGTGCTCACCGCCGGAGGGGTCGATCTCTCGCTCGCCTTTCCCTGCCGGCTCGACATCTCCGGCTGCAATGCCGCCCTCCGTTCGCGGCCCGAGGCGCTGACGGCTGATCCCTACGGCGCGGGCTGGCTCTACGAAGGGCAATTCGCCGACCCCGCCAAGGTGGAGGCATTGGTTGGCGCGGGCCTCCTGCAAGGGGAGAAGGCGGCCTCTTGGATGCGCCGCGATGTCACCCGGGTGAATGAGTTCGTTCACGAGGTCGCATCCCGCCCCCGTAACGGGGAAGAAGTGCTGGCCGCCGACGGCGGCAGCTTCGCCCCCAATCTGGCCGGGCAACTGGAACGCGAAGAGCTTCTTCGTCTCTTCAACTTGTTCTTCGCCCCCCATATCGACTAGAATCTTTCTCATTGTGTCTCGACATCTACCCAAACTGATGTTTTTCGCGGGCCTCGCCGGCGCGCTTCTGATCGGCTGGTTTGGCCTGCCCGCCGCGCTCTACGAGCGCATCGAGCAACCGCTCCAGTTCAGCCATGCCCTCCACTGTGGAGAAGACGGGGTGGGCATGTCGTGCGAGGACTGTCACGCCTTTGCCGACGACGGCCGCTTCGTCGGCATCCCGGGCATCGAGAACTGCGCCATGTGCCACGAAGAAGTGATGGGGGAGACCGAGTCGGAGCGGCGGCTGGTGGAGGAATACATCACCCCGGGTCGCGAGATCCCCTGGCTCGTCTATGCCCGCCAGCCCGACAACGCTCACTTCCCCCACGCGCCGCACGTCGTGCTGGCCGAGCTTCCCTGCGCGCGGTGTCACGGCCCCCATGGCGAGACGACCGAGTTGCGCCCCTTCGAGCGAAACCGGCTGAGCGGTTACAGCCGAGACGTTTGGGGCCCCAGCATCTCGGGCCTGGGCACGGAGCCCTGGGAAGGGATGAAGATGAGCGACTGCTGTGCTTGTCACAAGAAGCACCAGGTCGTCGAGAGCTGCTTGGACTGCCATAAGTGAGATCGCGTGGGATGGATCGACAAGTCACCAGACGGGGATTCCTGGCGCTCCTGGGGGGCGGCGCGGTCGGAACGGTCTTTTCTCCCTTGCCCTGGAAGCTCCTCGACGATGCCGCCATTTGGACACAGAACTGGTCCTGGCTGCCCCGTCTTCCCCGCGGTGAGGTCCGCACGCACGCGAGCCACTGCACGCTCTGCCCGGCCGGCTGCGGGATCTCGGTGCGCACCGTGGGCGGGGAACCATTCGGCATCTCGCCGATCCCCGGTCATCCGCTGAGCGGCGGCGCGCTCTGCCCCCTGGGCTTCGCGGCGCATCACATGGCCTATCACCCGTGCCGCTTGACGGACCCGATCCGCCGCGTGCGCGAGCGCGGCCCGCTGGCGCACGTGCCGATTGCGATGAGCGAGGCGATCTCGGAGGCGCGGGCGTGGATCGGGGCCGCGGGCGGCAAGGGGGCGGTGGCGGTTCTCGACGCCCGTCCCGAGCGGGTCATCTCGACGCTCTACCGCTGGCTGCTGGAGCCGCTCGGCGGCGTCTACGTCGCGGCGCCCGGTGGCGAAGCGTCGTTCGATGCGCTCGATGAGATGCTGATCGATCCCCCGGGACCAGTGGGGCTCGACCTGGCGGCGGCCCGCACCTGTCTAAGCTTCGGGGCGCCCTTGCTCGACGGCTGGGGCTCGCCCGGCGCCTTGCCCGGGGACGTTCACATCATCCAGATCGAGACGCGGCCCTCGCGGACGGCCCTCCACGCCGGCCGGTGGCTCCGGCTCCATCCGGGCACCGAGGCGACGCTCGCGCTCGGCATCGCGCACGTCATCTTGGCGGAGGGGTGGGCGAATGAGCCGCTGCTTCGGGAGCGGGGCGCCGACTTCGCCACCTATCGTCAGCTCGCCCTCGACTTGACGCCCGCGCGCACCGCCGAGCTGACCGGCATCGGCGAAGGCGAGATCCGCGCGGCGGCCCGTCGCTTCGCCCAAGAGGGCCCATCGCTCGCCCTCGCCGGCACCGATCCCGGCGGCGGACCGCTGCCTCGCGAGGCGCAGCTTGCGGTCTGGGGCCTCAACCTGCTGGTCGGAAGCTTCGGGCCTCCGGGAGGGATCGTGCGGCGGAGGGCGCCAGCCGCGCCGCGCCGTCGACTGGGCGACCTACCGGACAGGTCGATCCAGCTTCTCCTGCTCGACCCCAGCGTGACGGAAGCGGCCTTCCCCTGGTCCTTGGTGGCGCGCAAGCTCGCGGGGGATCAGGCCAAGGTGATCAGCCTCTCGCCCTACGACGCCGGCATGGCGCTGCGGGCCGATCTGGTACTGCCGGCCCCGGCGCCCATGGAGACACGGGACGAGGTGACGGCCCCGGCCACCGCGCCGGCGGACGCGCTGGCTCTCTCCCGCCCGCTCCGCCGGCCACCGAAGGGCGTGCTGCCGGTCGGCGAGATGCTCCGCCAGCTGGCGGGCGAGGCTGCCGGCTTCGACTACGAGGCCCTCCTGCGCGAGAAGGTCGCCGCCATCGAAGCGAGCGCTCGGGGCTCGGTCTATGAGCCCGCCACGGGGGAGAGCACGCCCCTGAGTGGGGATTTGACCTCTGCCCTCGAAGAGGGGGCCTGCTGGGTCGACGAGCGTCCGGCGGCTTGGCCGCTGCCCGAGTTCCGCTTGCTCGGCGGGGGCGCCGATGCGCGGGAGCGGATGCGGCGCGCCGTGTTCGAGCGACCGAACGACGCCGGACTGGTCCTCATGCCCTGGGGGTGGCGCGGCGCGGCCGGCGCGGGAGCGCTTCCCCAGGTGGCGGCCAAGCTCTACCGCGAATCACATCTTCGCGGCGAAGCCGACTCCGCGCGCATCCATCCCGAGACCGGCCGCTCGGCGGGCCTGCGCGACGGGGGCCGGGCGCGCCTGGGCACGCCCGCCGGATTCCGCGAGGTCGTCGTCGCGTTCGATGCCGCGGTCCTACCGGGGGTGATCCACGTCGCCACCGGGCCGGCGAACAGCAGCTTCGGGGATGTCGAGCCCGTGCTGGGGGGCCTCGTGGACCTCTGCCGAATCGATGAGAGCGGCTCCTGGCGTCTCACGCCGGTCACGGTGGGGGAGGCGTAGATGAAGGATCACCGCGTGGGAAACCTGCGCTTCGGGATGGCGATCGACATCGATCGCTGCACCGGCTGCGGCGCCTGCATGATGGCCTGTGCGGTCGAGAACAACACCTCGGTGCCGCCGCCGGAGGCGGGGGATCGGCGGGGCCTCACCTGGATCCGTGTCTACCGGGTCGACAACGGCAAGCCCTACCCCGAGAACCGCACGGTCTACTTCCCGGTCGCCTGCCAGCACTGCGATCACAAGACGCCCTGCGTGCCGGTCTGCCCACAGAACGCGGTCGACATCGATCCCCAGAACGGCATCGTGAGCACGATCCCCGAGCGCTGCCTCGGGTGCCGATATTGCATGGCTGCCTGTCCCTATCACGCGCGCTATTTCAACTGGTGGGATCCGGTTTGGCCGAAAGGGATGGAGCGCTCGTTCAATCCGGATGTCTCACCCCGAATGCGGGGCGTGGTGGAGAAGTGCAACTTCTGTCACGGACGCTGGCAGGCCGCCCGGGCCCAAGCCGCCGCCGAGGGTAGACGCGATTTCCGGGAGGGCGACTTCGTGCCCGCCTGCGTCGAGGCCTGCCCGGTGGGTGCGATGACCTTCGGCAACCTGCTCGACCCGGGGAGCGAGATCTACCGGCTCATCCACGGCCCCCGGGCCTTCCGCCTGCTCGAGCGGATCGGTACGCAGACCAAGGTCTACTATCTCTCCGACCATGCCTGGGTGCGGGCCCTGGGGGACAAGCTGCCGGAGGGGGGCGCCCATGGATAGAGGGATTCTCGTTCGCGGCGCCGACCGCGCCCCGCTGTCGAGGTTCGGGCTCTGGCTGCTTCCCTGGATCGCCCTCCTGGCCTTCGGCATCTACGGGGCGTACGCCTGCTTCGCCTACGGTCTCAATCAGACCAACATGGACAACCGGTTCGCGTTCGGGCTCTGGATCTTCCTCGACCTGACGGTCATCGCGCTCGGGGCGGGCGCGTTCTTCACCGGCTTTCTCTTGTACATCCTGAAGCGCAAGGAGCTGAAGGATGTGATCAACAGCGCGGTCGTGCTCGGATTCATCTGCTACAGCGGCGCCGTGGCGGTGCTGGTGGTCGATGTGGGACAACCGATCCGAGCCTGGTTCACCTTCTGGCATCCCAACGTGCACTCGATGCTGACCGAGGTGACGTTCTGTATCACGTGCTACCTGATCGTCCTCTTGATCGAATACATCCCGATCGTGCTCAAGAACCGCCGGCTCCGCCAGATTCCGGCGTTTCTCGTCTTCGAATTCGAGCTGCACAAGCTCATGATCGTTTTCGCCGCGCTGGGGACGTTCCTCTCCTTCTTCCATCAGGGGTCCCTCGGCGGTCTCTACGGCGTGCTGCACGGCCGGCCCTTCGCCTACCGGGAGGGTTTCGCGATCTGGCCGTCGACGTTCTTCCTCTTCATCCTGTCGGCGATCGCCGCCGGCCCGTCCTTCTTGATCCTGATCACACGTCTCGTCTCACGAATCACCGGCAAGCGCTTGGTGGGCGCCGGCGTCTACGACCTGCTGGCGCGCATCTCGGGCTGGCTGCTCGCAGTCTATATCTTCCTCAAGTCGCTCGATACGCTCATCTGGCTCAACCGCACCGCGCCGGCCGTCGGCTTCCTCGGCTACGACTTCTACACCCAGCCCTCCTTCGGCACCTGGATTCTCTTCGCCGAGATCATCATCTTCGGCTTGCTGCCGGCGTTCATCCTGACCAACGCCAAGCGCCGCCGGAAGCCCGCCTGGTTGGTCACCGGCGCGCTCCTCACCTGCCTGGGGATCGCCGTCAACCGCTACGTGATGACGATTCAGACGCTGGCGTTGCCGACCCTCTCGTTCGATCCATTTCTGCAGTATTCGCCGAGCTGGCAGGAGATCGCGGCCTTTCTGTTGGTGGTTGCCTACGGGGTGATCCTCTTCTCATTCTCCTACAGGTACCTCCCGCTCTATCCGAGGGAGAAGGAGTTGGGAGCTTTGAAAGCACCGTCGCCGTAGCGCGCGGGTTGGAGGTCCATCATGTTTCCGGGCATCTATGAGTTTCACTGGGACCTGGGGCACATCCTTTTCTTGGGCGCCTTCTTCACGGCGCTCACGGTGATCGGAACGTTCATGCTGCTGGGCGCTTTGAAGACCTGGCGTGATTTCCGCGGCCGGCGCGTGGAGGCGATCCGCTGGCAAGGCGAATTCCACGATCTACCGGCGTCCCGCCGCCGCTGCCGCCACGACGTCAGCGGACGGGTCGAGCAGCGGTCCTGTCCGAACGGGTTCGACTGCCGCGTCTGCGCGGAGAACGAACGCCTTGCCTCTCGACCGCTACCCGGCGGTGACAATGCCGCCGGAACCATCGGCGGGTTCGCCATCCATGAGGACTGCCTCTACCACCGCGGCCACACCTGGGTCCGTCCCGAGGAAGACGGGACGCTCACCGTTGGACTGGACGATTTCGGTGCCCGCCTCATCGGCCGCCCCGACGGCGTGGAGCTGCCCGAGACGGGCACGGCGCTCGAGCTCAATCAGGCCGCCTGGCGCATGTCCCGCGCCGGCGCGACGGTTCGCGTCCTCTCGCCGGTTGCCGGCACGGTGATCGAGACCGGCGGCCCGACGGTGGGCTGGTACCTGAAAGTCCGGCCCGAGTCGGCCGCACCCAACCTGAGGCACCTCTTGCGCGGGAGCGAAGTGCGCTGCTGGCTGCTGGGAGAAATCGAGCGCCTGGAGCAGGTGCTTTCCCCTGGATCCCTGGGCGCCAGTCTCGCCGACGGCGGCCAGCCGGTGAAGGACCTGCCCCGCGAGGCACCCGGCGCGGATTGGGATGCGGTCTGGGGCGAGATGTTCCTCGAGAACTAGACCGTCGCCGGAATCGGTTCCGCCAGCGGGAGCGTGATGAAGAAGGTCGCGCCCTTGCCCGCCTCTGACTCTACCCAGGTTTCCCCCCCGTGCGTCGCGGCGACGCGTTTCACGATCGAGAGTCCGATGCCGGTCCCCTCGGTGCCGGCGGGTGGGGACTGGCCGCGCTGGAAGACCTCGAAGATCCGCCGGTGGCTCCGGGGCGGAATCCCGAGGCCGTTGTCCCGCACGTAGAAGGCGCCTCGATTTCGCGATGAATCGCGGGCGTCGGGGTCGAAGCCGACCGCCACCAGGCCGCCCTCTTTGTCGGGCATGTACTTGATCGCGTTGTCGATCAGGTTGGTGAAGGCCTGGATGATCCGCCGCTGGCGGACCATGACCGTAGGCCATGCACCCTCGGTTCGCAGCGTGATTCCCTTCTCCAGCGCGTGGGGGGCCAGGTTGGCGAAGATCTGCTCCACCGCCTTGCGCAGATCGAGTTCCTTCCAATCCTCTTCGATCCGCCCGATGCGGGAGAGCTCGAGGAGATCGGCCAGGAGGCTCTCCATACGCTCGCAATTGGCGAGGATGCGGGACAGGTACTGGCGCGCGGGATCGCTCAAGCTCTCCTGCTCATCCCGGATCAGGAGGTTCACGAATCCCTGGATCGAAACCACCGGAGCCTTGAGGTCATGGGAGACCGAGTAGGTGAATTCCTCCAGCTCGCGCTGTTGATCCTCGATCCGACACTGGAGCCGAACCTTCTCGATGGCATTGGAGACGGCGCGGTGGACCGCCTCGGGGGTCAGCGTGGACTTGGCGATGTAGTCCTGGCAGCCGCGCTTCATTGCCTGCACCGCCAGTGACTCATCCCCCTGACCGGTCAACATGACGGTCGCGATGGCGCAGCGTCCCGTGGGTCGCGGCAGGCGCTCCAGGAACTCGAGGCCGGTGAGGTCGGGAAGGTCGTAGTCGAGCAGGATGCAGTCAGGAGGAGCCTCCTGGGCCAGCCGCAGCCCCTCTTCGCCCTCTTCCGCTTCCGCGAAGAGAATCCTGCCCGTGTGCGCCTTCCGAAGCAGACGCTTGCTGGTTTCCCGGTCTTCGGGGCTGTCGTCAATGATGAGAACGTGCAGCGGCCGATGATTCATCTTGGCAGTTCACCTCCGATGGCGGCAGGATCACGATTTCGCACCAGTACTTCTCGAGCCGCCCGATCGCCTCCATGAATCCCGGCAGATCGACGGGCTTGTGAACGTAGCTGTTGACGCCCATGCTGTAGCATTCCCGGATGTCCCGGTCATCCGTCGAGGTCGTGAGCACCACGACCGGGATGGTCCGCAGGCGTGGGTCTTTCTTGATCTTGGCCAGCACCTCTCGTCCGTCGGTGCCCGGCAGATTGAGGTCGAGCAGGATCACGCCGGGGCGGGGGGCCCGATCCCGCTCCGCGTACGGCCCACGCTGATAGAGGAAATCGAGCGCCTCGTCCCCGTCCGCCACATGATGGATGGCATTCGCCACGCGCGACTTCCGCAACGCCCGGAGCGTGGCCTCGCGATCCTCCGGGTTGTCCTCAACCAGCAAGATCGGACACCGACTGCTTCTCGTCTCTAGCGACATCCGCGAGCTCCTCCGATTCGGCCGCGGCCAGGGTGAAGGAGATTGTGGTCCCCTTGCCCGGCTCCGAGGCAACCTGCACCGCGCCCCCGTGCCGTTCCACGATCCGGCGGACGATGGTCAGACCGATTCCCGAGCCCCCGCCGTACTTGTCGCGGGCGTGGAGCCGCTTGAACGGCCGAAAGATCGTATCCCGATGATCGTGGCGGATCCCGATGCCGTTGTCGCGCACGGAGAACTCGGTGGCCTTCGCCACGGGGCGCCAATCGATCTCCACCAGCTTCTCGGGCTTGTCGTTGTACTTCATGGCGTTGGTGATCAGATTGCGGAAGACCTCACCCACGCGCGTGCCGTCGCAGGTGAGCGTCGGCAGCTTCTTCGGCACGCGAACCTGCAGCCCACTCTCGCGGAGCGAGATCTCCATCGATTCCAACACGTCCTCGAGCACCTCCTGTAGATTGCAGGGCCGGATCGCCAGCCGCGTGCGGCCCAGGCGCGAGTAGTGCAGGAGGGATTCGATCAGCTCATCCATACGTTGAGACAACCGGGCGAGGGTGTTGAGCTTCTCCTTGCCGCCCGTGTCCAGGAGGTCCGAGTAGTCCTCGATGAGGAAGTGCGAGTAGTTGTGGATCCCGCGCAACGGCTCGCGCAGATCGTGGGAGGCGATGTAGGCGAACTCGTCGAGCGACCGGTTGCTCTGCTCCAGCTCCTCATTCAGCACCGCGAGAGCCTCGGTCTTCGCCCGAAGCTCGATCTCGACCCGCTTGCGGTCGGTGATGTCCCAGATAATGCCGAGGATGCCCGAGACGTTGCCGTCCGAATCCCGCACCGGTGCCTTGACGATGTGGATGGTGCGCTTCTCCCCGTTCCGAACCTCCGTTTCGTCCCGTTCGTCGGGCGTGCCGGCGGCCATGATCCGCCGGTCGTCTTCCCGGCAACTCTCGGCGTGCGACGGAGGGCAGAAATCGAAATCGGTCTTGCCAACGATCTGGTTCGGGCGGATGCCCAGCTCCCGCGCGTGGCTTTCATTGCAGGCGACGTAGACCGAGTCGGTGTCTTTGTAGAAGATCCGCTGCGGGATGCTCTGGAGCAACGTGCGGTGCTTCTCCTCGCTTTCGCGTAGCTGCCGCTCTGCCCGCTTGCGCTGGACGATGGTCCAGATCGCCTCGGCCACTAGGGAGAGCTGGTCGATGTCGGTGCGATCGTAGTTCGAGGGTTTGTTGCCCACGCCGATCACGGCGACGATCTTCTCCCGCTCGAACACCGGCACCGCCAGATCCCGCCAAATCGGCACATGCCCCTCAGGCAACCCGCCCCGCCGTCGGAGCGCGGGGTAGTTGTTGTGAACAACGGGGGCCCGCCGGCGGATGCTGTCGGCCCAGATCCCTGCCTGTTCCAGGGGATAGTGGGTCTCCATCTTCGGCACCTCGCACTGGCGCAGCGTGTTGCGGGACCAGGTGTGAAGGTGGATGTGCTGTTGATCGGGGCAGACGAGATGGAAGTAGCCGATATTGCTCTGGGTCAGGTGCACGGCTTCTTCGAGTCCCTTGCGGATGACCTCCTCCTCGGTCGCCGGATCGGTCGTCTGGAGCAGTCGCAGCGAAGCGGTCAGCGCATCGGTGATCCGCTTGCGCGAGGTGATGTCCTCGAACGTGCAAAAGACGCTGTGCGGCTGGGTCTCTCCCTCACGTATGCGCGGGATGGCGCTGAGCAGGATCCACCGGATGCCCTCCTTCGCGGGGTTGTGGATCCCCATTACGACACCCCGCACCGCCGTTCCCGTTCGGAGCGCCTCCATCCCGGGATGCGTCTCGGGCGGGAAGGGCCGGCCGTCCTCATGGACCGGCTGCCACCGGGGATCGGCCGAGGGTCGACCCCGCAGCTGCTCCATCGTCAGGCCCAGGATGCGCTGAGCGGCCTGATTGGCGGCAAAGATCCTCCCTTCCGCGTCCTGGTAGATCACCCCCTGCGCCATGGACTAGAAAAGCGTGCGATGCTTCGCCTCGCTTTCCTGTAGGTCGAGCTGGTGGCGCTTTCGCTCCAGCAAGACGCCCACGCTCAGCCCCAGGTTCTCGTAGAAGGCGATCAGGTCGGGCGTGAACCTGTCGCGGCGCCGATCGTTGAGCTGCAGCAGCCCAATCACCTCCCCCCGCGAACGGAGCGGGATGAGGGCGACCGATTCGTAGCCCTCGGCGTGACAGCGGTTCCGGGTACTCGCGGTCGCGGCCCGATCCTCCTCCTGGGCCGAGGCCAGAAGCTCAGTCGCGGAGTTGATCCAGAAGCTGCCGCGGGGGGTGAAGTAGGGGAGCGTGGGATCCGTGCGCCCCTGAATCACCGCGCCGCACATGCACGCCAGCACCGGGCGACCCTGGGAGTCGCGCTCGGCACCACACAGATAACGTTCCTTCTCCACGAAGATCTCGGGGAACCCGAGCGTCTCGTAGTACGGGTAGTCCTCGCCATCGTTCAGGCGGATGCCGGTCGCTTCGGTCCCGGCAAAGGTACGGATCTTGCTCAGCAGGGAGCGCAGCAGCTCCCGCTCCGTGCCCTCCTGCTGGAGCAGCGCAAGGATGTCGACCAGAAGCTGTTGACGACTCTCCGCCGATCGCAAGGCTCCCGGCGGCATATTCATCTCCACCTCCCGAAGCGCTTTGGATCGCGGTTACGCCGATGTCGGTGGGTTAAAGATCGGCGATCGGGGAGCGGTGATTAGTGTTGGAGAGGGGGGTGGCGGCGGGCTTACAGATGTATTCACAGGGGGTTGGGCGGCGCCCAACCCCCTCGCGTGCCGGCTATTCCTCGCAGACCTCGATCCGGAACGGCCCATCGCTCACATCGGAAGCACCGCTCTCCAAATCGGTCACCCGGATCGTGTAGACGTAGTCGGAGGTGTGGGGTTCACACGGCGTGGGGTCGTCCCACCGGAAGGCGCCGGTGTTGGGGGCGAAGTCGCTGATCATCTGGCAGAACTCACCATCGCGCAGCAGCTCGATGGAGACGAATTCGCCGCAGCCGCCCTCGGCAGTCCAGTAGAAGAGGATCGGATGTCCGATGCAGATCCACTCCAACCCGTTCGGCATGAGGACGGTGACCTCACAAGGATCAGATACCTCGCACGACTGCACGGTGTAGTTGAAGTAGGTCGCGGTGGTCGCATCCGAGAACGGCTCTCCATCCGCCCAGGCGGACTCGAGAATCAGCCGCTTGCCCGGCTTCGCCACGCGGCGGGCATCGGCGTGCACGGCCACGAAGAGGAGCGTTCCCGGTTCGTAGAACCACTCATCGAGGCTCAGGTAGTAGATGGCTTTTCGCGTGGCCGGGTGATGCACGTCCCGGAACGGGAATCGGGCCACCAGCGGCCTTCCATCCCGGTTCTGTGGGATGTCGTCGAGCGAGGTGGCCACCGCCACGTGTGTCCGATGCATCACCCACGGGTTCGTGGTCGCCACCTCGATCGTGATTCCATCCTCGTCGTTGTAGATCGACGCGCTTCCGATCTCCACATCCCCTTCGCTCAGCAGGGGAACCACCACCACTTCTCCGCAGGGCGTTCCCTTCGCCAGCGGAAGGGGCGCGGGATCGGGCGAAGCGACCTCCCCGGGGGACCAGGTCTCGGAACAACCCAGGGCGCACAGGCCGAAGAGCAGGGCGCAGAGCTGCTTTTTCATGGCATTCCGCTCCTCTTGGCGACTCCCCGGCAACGCATGACGCCGTCCGGGGATGGCTGCGACCGGGATTCAGAAGAGGGACGGTAGCCATCGGAACACAGAGGGTGCAGGCGCAGGGGTTGTCATGATCACGCACTCCCTACAACGGCAGGAGCCGTGCCACAGGCCGCGGATCTTGTAAGAGTTTGTGGGAATGTTGATTGCGGCGGATGCCATCGCTTGCCCGACCGTGCACTTCCCAATGATCGGATTGCAGTCGGCAAGCGGATGTCGGTGGCGGGCCTGCGCCACAAGTCGGACCGGTCGGGGGGGCGGGCGCTACTCGGGCCGGTCGGGCCGCCGCTTGGGCTCTACTCGGGCCGGTCGGGCCGCCGGATGCCGTATTTCTTGATCTTGTCGTAGAGGGTGGAACGGTCGATGCCCAGGATTCGGGCCGATTCCTTGATGTTGCCGCCAGTGCGCCCCAGCGTCGCCTCGATCGCCTGGCGCTCGAGGTCCTCGAGCGTCACGTTGCCGGGCGGCGTCCAGGCCGCGGACGCCGCGTCGGGGGTCAAGAACGCCAGGCTTTCCTTTGAGAGCACCCGCGAACGGCAACTGACGATCGCCCGCTCCATCGCGTTCTCCAGTTCCCGCACGTTGCCCGGCCAATCGAGATTGATCAGCGTCCGCAGGGCGCCATCGGAGATGTCGGTTACCTCCTTGCCCAGCTCGAGGGCGATCCGCTCGAGGAAGTGCTTCGCCAGCAGCGGGATGTCCTCGCGGCGCTCACGCAACGGGGGGATCGTGATGTTGATCACGTTGAGCCGGTAGAAGAGGTCCTCCCGGAAGGTCCCATCGTAGGCCGCCTCCTGCAGGTTCCGGTGCGTGGCCGCAATCACCCGCACGTCGACGCTCACCTCTTCCGAGCCACCCACCCGGAAGAAGCTCCGTTCCTGCAAGACCCGGAGTAGATCCATCTGGAGCTTGGGGGAGATGTCGCCGATTTCATCCAAGAAGAGCGTCCCCCCGTCGGCCAGCTCGAACTTGCCCTTCTTCTTTCCCACCGCCCCCGTGAACGCGCCCTTCTCGTGGCCGAAGAGCTCCGACTCGAGCAGCGTCTCCGCCAGTGCGGCACAGGATACGGCGACAAACGGCCGATCGGCCCGATCTCCCGCCTGGTGGATGGCCCGGGCGATCATCTCCTTGCCCGTGCCGCTTTCGCCCTGGATCAAGACCGTGCTCTTCAAGCTGGCGATATCCCGGATCAGCTCGAAGATCTCGCGCATCTTGGCGTTCTTGCTGATGATGTCGTGAAAGCTGTACTGCTTGGTCAGCTGCTTGCGGAGGAGCAGGTTTTCCCGTTCCAGGTTCTTCAGTTTGATGATCCTCTGAACCAGCATCGAGATTTCCTGCGGATTGCAGGGTTTTACGATGTATTCCTGCGCCCCTTCCTTCATCGCGGTAATGGCGGTGTCGACTGTGGCGTAAGCGGTGATGATGATGGCGGAGGCCTCGGGGCGGATCGTGTGGATCTCGATCATCGTCTCGATCCCATCGATCCCGGGCGGCATCTTGAGATCGAGGAAACAGATGGCGTAATCCCGATCCCGCACCATCTCGATCGCCTCTTGGCCCGATGCGGCGGCATCGACCGTGTAGCCGTCCTCCATCAGCCAGGCCGCCATCGACTCGCGCATGACGAGCTCGTCGTCGACCACCAGGATCTTCCACTGCTGATTAGCGCTCACCGTGGATTCCTCCTTCGACCATACTCTCCTGCAGAAGCGTTTGGCAGGACAAGCAGAATTCAGCCTTCTTCTCATCGACCTGCTCGATGCCGGTGGAGAGGGACATCGCGCAGCCGCGATCGAGACAGTGCGTGAGCCCGAAGGTGTGACCCATCTCGTGAATGGCCTCCTTGGCGGCACGCTGGAGTAGCAACCCGGGATTGGCGGGCAGATGGTAGAATTCCTGCCGCAGCCGCGCGAGCGAGACCAAGGCCGCGCACCCCCCCAACTGCGCCTGGCCGAAGACGTAGCTGAGCATCGGGATGAAGATGTCTCGCGTGGTGATCCCGAGCCGTCTCCCGTTGTCCTCCGGCGGCGGATCAATCAGCCGCCGGAGGATGGCGGTCGAGCTGTATTGCCCGCGCCCGGCGTCGAAATCCTCATCCGGCTCGTCGAGCGGCCCCCGTCGAACCACGGGCAAACGGAAAGCGGTGGAGAGAACGTTTGTGATCACCTCGATCACCGCTTCCTCCACGCCCTCTGCCGGCCACAACTGGATGCTGGTCACGGCTCGAATCGCTGTTGCAGGGTTTCCTGCAGGTCGGGTTCCGGGGTCTCTGGTGCGATCTGTCTCGGCAGCCGTGTGAGGATCGTGGTGCCCTTTCCCTGGAAGCTCTTCACCTCGATGGTGCCCCGATGCGCCTCGACGATCCCATAAACCACGGCCAAACCCAGACCCACGCCCTTACCTTCTTCCTTGGTGGTGAAGAACGGATCGAAGATGCGCGACTGGATGTTCTCCGGAATCCCCGGGCCATCGTCCTTCACCTCGAGCACCACGCACTCGCCGTCCGAAGAAAGGCGCGTCCGAACCGCAACCTGTCCCCCCTCCGAAACCGCTTCGGCGGCATTCATCACGAGATTCATCACCACTTGTTGCATCTGCGAGCGGTCGCAGCGGATCTGGGGCAGTTCCTTGTCGAGCCAGAGATCGAGTTGAACGTTCCCCAGCTCGAGCTTGTGAGAGATGAGGGTGATGGTGTGTCCGACGATCTCGTTCAGATCGGCATCGCCCCGCTGCGGCTTCGACCGCCGTGAGAAGGCGAGGAGGTCCGAGACGATTCTGCCCACCCGTGCCGTCTCATCGGTCACCAGCGTGAGATAGCGCTCGAAGTCCTTCACCCGGTTCGGCGGAATCCCATCCTCGGTCAGGAGCCGCTGCATGAGCGCCGACAGGTTGAGCACCCCCGATATCGGGTTGTTGATCTCGTGCGCCACGCTCGCCGCCAGCTGCCCCAGTGACGCCATGCGATCACCCTGAATCAGCTTCTGCCGAGCCTGCAGGAGCTGTTCGCTCCGCTCCTCTACCTTCTCTTCCAATTCGTGCGTGAAGGTCCGCAGCTCGGCCAGCGCATCTCGCAGCCGCTCGCGCATCGTGTCGAACGAGGTGGCCAGCTCTCCCAACTCCCCCCCGGTTCCGATGTCGATCGGGGAGTCGAGCTCCATTTCGCTGATCTCCTTGGTCCCGCGGATCAGCTTCTTGATCGGCGCTCCCACGAACCGCCGCGTGAAGAACCCGATGAAGATCCCGATCAACACGATCTCGATCGCGGCCATCAGAAACGCTCGCTGTCGAATTCCGGCGATGTTCGCTTCGACCGGCGCCAGATCGAGCAGGATGTCGAGAACACCGAGAACCGCTCGCTCCGCCGGGTGTGCGTGGCAGGCCGCGGCACTGCAGGCCGGCTCGTTGTAGATGGCCGTGATCATGGCCAGCTTCCGTGTGCCGTCCGGCTGCCGTACGATCCGCCATCGGTCGGGCATATCGAGCCGCTCGAGGGGCACCTCGCGGGCGTGGCATTGGTAGCAGGCCTCGGCGTTGGTATCGACGCGATCGAGTGCGTTGGGGTCGGTAGAGAAGGTCACCTCCCCCTCCTTGTTGAAAATCCGGATGCTCTCGATCCCCTGCTTCTCGCCGATCGTCTCCATGATCTGGTAGGTCGCCGCCGGCTGGTCGGCCATCATGGTGTGCCAGGTCGCGCTGGTGATACTGCGCGAGAGCTGGTCCGCCCCCAGGACCATCTCGCGCAACAGCTGCCTCTCCTGGGTATGCACACTCACATAGGCGAAGACGCCGGCAATGACCGCGACCAGAACCGTCAGGGCCAGAATCAGCCTTGGCGCCAGGCTGACGGGGAAGGCGCGCATCCCGATCCCCCCGAGTTCGGTGTTCCGTGAGGGTACGGTCTCTGGCGCAAGGATAGGATCTCGTGCAAGTTGCTGAGATCCATGCGCCCGAAACCACCTGCCCTTGACGTTACATGATGGTCCTGCTCTCTGCATCCGGTTTGTGGGAAAGCGAAGCGGTTGCCCCCTTGACACTCGGTCCGGCAGGGGTGATGATGATTTTGTGCATATGCACAAAATCGTAGGGGCCGCCGGGTGTCCGGCCCGGACCCCGATACCGGGAGGTTCAATGCCTCGACCGCGGAAGATGCGCAGCTGCCGCCGCTACCGGGCGGACCGGATCTACAAACCCCACGGCGTACCGCTGCGCCATTTGGAGACCGTCGACATCAGCCTCGACCAGTTCGAGGTGTTGCGCCTGTGCGATGTCGAGCGCCTCGACCAGGC
>Ga0180432_10003837_pt1 | contig 21114 bp, 14 predicted proteins | sample SS_ome_10_FD_132414 | JGI IMG/M metagenome (GOLD analysis project Ga0180432, IMG submission 132414) | Hypersaline lake sediment archaeal communities from the Salton Sea, California, USA - SS_1_MS_2 metaG | ecosystem: Environmental > Aquatic > Non-marine Saline and Alkaline > Hypersaline >...
CCAATCTTTAGGGCCCTCACCTTTCGTACACTTATGGCGTAGCCTGTAAGGTTGGCCGGAGGCCATACCAACACAAATTTTATAAGGAATTTTATTCATGTACCTTTTGAAACGACGACATTTTATATTGTGTTGGGCCATACCTCTCTATAGAAATAAACTGTAAGTAACCTCATCAAAACCACTTTTCACTGGATGAGTGATTCGACTGAATGTCATATTCGGGGTGTGGCCTTTAAGGATCTTCCAACTCTCCAAGGCGCACCTTGGTGTGGGCGGTGTGAAGCCTCTGTCAGAATGGCCCAAGGGCTCCGGACCTACCTCGACCAAGGCGACCCTCCACCCATTGATGGCTTGGTGGAAAGTGACATTTACATCCGGGCCCAATGTCCCAAGTGCATCTTTGCATCGGATTTTACACGACGTCTAGCAGGAAAAATTTGTCAAGCAGAAGGAAAGGATATTGAAGAGGCCTTGAGCTCCATTGATGCCTGATTGAAGTAGTATTTTTTTATTGAAGTTTCAAAAGATCTTCCTTTTGCAAGTCGAGACACTCGGCGACTGCCCAGTCGGTCAACCTCTCATAGGCTTCTGTCGGAGAAGCCCAATCCACATTGGTCATGGGTTGAGCTTGGCATTTTTTCTTCCATTTTTTCCTGTGGGATTTCACCTTGGCAAGTGACTCGGCGACCCATGTTTTCAGTGCCTTGGGACCTTGAAGGACATAGCGTTCAGCTGCTTCAGCTGTCAAATCACAGGTTTTAATCACCTCACGATCACAACACGATGTACCGCATTCTTCATCGAATTCTTCTTTAATAAAATGTTTGATTGCCCCCAAGCGCTTTGCATAGGCTTTACTCGTCGTCCCTCTTAGTCTGTCTTTTAATAGGAGAAATTGTAAGACTACCCTGAGTTTTTGGCGTTCAAGACGTAATTCCGCCAGTACTTGTTTCTTCAGGGCAGGATTCCCACGGTTGGCCTTCCACAGGCCGACCAACTTTTCATTACAAGGTAAAAGAGTGTCAAGGGAATAAGACATTTTTTATTTTAGAATGAGATTCTTTAATTGTCAATCTTGGCGTATTTGTCAAGAACTTGTGCCACCAAGGTGGCTTCATCCTCCACATCTTTCGGTGTAGAGTTTTGGGAATCAAGTGGTTGAGACCCCAGCGGGAAATCCTGAAAAATTTCTATGCGTGTCCTTGAAATCCGTCGATAGGGGATTTCTTCAGCAAGTTGACGATTGCGCTGAGACACACGTATTCCAATCTCCTTCCAACGTTTCAACAAGTAGTCCACATAACACGCAAAGGGTGACTTGCGTTTGAGGATGCAGGCCACACGGTCTTTCCATGTCGGGACTTTCCACTGGACTCCATGGCGTCTTACCACAACAAGAAGGTTGTGGACCAAATCCTTTTCGATGCATAAAAAGGAATTGTCGGACAAGACGGGAGAGGAGTAGGTCGAGATTTCCTCGGTCTCTTGGCGCTTTCCTTGGTCGCTAAAGCGCCACCGGGTAATGGAGATTTTGCTGGGAGTCATGGGAGGCGTTGAGGGAGAGACGCGAGGTTGCAGGGTGGATGGCTTGGGAGTAGTTGGTTGTGAGTTGGTGGTTGGGGTCAAGATGGCCATGATTACATTCCGGGGAAGTGCGTTTTATTTGTGGAAAAGAGAATCTTTGAGGGCTGATGAACCGATGATTCCAAAGCGTAGAAAGTTCCATTAGATCTTGTCCCCCTGTCAAGGCCTGGTGAAGGGCAGTGAGGATGTCACGGTAACGTGGCTGGACGGTGGAGGGAGTCTCGAGCCATCGACCAAGGGCTTGAGATGTAAAGGCTCCATGAAATCCGTGGGCAAGTCCTTATGAGCGATTGAGAATCTCACGAGGCTCGCTCAGGTTTTTTCCCAAATAAATTTTTCTCCTTCAAAAGTATCACTTTATAATTGCTCCACTCTCCCATGGTCCAAGTCTTGACCTTTTCCATTGACGATCCTTCGTGGAGTCTCATTAATGTTTCTCAAAAAACAATTCAAGCCTATGGCAAAAAATACATGATTCTCAAGGTCGGAGAGACTCAGAGTTTTGTCGTCTTTGACATGGTGGGTCCTGATGACGAGGAAGACGACGGCCCTTTCTACATTCCGTCGTCTTTCCCCTTTATGCTTCCCCTCTACAGGTCACCCTCCCTCTACGTCGCCAAGGCCAAGGTGTCGGCCCGTGTCCCCACAGGGTGGATTTCAGACAAGAAGCTTGCATGGAAAAACATGCGGCTCGTGTCTGTTGCAGAGGATGACATCCAGTCCATTCAGGCCCAATGGCAAGGCCTCTCCATCCGTGAAGCCATGCAACGGGTGCTTGAACACGACTGGAAGAAAACTGTCCTTGAGCGGAAGGAAGATGATTTGATTGGTATCAACATTGTTGAAACCCTTGACGATGAACTGGAAAAGAAGGAAGGGTTTGGGGATGAGGAAGAAGCTGGTGGGCGCGAAGAGACGATTGATGATTGGCTTGAAGAAGAGTTGGACAATGAGGTTGACGGGGAAGGTGACGACCTTGACGATGATGGTGATGAGGATGAGGAGGACCCTGAAGAGGGTGAGGAAGATGGAGGGATTGGAGACATTGACGCAGAAATGGCAATTGAGGATGGAGCCGACTCAGAAGACGGGTTTGAGGACGAGGATTGAGAAAAAGGTGTTTGGTTTTTCTGATTTTTCTTTTTACCACCACGGTAAAGCCTTAAACGAAATCATGTCAGGGCAAGAGATATGGGCCCATCCCCACTTGGCCTGGTCCTTCTTGGCATGGATCTCACGGGAACCATGGCCCCTCGTCATGACTGATGGTCCCCTATGTTCTATCCGGTCCGAGGGTAGATCCCTTGAAATCTTTAAAGAGACAGGTGGGGAAAGGGTCTGGGGTGTCTTTCCAAAATCCTTCCATGCCATCCATCCACTTGGTTATGGTCTGGTCTACTCGAGTCGTTTTGGTGGAACATCGTTTGTTCCCATCCCATCCTACTTTGTTCAAAAGTACATTCGCTACTACATCTTACCCCACTCCTTTCCACCCACCAAGGGTGACGACTTTTTGTTGGATCTTATCATGGACTATCTTGGAGACCTCGACGGACCGCCCAAACCTGAAGCTTTTGAATTTACTCTTTTTGATCCACAGCCCATTGCCTTTCCAGACCCACCACCCAGCCGCCCCGTCTTTCCCACTTTGGATATTACCACCTTTGCATGCAGTTGTATTGACGAACCAGAAGAAATTTACGCATCTTCGGATGAGGACTATGACGAACCAGAAGAAATTTACGCATCTTCGGATGAGGACTATGACGAACCAGAAGAAATTTACACATCTTCGGATGAGGACTGAATAAAAAGAAAATTGAAAACCCTCGAGTTTGAAAATCTTTATTCCAATTCTAACCTCACAAACAAAAAGATGTCTGCACCTGTTGCAAAACCTGCCAAGGAAGATGAGACAAAATCGTCCCCACCTGAAACTCCTGTAACGACAACTACCACTAGCCTCACTGTGCCAGTCGCATGGGATGCCAAGCGCCTAGGCGAACTTGTGGACCGTCAGTGCTTTGGTGAGCTCGTGACCAATGATGTCCTCTACCGTTACTTTGACACGGAACGTCTTTTTGAAGTCGTCGATTGGTCCTACGTCCAAGGCTTCAAAAAGGGTCACGTCCCAATTCTTTACATGTATGTTCGTAACATGATCAAGCACGATCGTGGGATGGTCATGTCGGAAGCCTCCTTTGAACACGCCCTCTTGGCGGTTGTGTTTTTGCTGATGCGAACCATCCAGGATGTGGCTGCATGCAAACGCCTCTATGCCGTCAAGGAAGTGGAGGCTTGCTACACCGTCCTCCGTTCCAAGATGAACTCGTGGCTGGAAAAGTTTCGGGGTCGTCGGTGGCAATCCCTACGCTCCCTCATTGTTTCGTCGCAAAAGCTCAAGCCTGAGACGGGGATCTACCCCTCACCCGCTTGGTGCACCCAATGCTCCGCCAACCGCTTCTCCTCCTCAACGATTTATTTTGGAACACCGTCCCCCGAGTTGATTTCCTCTACCAAGGAGACGGATGACCATGTGAATGCCGTGAGGACCGAGGTGGGCAACGCCTTTTTGTCATGGGCCAAGGAGCGCAAGTGGACCGAATTCTTGACCCAAAACTACCGTGAATTGTCTATCGTATAAACATTTTGTAATCTACTAATTTTACTGTCATTCATAGACCTTTTTTAAGCCAAGCACATCTGCTGGAGGTGGGGATTTTGGGACAAGTCCATTTAAGCCTGTCTCCAAGCGTCGAACAAAAATTTCCTTGGGCACCATTAAAAAATGTCTGACGTTCCTGGTTTCTCCCACCACAAGATCCTCTCCACCCTTGGCAAACAAACCCCTCTGACCCATGCCCTCTTGCAGGCTAAGCGTGGAGGTGGCGAGTGTGGCTCCGTTGTGGCCATTGTCGTCCTTGTTCTCATTGGGTTTGTTGTTGGCATCATCCTGTGTAACAAGTATGGCCTCAAGCGTCTTACCAAGCACGAGCTCTCCTCGAAGAAGCACCTCCAGTGTGCCCTCAGGAACCGTTTCAACTTGGGTCTCGGCACCGGTATCATTGCCATCACCGTCGGTGGCAAGATTGGTATGCTGATTGTTGGTTTGATCATCCTGTTTGTCCTCGGGTATGAGGTGCCCCTTGTGGAGCCGTCCTCCTCCAACCCGCTCCACATTGAGCTTGCCAAGGTGAACACCTACGAGAAGCGTCTTGTCCAGAAGCGCTACTACATGGGTCTCGCCACCGGTGGTCTGTTTGGTCTCGTGGCCAACAAGTTGCTCATTGATGCTATGACTCCTGCCCCCGCACGTGGTGCTTGAAAAGTTTAACTTTTGACAACCCTTTTCTTCTACGACAAAACCTCGACTGTGCGTGCCGGTTTTGGCTTTAGCTTCCAGAAGAGTTTTCACACGAAAACCTCTGTGGTTTATGTCCAGAAACTGAACCAATAAAAATTTATCCTTCCGTCCATTTTTACAAGTCCCTACTCACAATTTCCTTTGCATCTATAAAAAAATGTCTCGTGGTACTTCTTCGCCGCCAATGGCTCCTGATGCCACACATTTCTATCCAAATGTTCCAAAGCAAATTGACCCCTTTCAGGATGCCACGCCAAAACGCCGTGCGACAAGTGAGGCTGGCAGCGGTCGAACCCCTGGAAGTTCTGATTTTCCGATTCACATTCCCACCCCTCCATCCGTCTTTAAGGCTGAAGACACGGGAAGGTTGACGCGCCTTCGCCATTGGTGGACTGAAGTCAGAAAGACAAGGAGGCAGCCCACGATCCAAGATTATGTCGGCTTGATGAACCAGTGGATGGAGAATGACAATTGGTTGGCAGCCTTCCTCTTGGCCTACCCCATGTTTTCATTGACCTATGTTGGCAGTGATAATAAGGAAAAGACCCTGTCTATCCACAAGGTCATGAGCCAAATGGACAAGGATACGGGATCCACCGCATTCCGCTTTGCCCTTCCCACCAAGGAACAACTGCCTCAGGTGCGCGTCGATTTTCATGCCCTCTTTCTTGCCTTCCTCATCACCCAACACTCTGGATGTAAGACCATTAAAAAGGCAGACGAGGGTGGTGTCAAGAAGACCATCTTTAGGGGCCTCCCTTCCCACATTGTTGAATGGGTGAAGCGCATCAAGGCTACTCAGCTTGATTTCCCAAGGTCCATCTTGCAACCCCTTGACGAACTTGCTGATACCGCAGAGACGGCCGCAAGGGTTTGCAATGAACTCTGGGGCCTCATGCACACCATTTCTTCCAACTCCTATAATGACGCCTTGAAAAAGCTGGCAGAGAAGCGAGTTGAAAGTGAAATCCAGGCGGGGCGTGCGACACCCTCCAGTGGCTTCACACCATCCACTGCAGGGATTGAGACGGTCACTGCCTCTCTGGCCAAAGATGAGGAATTCAATGGATCGGGTGGTGCTGCTTCGAGATTAAGTGGCAGAGAAGTTGAGCTTTATGAAACTTACAAACAAAAACTTGAGCAAATTCATGACCAAGGATGGATTAACGAGGAAGGTCAAGTCGCATCCAACCCACAGGCCAAGGCACATGGGATGACCCTGGTCATGCGGGAGGCGTCAAAGGCCATGAAGGAGGGTCCGCGGCGTGGCCAAGCCGTGACGGGCGGCGGCTTCTCTCCACGTTCTCCTGATGAAGAGCGTGTCGGTCACGAGTGGCTTACTTACATTTTTTCAATGTATTTTAAGCTCGTCACCGATATGGCCTCGAAAGTTCTTGAAACTCTTCGGACAGACACCAATCCAAACACCCAGAAAGAGATTCGGGATTATGTTGCCAATGGAATGGCAGACGTGGTGACTCAGTTTTCAGATGCCTTGGGGTCCTACCTGGTCTACATGGCCGACTTGCTCCCGGTCGTCTACGACTTGGAGTCACTCTTTCTCGTCGTCTTTCAACTCGAGTGGCAATGGGGAGAGTTGGGTGAGGAGAAAGCCGAAGCAATCCAAGAGGGGATGGAGCAACTCAGGATGTCTGTCCTTCTCCACTACCCCAAATCTAGCGAGATGACTACCTACTTGGAAGAGAAATTCAAGAAAGCTATGGAGACCATCACGACCACCTACCCCGTCATGTCGAGTGACATCCAAGTGGTTTCCAAGTGGCTCACCGAACACCGTCGACGTCTTGAAGCCTTTGTGGGTCAGGTGGTGAGGGAGGGTCCGTGGGTGGCCTTCAAGTTGATGACGACAGGCCAAGCCCTTCCAGACATGTTGGAACGTGATTTGTGGGTGACGGTCTGGCAAGACGTGATTCGTGGCATCTTTCGCAAATTGCGCAACGAAGACGAAACCCTTTGCCAGGCCCTACGCAACTTTGCAATCAAAACGGAAGAAGTTGTGCGTGACTTGCGGAGCGACGGCCCCGACGCCTTCCTTCCACGCCCCGACATGGAGGAGATGGTTGCTCTGATTCAGGCCTTGAGGACTGACTGCATCAATGACCAGTGCGAGGAGGGCTCGGGCGCCACCTGTGATGGCGAAGAGGAAAAAGAGGCCTGTGAAGGTAAAGCGGGGTGTATGAAAGAGGATGGCAAGTGTTGTTTCGCCCAAGTTGTCACCGACAAGCGTTACAAAAATCTCTACGAGGATGGTGCCAGGTGGTTCATTGATGGGATCAACGCGGCCATTGACGACATTCCGGCCCTCTCAAGAGGCACGATTTCAGAGAGGGCGACTTGGATTGCCAACAATTGGGTGCCTTCAGGGGCCGGAGTCAGGGACGAGACTCGCCAGAGGATCAGTCGGGTGGGCATCCCTCCTGTGGTCGTCGGTCCCGCCACTCGCCAGTCCCTGACTTGGGATCAACTCTTGCCGTCCGTGGACGGAGGCGCCAAGGTTGAGAAAGGAAAAGGAAAAACTGTCCGTCACCACTATTACCAACTCTACAAGGAGATGTTTAGTTTTGTGAGGGGTGAAGAAGGGGAGGACTTGTGGGGAGGTTTGCCCGAAGACGTGAGGCTCTACATGGACCTCCAGATGAAGGTCGACACCAATGCATGGACATGTGCCCATAGCCGTGGACGTCCCGGCCAACGCACAACACGCAGTGGCTCCCTTCCTTCCGGCTTGTGCACCGCGTCCTTGGCGGAACGTGAAAATGCCGTCCCCGTCCCAAACCCCGACACGGACGCTTTCTCTGCCAAGGTTTACGTGTTTGAGCATCTCCTTCCCGACGCCGTCTTTAATGCCGCGGCCCACCGGGTGTTTATGATGTGCACACCCCCCGTTGTCGACCGTCTCAAGTCAAAGCAGATGCAAGCGTGGATCAGGAACGCCTACCAAATCATTCTTTCCCTCTTGTATGTAGAAGACGGTAATCTGCTATGTTCCGTCTTTGCAATGCTTGACCCTACCCAAAAGCTTGACAACCTTGACGGGTGGGGTGAGGATCTTGACACCTCTATCCTTGCCCCCTTTAAGGATCTTCTTATGATTTTGGCCAATGCAGTTTCCAAGTCAAACGGCGCTGATTTATTTGCGATTATGCGTGCCCTCATCGTCCACCTTGCCAACCTAGTCACGCTTGAAAACAAGTACCGGCCACCCCGGACACCCCACAACGCGTGGTCTGATTTTTACGTCCACCACGTTGGACACCTGTCTATCCTCCTTCCTTCACGATGGGCCCTTGACCGTCTCCGCTACGAAGCTCAGGGTCATGTCTTGATGGATGTGGGTGCTCTGAGTGACGAAGAAAAGAGGCAAGTGACATCCTTCTTCTTCTCTGCCGCTTCGGTCGAAATCTTCTATGCTCTCCAGGCAAATTGCGGCCACACTTCCAATGGCCGCCGCCTCCTCAAGGAAACCCTTGACCTGCGTGTCCCTCGTGGTTCGCCGCAGGAAGAAGCCCTTCACAACTTTGGCTTTGTGGTGACCAAGGCTTCCCTCGGCCAATCAATGGGCACGGCGGTTATGGCTATTTTCCAATCCCCTCCCGTTGGATTGATCGCCTTGGCCTTGTCCAAGCTTTCCTCCCACGAAGATGTTCTTTGCCACTTTGTCCTCGCATGCAACTTTTGGCTCGTGGTGGACAAGCGCGGAAATTTTCAGCAGTTTACGACGGATGTCCAAACCTGGTTCCAGGCAGGTGTCGCAACGGGGAATGTGCCTGCAGCTGTACAGCGCAGTCAGGCATGGTTGAAGTTCAAGATTGATAATAGACAACAGCCTCACAGACTTGAAACGGCATATGGACTCTTTTCTGTCATTGAACAGATGTTGAGTCATGACCCGACTGGGTGGACTGTGGGAGGTCCTCGCGCATCGGCCCAAGCAAAAAATTCAGCTTGGAACACAATTGCCACCTCGGTTCTCAAGACTGTAGGGGAAAGTGAGTTCTTGAACCAGGTTGCAGAAATTGGGGTGATTCGACCAGCTGAACAACGACAACATACAGTGGCAGTCCACTCCGTCCTGGACAGTCTCAAACAAGACCGTCCTGACTTGTTTGCAAGAGATGCCCCGAGATGGTTTGCAACTATTCGACCTGATCTCGAAACTCGACTTGCCTCGCTAGAGATTTCTCAATCCTCCACACTTGGAAGCCAAGTTGTAAATCCAATTTATGATTCAATGAGTCAATGGACATCTGGTCGTTGCTCTGTCAACCAAGTGAAAAGAGACGCCAATGTTGCCACCATGCTTGTCAGATTTGTCTTGGCCTTTACGGGAAAGTGTGATGTCAGGGATATTGCATCCATTGGCACAGGCGGTGCCGAGTCCTTCCATTCCGCCCGAGCCTTTTTGTCAACAACATCGTCTCTCAACTCGATTGAGAGACAAAATGCTTTGCAAACCCTTGATGCTGTTGAATCTACAATCCACTCTATTAGCACCCTTGCAGGGTCAGCTCCTCCCACAGCAGCGCTTTCAGATCACAACCTTGCACTTATTGACCGTATGTTTCCAGAAATTGATGCCAATAATTCTCTTGGTAATGAAGCGGTTCCGTCCTTGCTTGATATTATTGGTGTGATTCCTGGGCTTCTCCAGGAACTTTCCCGTGGCGAGTCGACTATTTCTCTTGAAGCACCAGTGGATCGTGAAAACAAATTCAAGGTTAGTACTCTTCTTTTGGAAGGTCTCTTACGTTACTGCTTGGCCAACTACTCTTATAATGGGCCTCCCATCACCTTGGAGACTTGGGAACTACGATGTGACGTGCCTTACCTTATTACCCTTCTTGCACTTCATGCGGGTGACCGCTCAGACCGTGCCACTCGAGACCTTGCCTACCTCTCCACGGTCATTTCCAACTACCTCGGGACTATTGGAGGCAGTGTTCCAGAATCCATTGGTCCGGTGCCTTCTTTGGACCCAGCAGGAGTCAAACTTTATTCGCACGCTGTTGCCGAACAACATCTTCAGAGGCTAAATCTTCCAAGACTTGAGCATCCTCTTCTTGCCTTTTATATCGCTTCCCGCTACCAAGCCTTTGACGAAAGTATGCAGAACAACCCGAACCGAAAAGGAATGGACGTTGACAATTTCTTTGTGAAAACCTTGGTGAAACTTTCTGAACAACTATGTGTGATCAACCCGTGTCTGGATCTTTCATGGGACCGTATGAAATTTTCAACTTTTCCGCAGAAGGGGTATTTGCAATCATGGCTAACAGAAGAGACTGCTAAATGGTTGTGGATCAATGCTCCTGTAAAACAAGCCTATCCTTACTCTAGGTTTTGGAGGGTGATGACGAATGCCATCATGGCGGCAGGCCAAGAAGAAATGTTTGATTTTCTTGTTGATCCCTTGCAGCCATGTGTGGGTATGGTCATGACCATGACAGGCAAGAAGTGGCCACGTGTTTGGAGCAATTTGGTGCAAGCAGGCTACTCCTATGAAGACTACCGAAACCAAGTGGTTACCAGGTATTTTGGGAAAGTTGATGACGTAAACACTGGTTATTTGGAAGGAACTCGGACGATAGAAGCGGACACCGATGATTTGGTTGGAAACTTCAAACAAGATTTGTTGACTAAGAAATGGACAGTCCAAGGCCAGGCTAATGTTTTTTGGTTCACCAAGCCGAGACACGCTGAACCCCCGTTTAAAACGAAAACTCGTGTCTACTTGTTTGGGGTTGCCTATCAACTACTCCTTGAAGCCCTGAGAAGCGGCATTGAATCGGTGGAGCAGAATGGGTGGAAGGTAGTGGAAGAATGGTTGTGGCGACGTGCACTCAATGAGGTAATTTACATGGTGCCACGCGAGACGGCAAATAGAATTCGTGAAGTCTTGACATCGCGCGACTGTGTCCCCCCAGACGTTAAGGAGCCCCTCTTTGCGAATGGCCAAGTCAAAGAACGGGTCTATTTGAAAATGGACGAAGTTCTCAAGGCATTATTTCCACGAACTTGTCACCGCATTGACACCATTATGCAGGATGCTGAAACCCCCGGGAATCCCCATAGCACAACTGAAGGTCAACAGCAACAGCAACATCGTGGTGTCTTGCGTGTTCCTTGGAGAATGGATGATGCTGACAATCGACCTGAGGCTGTACCATGGAGCTGTTTTAACGAACTCATGCCCGGTGATAAACTTTTGGCTATACCCAGCTGTGTAGTTAATACTACCGCTACCAATGCCCAACTTCAACTCGTCGGGCCACCAGAACTATCCTTTGATTTTATTTTCCCCGTGACGAACATTTCACCAGACTATGGCTTGAATGCATCTTCTAGTAATGACTTGTTGAAATCACTTCAAGAGCAGTTGGAAAGTCTTCGTAAACCCATTGTGGACGTCATGGACTTTGGCTATTGTGTGGCTGGAGATCAAGAGTTCCTACCCTTCCCCCAAGCCCGTTACGATGCTGAAGCAACATCTGACTTTGCAAACCATGTCATGGTCGGATGGAGAAATCTGAATGGGTGCCACGATGCTCCTCCTCCTGGCCCCCTTACAAGCTATTCTCATACTCTTCTGACCACCTTTAATACCCCCGGGTCTGCACCAGTGGTTGCATACACTGCTTCCTTCAATACGAGTATCGCTGAAGCTGCCGGCCACGGCCATCCACGGGATGTTACGGGCATTTTTATGGATCAAATTACCGGGGGCCCAATGCCCGGTCGATTGGGAGCTGCACTTCCAGTCGTTCCAGCGGCTATTTCTGCTGAACCCATTACAGCAGAACGCCGTAGGCTAAACGTGACCATTCAGGCACCTCCTGCCGTTGGTCCAGAAGATAATACTCCTTTGGCGGGGCGACCAGCCCTTTACGCTATCGACATGAGTTCATCTGTCACTATGGGGTCCATCTTGGATTATGTCAAAAGGCAATGGTCTTTGGTTGGAAATTTCCAAATTGGTTACCTAGATGAGAGGGATACATTTATCAATGTCTCATTGGCTGAAGCCTATTCGACAGTCGAAGATCGGGTTGGTCTCGGACTGGTGGTCCACACCGTTCCAGGGGATCGCTATGCCATCCTTCGGATTGGGGCAGCGGCTGACTTGAATCCTGTAGTACCTCTTCACCCTAACCCAAACACGGTCATTGTGAATCTGCGCACCTCGGTTGCAGAATTTGCTTCCGCTGTCTGGCAAGGTCAATTGGGCGAAGTCATCCCGTCTGAACGAAGGTTTGTGGTGAGAATTGCGGTCGATCTATCAACGGAACGTACGGCAAAAATAGCGGCAGCGAGAGGCCACGTCACACCCATTGATCCTCCTCCCAATTCTTTCGTTACCGAACTTACACCATCGCCTGCCTCGTTAGGAGAACCCGTCGGCCAAAACGACCCACAGGGGCATAATTATTTCTTGGCTACAACCATCATGTGTGCCCCGAACCTTGCCACCCTCTACCAGCCACTCAACCTCGCAGCCTTGACAGGGATGGATCGCCTGGCAGCAGATGATCGAGTGGCGACTAATCTCTACATCCAAACCTACCACTACTTGCACAACGCGATCATGTGGGCACCCGACGCAATTGCAGAGAGTCTACCCCTCTATAACCCATCCACTAGAGCCCCATTTGCCAACGTCACTTTTATCGAAGGCTCCCAGCCGATATCACCCCTTGTCCGTGCCTTTAAACTATTGGACATGCATCGGGATGTGGGCCGATTAGGTAGCAACAGCTGCACCTCACTCATACTCAAGCCGGGAGAGACGAGTCAAACTGCTGGCGTGTCTCCATGGACCCAACCATGGAAATTTGTAAAGATGTTGAATTTGAATGATTACGGAGGTCCCCGCCAACCCAAGTTGAATGTGACCAGGGAGCACAAGCCGTGGAGTCTTCGGGTCGCGTTGACACGTGAAACGGGCCCGGACCCCTTCTATTTCACTATGAATGTTCAAGGCCACGTCCCCCTCCTGGCCCTTTACCTCTTTTCCCTTACGGATCGCCGCTTTCCCCAACAGCCATGGGAAAATTACAAGGATATGATGATGGTGTTGAAATTCGGTGGGAAAAGACAAGCTTTCCCTGTGGTAGCTGAAGACGGATCCCCGGTCTTCTTTGTCCCCAAGTTGTTGAATGGAATGGGTTGTCGAATGGATTCAAGTGGCAAGTTTATCTCGGATGTAGGATATGCACATTGTTTAGAGATTAAATTTGATGCCAGGGATTATGTTGAAGCAGAAAGCATTAAAATTTTCTCCATTGGACACAGTAACCACAGCGATCGCCAGGCCTCTTGGAAACGTGATAGGCAGCATGGGTGGGCGCTGACGGATGCCCAACGAAGACTTCTTGACCAACAGAATGAGGCCTATATGAAGAAACAACAGGAAGGCTCATACCCTACACCACACCACCTGGAAAGTGGTGGGGCTACCCATCCCGAGGGTATGCCATTGATTTCATCCCACGAAAGGGTCGATGAAGGTGGTGAACACCACCATCCTTCAGCGGCCCCAATTATCGTTCTACCTCATGCACCCGAGGATAGGCCTCATGTACCTCCTCCTCCCCCAGAACCATTGGCAACTTCAGCAGACCATGTTGAGGAAAGCAAGGAGGCAGAGCATCCATCTCCAGATCCATTGAGAACGAAAAAAAAAATTTCTGAAAACCAACTTGACCTCCAAGTCACCCTGATTGGAGCTCCTTCAAGAGGTTATGATGCAAATCTTGGTTTGCCACCAAGGCTGGAAGAGAGCTAAGTTGGTCGGTCAGACAGACCCGTCTTCAACCATATCACCAGTCATTTTTTCAAAGAAAAACTTGTAACAAATAAAGTAAAAACTATAGTATTGATACTCCTAACCGAAAACCTCCAAAATGGAACCCTTGGGTTTCCGGCAGACTGGACAATTAGTTACTTGAGCCTCACACTCAAAACACAGTACAAAGTGCTGGCAGGGCAAAATCAAGACGCGCCGTTCCTTGTCTTGGCAAACGATACACTCGCTTTCCTCTGATGGGGCCACCCGATCTTCTTTTCTTTTTGTCGAAAGTGGTGGTGCTGAAGGAAGTGGCGGTGCTGAAGGAAGAGGGGGTGTCGGAGGTAGGCGAGGGGTTGGTTTGGCCGGAGGTACATGCGGGGGTACGAAAGGAGGCGGGCCCGGAAGTTTCTTGGGAGGTGCTGGTAGTGAAGTCTTGGCTTTGGGTTCATCCTGTGATGAAATGTCAACAAATACAAGTCCTCCAGAACTTGCCTGGATGGTGACAGTGACCTCCTGGCCAACCGTTTTGCTTGCTTTTACAGCCATCTCCGGCGACGATGGTAAGAGTCGAATCAAACGAAATGATTCATAGACTTTTCCCCGTGTCACCAGACGGGCCAAGTCGTTGACAGTAATCTGACTTTTGTGATCGTTGATCGATAAGGCAAGAAACTTGTTGTCAGGAAACATCCAAGAGCGCGGGCAAAGACCAGAATTTCTGCCCTTAATGGTGCTTGCTTGTTGGGAGAAGGTCGAGGGACGGGACATCACCGAGAGGCCAAGGAGGAAATTACAAGTGAATAAAAGTTTGGTTTTTATTGGTGAACACCAATCCTTTTTCGCAGAAAAAGAAACTGGTTTTTATTGTAGGTGTACCGTTATCACAATACCTTGTAGGTGTACCAACCACGCTGCTTCGCGTGGAGAACATTCCATGCTTTCGCACTATCGACCTTGGTGGTTTTCAAGGGCATTAGATTCACCTTGTGATGATCCATGTCCCACGATCCCCGGAAGCCCACCAAGTCTCCATTTTTCGTTCGTTTTTCTGCCAAGACGTGAAGACGGCAGGTGTGTGACGGTTTCGTTTTGGCAACGGTACGCCTCACCTGGAGAAGCTTGTAGGTATTGCCCAATTTTTCACTAACCAAACGCTTCAAAACGGCAGACGAAGGAATATGATTGGCTGCGGTTGCAAACCGAACAGACTTGGATCGAGAGGATTTCTTTGGCCTCTTCGACTTGGGCCGACGTCTAGATTTTGTATGGCGTCTCGACTTGGAACGGGGTCTCAAGGTCTTCCCTCTTCCTTTGCGTGAAAGTTTGAACCTGGGAGAAGCATTTCTACCATTCTGCCTTGAAGCATTTCTACCCTTCAAGGCAGAAGCCAGTTGTGAAAATGCCGATTTGCCTAAAGACTGTGTTACTGAGGTGGGCGATGGTGGAGCTACCACCGGGGGCTCGCGGTCCATAAAACTTTTAGGAGGGGAGGCAAAAGCTGGTGATGGCTGGGATGCAAAAGTAACCCGTGGTTGGGGGGCAGGCGACGGGGCTTGTGGTGCCGCGACTAGAGGTCTTTGGGGTTGTAGGGCAACCGTGGAGGCGTAGGTTGATGGAGGCTTTGCTTGGGTGGAAAAGGGCGACGGGGTGAAAGGTTTTGTCTGGTAACTACTCGTTGTTAGAGGAGGTTTGACCTGGGAAGAAAAGGGTGATGGGGTGGAAGGTTTGACCTGGGAAGAAAAGGGTGATGGGGTGGAAGGTTTGACCTGGGAAGAAAAGGGTGATGTATAAGAAGAAGAGGCAGGCCTCACTTGGGTTTGGGGCGATACAGCCGCAAAGGGATTGACTCTTTGGCCGAGTGCGCCTGGAGACCCCGTAGGTGTGGTTGGTCCCCGTCGTCCCTCGCGTGCAACTCGAGTTCCCGGATCCCCTCCCATCCGCTTAATCCTTGCAGCCCTAGCGCTTTGGATTTTGTCAGTCCGATCCTCTTTTGCTTTTCTTACAACGGCCAAACGGGCATCCCTCTCAGCCTTGACCCTCTTTTGCCTCGCGGCCCGTTCAGCTTTCATCCGCTTAATTCTATCAGAAACCATGAATGTTTATTAGGGAGCCACAAAAAATCATCCGGGAAGGACAGATGAAATGGTCCCGAAGTATAAGCGGCTAGACATCCGCATCCAAAACCAACTCATCATAGTCGGTTCGAGAAGACCCACCAATGCGCGCCTTGGAGTATTCACCTACACGCTTCTCGAAAAAGTTTGTTTTTCCCTCGATGGAAATCATCTCAAACCAATCAAAGGGTTCCTCGACCTTGTAGAAAGCTGGGTAGCCAAGTTGTTTGAGGAGAAAATCCGCCATGTACTTGATGTGTTGGGCCATCTTTTCAGGTGACATGTCCACCATTTCTACATCCACTGACTCAGTGATGAATTGAATTTCGGCTTGGACAGCCTCGTCAATGATTTCATAGACACGCTCCTTGGGCAACTGGTGCTTGAGGTGCGAATAGATGAGACATGCAAAACGGCAGTGCAAGTTCTCATCTCGTGAAATCAAATCATTCGAGAAACACAGGCCAGGCAGTTTGTACTTGGACAGTTGCTTCTTGATCCAAAACAAGGCCGCAAATGACCCTGCAAAAAAGATTCCCTCTACCGCTGCAAAGGCTACAATCCGCTCCGCAAAGGGATGAGCCTCGCGGTCCATCCACTTGGTTGCCCATGCTGCCTTACGTTTGATAGATGGATCGTGCTCAATGGCACTAAACAATTCTTCTTGTTCATCCCTATCCTCCACAAGGGTTTCAATCAAAATTGAATACGTCTCTGCATGAACCCTTTCAATGTAGGCTTGCATGTCATAAAAAGACCTGGCCTCCCAGCATTGAACCTCATCCGCAAAATTTGAATTGATATTCTCATTAACAATACCATCCGAGGCAGCAAAAAAGGCAAGGACACGGGAAATAAAATGGCGTGCGGACGGATCCAGGTCGGACCACTTGTCTTGACCTAGATCGATTTCTTCCGTCGTCCACTGCAGGGACTGGTGCGTTTTGAACATGTCATACATGTCGGGGTAGTCGGGGCGGGATGGCCGCATAATGAAGCGCATTAAAGACGGCTTCAAGATGGACTCTTCTTCTTGGAGGGTCATGAGAGAGGCCATGGGGCTTTTTGATGTGTAGAAAGATTTTCATGGATTGAATTTAAGCTCGTTTTGTAGAAGTAGAAACTCACATTGAGCATCTTTAACCGGTGTGATAAAATCACCTTTTCAACTCGATATAGGTACACCCGCCCACCGTCCCGCACCCCTCCCTCACTTTTATCGCCCATAAAATATTCCCACCAATCTTGCACCTCCACACGCTTGGTTGACCTTGGACCTGACAAAGATAAAATCCACTGCCTTTAATAAAAATAATGCGTCCTGCTTGTGTTGAAACCTACATGGCTCCCTGCCTCCTGGTATCTCCTGGTGTATGTGGCGATTGTGCCCGTGACAAACTCTTGGGCGATTTTTGCTTGAAACCCGAACCATGCCCGAACGCTGCCGCCGTCAATGGAGGTTTCGCTACCCTTCCGGGACGGCTTGGTGACTCCCGTGCCGGCCTTGCGCGTGTCGGAACCGTCTGGGGTGCCATCCCCGAGGACGCTCCTTGGGTTCACCGCCCCCTCCCCTACCCCAAGCACGGCTTCAACCGTACCTGCGGGTGCGCCCAGAGCAACTTTTCCGTCTGCCACCTCCCCGACTCGTCGCCTCGTGTCGTTGCCGAGAATCCTTCGACCCCGTGCTCCCTCAAGGTCTACGGCCCCCTCTACTAAAGAGAGCAATACAAGAATAAATGTAAAAGACCATTTCATTCACGGAAAATAAACAAAGTAAGGATTTCCTTAAATTAACTGACTGTATTCTCCGCGTATCATCAAGCATAAAACCGTAGGTAGACGGGGGACTTTTTTCCATTTTCAACTCCTTGGCCTTTTTCATCTTGACAAGTCCGTCCAACCACCTTCCTCGATTGCCGGAGGAAATTTTCTTCCGTCCCTAATAAAATGTATAGGGCTCGTTCGGAACCAGTTCCAGTCCCCGTAGTGGTCCAAACCAAAAAGACGAATGGCACCGGCATTGCAATTGCCGTTGTGTGTGGCGTAATTCTTGTTGCTCTTCTCGGTGTTACCATTGGCCTTCTGGTGCGCAACCGTAACCGTCGCTGCCACAGAGATGGAAACCACGACGTATACATCAAGGACCGGTACATCAAGCTGGCCAAGATGTCCCTTGGTTCCATGGCTGAGGGCGTCTCGGAGGAGACCTTGGAGCGTGCCGGCATGGCCCTTCACAACGCCAATGTGCGTAGTGGCCGCTCCGGTTTCCACGTCTCCAACCTGACCCCCACCGAGGCCCACACGATTTTGAACCAGGTGAACCAGCCCAAGGCAGGCGCGACCGCCAAGGCTATGGCACCCACTCACCCGGCTCACCACGGCGCTCCTCACGCCGACCCCAAGGCTGCCGAGACTGCCGCTCTGACCAAGGCTTTCCAGTCTGGCATTGACGTGCCTCCTTGCCAGTTTAACATTCCCGTGGATGCCCCGACCGGTGCTTCGGGTGCACCCCTCTCTGCCCAGCAAATTTCTCCCCTCGGCTACGCCCACACCCGCAGGGCTCAGCACAACATGATCTCGACGACCCCCACCGACTGCCCCCACGAGAAGCGTGGCGGCAAGGGCTATGGCGCAGACGGCTCGATGTCCATGATGGAGGCTATGCAGACCACGGCGGATGCTACGACCGGCAAGGTGTTTGCAGGAAAGTTGCCGGCAGAGTATGCTGTGGACAAGACGGCAGCTGCCATTTCCGCTGTGGGTGGTGTGTATGGGAATGCTCCTCTCCTTGACCCCGCCAATTACGAAGCCAACCCCCAGCCAGGCACCCTCTACGACGGTAACAAGACCTTTTCGGGTAACAAGTTTGTGCGTCCCGGTGTCAACCAAAACGTTGCAAGCGCCGGCCAGTCTGCCTCTGCCGTGCTTTCGGCCAACGACATCCAGGTGACGGACGCTCTTGCCGGAGACGAAGTTGCTCGCCACAACAAGGCCTATGACCTTTCTTCGAAGCTTCCCGGTTCTGCCCTCTTGACGGGTGACGCCGCTGAACTCCATGCTCAAAACTCCAAGAACTTGCAGCTTATGGCCAAGGCCAACCCTGAGGTTGCGGCCCAGTTGCTCCTCAAGTCTGGATCGCTTGGGCGTATCAACGCAGCTTCCATGTTGCGTGCCCACCTCAACGTCGCGTCCAACTACCCGGTGGATGCCAACCCGACCTTTAGGACTTGGAATGCACCGACTGGCATGTACCAGCGTCTTGGCCGTGCCATCCCGATGGCGACCGACTACTCTGGCTCCACCTTTGGTGTGCCTCAAACCTACTTTGATGCTTGGCGCCAGTCTCAGTGTTCTTAGGTTGTTTTTTAAAAATAAAATTTAGACCTTACTCTACTAGGATATCCAAATGATCTGCTTAAATAAAAATCTCCAGGAATGCCTCGCTCTTCTCGAAGAAAGTCTGGAAGAAAATTGAAATCCAAAAGAGGGTCCAAGGATACAAAGGTGCGTTACCAGGGCCAGGGGTGCAGGTCCAAGGCCGTCTCCCTCTACCCCTACCAACGCTCTGTCGCGGCATGGTTCAAGTCCCACCCCTCCCAAAAGGGTCTCCTCGTTCAGTTTGGAACGGGGACGGGCAAGACCCTCCTCGCCGCCAACCTTGCCTCGATGATGTTGAAGGAGGGGACAGTGTCTCGCGTCCTCGTCATCACCCCCACTTCCCTCATTGAGAATTTCAAAAAGGCCATCCTCCAGTGCTCTGGCCATTCCACCATCTCTGAAGACGACTACCTCTTGGAGTCTTATGGGCGAATGGTCAACATGCTCAAGGCACGCGAAGATATCAAGGGGACGCGTGATCGGGCGGTCAAGGAAGCGATTGCAAAGAAATACCCTGACGTGGGATGGCTTCGTCCCGTCAATATGGAAGACACCCTCCTCATCATCGACGAGGCCCACAACTTGAAAAACAAGGATTCTCAACGAACCAAGGCTCTCCTCCCAATTGCACGCTCAGCAAAGCACGTCCTCTTGTTGACCGCCACCCCCTTTGTGAACTCGGTCGCGGACATTGCCCCCTTGATGCGAATGATTGTGAAGGATACCAAGCTGAAGCTTTGGCCCGTGGAGCACACTGCTTTTAAGCAGCGCTACATGGAGAAACCCATGGCCTACCGTCGCGCCGTCAAGAACCACATCGCCTACCTTTACAAGGATGAAAGAGGCCTCAAACCACACGTGGTCCGGCATATCCGCAAGGTAGACCTCAAGAAGGAGCAGGTGGACATGATTCGTGCCATTCGCAAAGAAATGGGAGAGGAACTGGCCGGGCTCTTGAGAGCCTACCTCCGGGAGGAAAAACAACTGAGGGGCAAGGACTTGACGCGCCTCAATGCCTTTCTGGTACGCATCCGTCAGGTGGCCAACACTCTCCACGGGGAATGCTCGCCCAAGGTGGCTGCCCTCGTGGAAAAGGTCAAGGAAGGACCAAAACCTGCAGTTATTTATTCCGAGTTCAAGGACAAGGGCGTGGAAACCGTCATGGCCTGCCTCAAGAAGGAGGGCGTACCCAAAGACAAGATTGCCTACTTCCACGGGGGTCTCTCCAAGGCCCAACGTGACGTCTTGATCCGGGACTACAATGCAGGGGACTATGACTACCTCCTCATCACCTCGGCGGGGTCAGAGGGCCTCTCCCTGAAGGCCACTCGCCAGGTCCACCTCTTGGAGCCCTACTGGAATATGGCCAAGATTGTCCAAGTTCTTGGGCGCGGTGTCCGGGTCGACTCCCATGGCCACTTGGCCAAAAAGAACCGGCGGGTGGATGTCTACTACTGGATGTCTGTCGTCCCCGACGAGCTTCGTGATGGAAAGAAGGAAGACGTAACCATCCTTGAACCGGACCTTCACGTGTGGAGAGCTGCCCAACGCAAGGCCAAGGATATGGAGGAATTTGACAAGCGCCATGCTGCCGTCTCGATCCCCTTGGAGGATGTCCCAAAGGAAAAGAAAAAGACGAAAACCTCAAGGGCTGCCTATCTTTCCGTAATTCCTCAAAGGGTCAAAAAATAGGGCTCGACCCGCGCGTAGCCTGACAGGTTGGCCGGAGGCTATACCAAACACAATTTTATGGCCCAACACAATATGAAATGTCGTCTTTTCAAAAGGTACATGAATAAAATTCCCTGTCATTCCTTATAAAATTTGTGTTGGGCCCTAGGTCTCGTCCGACATTTCATGTCGGG
>Ga0180432_10003838_pt1 | contig 21112 bp, 17 predicted proteins | sample SS_ome_10_FD_132414 | JGI IMG/M metagenome (GOLD analysis project Ga0180432, IMG submission 132414) | Hypersaline lake sediment archaeal communities from the Salton Sea, California, USA - SS_1_MS_2 metaG | ecosystem: Environmental > Aquatic > Non-marine Saline and Alkaline > Hypersaline >...
CACGCCGCACAGGATCAGGGCGCCGTCGACGAGCCAGCCCCACAGCGGCCGCGGCCGGTCCGGGCCGGAAACCGGGTAGATCAGGAAACACAGGACAAGGATGAAGCCCAGGTGGATCGGGCGCTGGTAGAACAGGCCCAGCGGCTGCACCCCGGCGGCGTAGAGCTGGAACAGCGACAGCGCCAGCGCCACGACCGTGATCGCCCGCAGCACCATCGGCGGCTGGCCGCGCTTCGGCGGTTCGGGAAGCGCGATGTCGGCCATCAGCCCTCGTCCGGCAGAAGCGCGATGGTGACCCGCGCATGGGCCGCCGCGCCCGTCAGAGAGATCACCCGCCCCGCGACCGCGATCCGGTGGTCGACCTTCGGGCCGCCGGTGCGCAGGACATAGGCGTTGCCGGGCACGGCCTCGTCGAGATCCTCGATCCAGTAGCCGCCCCGGCCGTCCGACACCTGCCGCCCGCGCCCCGGGATATGGTCGAGCCCGGCGGCGAAATCGGGCAGGTGGGAGCGTTTCAGCACCATCCGCCCGGCCTCGTTCACGTAGCAGTCGGACACTTCGAACCCCTGGACCGAGTGGTTCCACAAAATGCACCATTCCGCGCCCTCGGGCACGGCAATCCGGGCAAGCGCGGTGCCGTCATCGAGCGTCACGGAAAGCGTTCCGGCCGCGGCCGGCAGGGCCGAGAGGAGGAGGGCGCAAAGCCCTCCCCCGGTGGCTCGGATCACGGCTTCAGCCGGTCGGGGATCTCGGCGCCGATTTCCTCGTAGTAGCGGACCGCGCCGGGATGCAGCGGGATCGGCGTCGCCGCGAGGGTGAACTCGACCGTCGTCTGGTTCGCCGCGGGATGCACCGCGCGCAGGTCGGCCACGTTCTCGAACATCGCCTTGGTGATCTCGTAGGCCAGATCGTCGGACATCTCCGCCGAGGCGACCAGCACGTTCGGCACGCCCAGCACGGTCACGTCGGCATCGACGCCCTCGTAGATGCCGCCGGCCAGCGTGGTGCTGGCGAACAGCGGGTTGGCCTCCTGCGCGGCGGCGATCTGCTCGTCGCTCAGCTCGATGATCTGGATCGACTGGGTGGTGGCGAGGTTCAGGATCGACGAGGTCGGGGCGCCGACGCTCCAGAAGCCCGCGTCGATGTCGCCGTTGGCGAGCGCGTCGGCGGTCTCGTTGAAGTTCAGCCGCTGTTCGTCGATGTCGTCGTAGCTCATCCCGGCGGCGGCGAGCACGGCGGCCGCGTTGACCTCGGTGCCCGAGCCCGGCGCGCCGACCGAGACGCGCTTGCCGCGCATGTCGTCGAGCGAGGCGATGCCGCTGCCGTCCAGCGTGACGATCTGGATCATGTTGGCATACATCGAGGCAACGCCGCGCAGCATCTCCAGCTGCTGGCCGTCGAACCGGCCGGTGCCGGTCTGCGCCTGGTAGACGGTATCGGCGAGGCCCAGCGCGAGGTCCGCGTCGCCGCGGGCGACAAGGCCCATGTTCTCGACCGAGGCGCCGGTGACCTCGGCAGTGGCCGAATAGCCCTCGACATGGTTGTTGATGACCTCGGCGAGGCCGCCGCCCATCGGATAGTAGACGCCGCCGGTGCCGCCGGTGGCGACCGACAGCTGTTGCTGCGCCACGGCCGGCGCGCCGGCCAGCAGGGCGGTGGCTGCAAGTGCGGTGAAGAGTTTCATGGTTTCCTCCCAGTGGTGTTTATGTCTTGGAACCTAGGGGGGACGGAACGATTTCGCCACCCCCCAGGCCGTTGCCCGGCGCCGCCCCGCCCCGGCCGTGCCGCTTTCTTGGGCACGGCGTCGCGCGGCGGGCCTCAGTCCGCCCCGCGCACCTCGATCGTGGCCCCCGGCTGCGGGCGCAGCACCCGCTGCACGAAGAACACCGCGGCGGCCAGGCCGATCCCGATGATGTCGGAGACCAGCCCGCCCTCGATCATGAACAGCGCCGCCACGACCAGCCCGACGCGGAGAAACCAGACCGCCCGCGCGCCGATGAACCAGCCCTGCACGCCCGAGGACAGCAGGAACACGCCGAACACCGCCGTCGCCGCGGCGCGCAGGATCTCGGCCGTGCCGCCGTCCATCAACAGCGCCGAATTGTAGAAGAACATGAACGGCACGATGAAGGCCGCGATGCCGATCTTGAACGAGGCGACGGAGGTCTCCATCGGGTTCGACCCGGAGATTCCCGCCGCCGCATAGGACGCCAGCGCCACCGGCGGCGTGATCGCCGAGACGACGGCGAAGTAGAACACGAAGAAATGCGCGGTCAGTTGCGGGATGCCGATCTCGATCAGGCCCGGCGCCACGACCGAGGCGGCGACGGCATAGGCAGCCGTGGTCGGCATGCCCATGCCCAGCAGGATCGCGATGCACATCGCGAAGAACAGCGCCAGAAGCTGGCTGACCCCGGCAAGGTCCAGCAGCAGGGCCGAGAACCGCGCGCCCACCCCGGTCAGGCTGATGACCCCCACGATGATCCCCGCGCAGGCGCAGACCGCGATGATCTGGATCGACATGATCCCCGCGAGTTCGAAGGCGTGCAGGATCGACCGCGGCCCCATGCCCGAGACGGCGGCGGCCGGCAGGCTGCCGGGAAACAGCCGCACCATCAGAACCGGCAGCCACGACACGACGGCGGCCGCGACGGTGGCGAGCGTGCCTGCCCGGATCACCGAATAGCCCATGAAAAGCGCGACGATCAGGATGAAGATCGGCACGAACAGGTAGACCTGCTTGGCCATCTCCGCCAGCCGCGGCAGTTCGTCGTCGCGCATGCCGCGCATGCCCAGCTTCGCCGCCTCGAAATCGACCATGAAGTAGATCGACACGAAGTAGAGCACCGCGGGGATGATCGCGGCGATCGCGATCTCCTGGTAGGGGATGCCGGTGATCTCGGCCATGATGAAGGCGCCGGCGCCCATGATCGGCGGCATGATCTGCCCGCCGGTCGAGGCCGCGGCCTCGACCGCGCCGGCGGTCTTCCTGTGATAGCCCACCTTCTTCATCAGCGGGATGGTGAGCGAGCCGGTGGCCACCACGTTGCCGGCGCTCGTGCCGTTGATCATGCCCATCAGGCCGGAGGCGAAGATCGCCACCTTCGCCGGGCCGCCGCGCGCGCGGCCGGCCGCGGCGAAGGCGAAGTTCACGAAATAGTCGCCGACCTTCGAGGCCTGCAGGAAGGCCGCGAAGATGATGAACAGGATGATGTAGGTCGAACTGACCGCCGTGGTCGGGCCGAGGATCCCGGCGTCGGAATAGACATGGCCGAAGAACCGCTGCCAGGAATACGGATTCTGCACCGCGAGTATGCCGGGCAGAAGATGCGCGGTGAAGGTGTAGAGCAGGAACACGCCGGTGATCACCACCAGCGCCATGCCCGCCATCCGCCGCGTCAGTTCCAGGATCAGCGCCGCGCCCGCCGTGGCCGCGAAGGCCACGCCGATCGGCACGAAGGGCGTGCCGACGGAGTTGCGCGCCGCCGTCGAATAGACCGGGATCAGGTAGAGCGCGACGACGATGCCGCAGAGCGCCAGCACGATGTCGGCGGTCGCGAACCGGCCACGGTCGCGCCGTTCCACCCAGCCCAGCGCGATCGCGCCGAAAGTCGCCACCAGCAGCGGCGTGCCGAACCACCAAAGCTCCTGCACGTAAAGGTCGCTGCCCTCGAAGGCCGCCCAGGTCGGCAGGCCGCCCATCTGCGGCAACTCGCCGGACCCGACGAGCAGGTTGAACTGCACCACCGTCCAGAGCGCCACCGCCGCGGGTACCAGCAGCACGAGGCCGGCCATCGACAGGCCGCGGGTCTCGGCCCGATCCCGGTCGCCGAAGCCATGCGCGGCGAACAGCAGAAAGCCCAGCGCCAGCGCGCCGGCGATATGGACGATGCGGAAGTTCCAGGTCTCCAGCGGGAAGCTGGGCAGGAACGGCAGCTCCAGCCCGGTGTAGTCGCTGACCGACACGCCGTTCAGCGCGGCCATGTGGAAGGCGGCGTACAGCGTCGCGAGGACCGCGATGAACACCCCCGCCGGACCGGTGAACATGCGGCGGTTCTTTTCCACCGGTTCCACGTCGACGCCCTCGGCGATCACCGGCCCCCCGGTCTGGTCGGTCACGTTCGTCATCGGTACTGTCCCCCCTTGCCGCGGCGGTCGCGCCGCGCCCCGCTTGCCGCGGGTGTCGTTGCGGCCGCGCCCGGCGGGGCGCGGCCGCGGCCGCGGGATGCGCAAGGCCCCCGCGGGGTCGCTTGCTTACATGCCGTGGATCATGCTGTCGGGAATGTCGGCCCCGGCGTTTTCCTTGAACCACTTGGCCGCGCCCGGGTGCCACATCAGCACGCCGTTCTTGTCCCAGTTCTCGGGCAGCGTCGAGCGCGCGGCGCGGTGGATGTTCACCATCCGCTCGTTGTCCGACATCACGACATCGACCGCCGCGTAGACGAAGCTTTCCGGCAGGTCGCAGTTGGCGATCGCGAAGTTCCACATCGAGACCGAACGCGCCGGCGCCTCGAGCGTGGTGTAGGCATCGGCCGCGATCTCGAATTGCGAAACCGGGAACGACTCCATGATCTGGGCCTGTTCTTCCTCGGTGAACTCGATGATGTTGATGTCGGTCTGCACCTCGAGCTGGCTGACCGCCGGCACCGGCACGCCGGCCGCGAAGGCGATCACGTCCAGCAGGCCGTCCTGAAGCTGCCCGCCAAGGTCCGACCAGCCGCCGTTGCGGCGCTCGAACTCGACACCGAGGGTTTCCATCATCCGCGGGAAATAGGTGTCCGAGGTCGAGCCCGCCGGGCCGAAGCCGATCTTGGCGCCGGCCGGGATCTCGGAGACCGAGGTGATCCCGGAGGACGACAGCGCGGTGACCGAGAACGGCGTCTGGTACATCGGGAACATCGCGCAGGCATTGGTCATCGCGAGGCCCGGCGCGATCGGGTTGGTGCCCTGAAGGCTTTCGGCCGCCGGGCCCATCGTGGTCATGCCGAACTGCGCGTCGCCGGTATGCACCAGCGCCATGTTCTGCATCGGCCCGCCGGTGACCTCACCGCCGCCCGACAGCCCCAGTTCCTCGGCCACGAGGTTCGCCCAGCCCGAGCCGTAGGCGAAATAGGTGCCGCCCTGCGAGGCGGTGCCGACGGTGAAGCTTTGCGGCCAGTCGCTCCGGTCCGCGTCCTGGGCGAGCGCCGCGCCGGCGCCCAGCGCCGCGGTCGCGGCAAGAACGGTGATTTTCGTGAAACTCATCTCGATCGATCTCCCTCAAGGTCTGGCCGGAGGGCATGGCAACGAGACGACGCTCGCCACCGGCTCCCCCTCCGGCGGTTATGTCGGTTCTGGGGCCGCGGCTGCCTCCTCGCAGTCACGCCGCCCCGGGTCGCGGCACAGTCGCCCGCAACCGCTGCGCCTGTATCTAGCCCCCTGCCGGCGCTGGCAAGCGCGGATCGGCCCGCAGCGCGGGCAATCGCGGGCGGCTCGGCGGGCCTGGGCGGGAATCGGAACATTCGCGACGCAGGATGTTACGAAATCCACACATCGCGCCGGTCGCGGCCCTCAGCCGCCGGCGGCCAGCCGGCGCCACAGGTCGAGGATCGCGACGGCATCGGCGTCCGAGGTCATGGCGACGAGGCAGGCGCCGCGCCGGCCGGCCACGAAGACCTGCCGCCCGCCGGTGCCGGCCGGGGAAAACGCCAGCAGCCCCCCGGTCTCGATCCCGGAAAACAGCGGGAAGGCCGGGGTCAGCAGGCGGTCCGCGACCTGTTCGGCCCAGACCAGCAGCATGTCGACATCCTCGCCCTCGCCCTGCACCACGCCGATCTCGTCGTCCTCGAGCAGCACCGCGGCGAGGATCACCGGGCCCGCCGCGTCCACCAGCCTGTCGAGATCGACGCCGCGCGCGCCCGTCCCGGCATCGAGGTCGAGCGCCAGTGCCGCGGCGATCGCCGCCGGGGCAAGGCCGCCGCTCGTCGCGTCGATCTCGGTCTCCGGGCGCTCGGTGGCGATCCGCAACCGATCGCTCTTGCCGCAGAGCGCCAGCAGGGTCTCGGCCACCGCCCGGGCATCCTCGGCCGCAAGATCGTCACGTCCGAACAGCGCCGCCTGCGCCGGCCGCAACCCGGCCGGTGCCGGCCCCGGCAGGGCCACCAGCCGCCGGCCGCTGACCAGGCAATCGAGTTGCGCCGCGTCACCGAAGCCGATCGTCATCCGGCGGCCCAGCACCGCCTCGTCGATCCGCCGCAGAAGCCGCACCAGCCCGTCGGCGGGATCGCCGTAGACCTCGTCGCCCGGATCGAGCCGGCCGTCGCTGGCCGCGCGCCGGAACGCCGCCTTCAGCCTGTCGAAATCACTCATCCCCCGCCCCCTCGCCGCGCAGCACCGCATGCGCGGCGCGGATCAGCCGCGCGGCATCGGCATCGGGCCGGCAGATGCAGCACAGCGCCTCGTTCGGCGCGTCGGGGTTGCGAAAGAAGCCGCGGCTGCCCGTCGGGCCGAGGACGAAGACGTGGTCGGCCGGTTCGGCCGCCGCGGCGGCGGTCTCGAACAGCATCGCCGCGCCCAGGCACAGCGCATCGAGATATTCCTGCGGATAGCGCAGCGCGCCATCGGCGCCCAGCACGGTGCGCGAGCCGAGATCCGCATAGACCGCAAGTTCGCAATCCGGCAGTCCGGCGCGGAACTTCCTGAGGGCTTGCGGTGTCATCGTCGGGCTGGCCGGGTTGCTGAAATGGCTTTCCCCGCTTTTGCGCCAACTGGCCCGCAGCCACAAGCCCGCAGTCGGACGGGAACGGCGGCGGCTAGATCAGCGACCCGCCGGTTTCCGCGCGCCGGGGCCGCGGTCGCGGGGTCCGGTCACCGGCGTTCAGCACCACCCGCCGCGGCATCACCGACGGGCGCGCGGGCGCCTGCCCGGCCGCGTCCCCGGCCGTCTCCGCAGCCTCCGCGGCCGCGGGCGCGTCGGCGCGCGGGGCGGCGGGCGGCGGCGCGGCCGGGCGCGGTGTGCGGGACGGCACGGCCAGCGGTCGCCGCGCCGCGGCGGCGGGGGCCGACGCCGCGGCACCGGCAAGCGGCGCCGGCGCGGCCAGCCCCCCGGCGCCGGTGGCCGTGGCCTCGAGCCCGCCGATGATCGCCAGCAACGCCTCCAGCACCGCCGCAAGCCCGCTGGCGCGCAACTGCTCGGGATCCTCGCCGGCGGCCTCGGCCTCGGTCAGCGACACCGGCAGCACCGCGCGGAACATCCCGCCGGCCTCGCCCTGCACCCGGCGGACCAGCCGCTGGCGGTCACGCGCATCGAGGATCTTGTCGATCCGGGTCAGCAACAGCAGGCTGTTGGCCTGCAATTCCGCCGGCGCCTCTTCCCACATCGCGGCCTCGGACTGGCGCCAGGCCTGAGTTGCGGGCGAACACCACAGCACCCCGTCGGCCAGCGGCAGCATCCCCTGCCAGATGTCGAGCGTGATGTTCGGGTCGGAACTGCCGGGCATGTCGATGATGTCGCAGGCTTCGAGGATGTCGGCCTCGGCGAAGATCCGGATCGCGCGGGTGTCGGCGATCGCGGCGGCGTCGACGGCCTCCGCGTCGATCACGGTTTCGGTCCCGTCCATGTCGATCCGCACCGGCGGCCCGTCGCCATGCGCGTACCAGATCGGCGGGCGCTGGGTGGCGGTGATCTGCACCGGCGACAGCGCCTCGCGCATCAGGATGTTGGCAAGCGTGCTCTTGCCGGCGCTGAATTCGCCCATCAGCGCGATCCGCGGCTTGCGCGGTCCGGCGGCGGGCGGCGGGCTCTCGATGGGTTCCGAGGTCATCGCGTCGTCTCCTTTCGCCTCAGGCCCGGTATTCCGACAGAAGCGTCATGGCGGCCTGAAACCGATCCTCCCGCGCCGCGTCGGGCTTTGCGGCGCGCTCCTTCAGCCGCCCGATCTCGACATCCGTCTGGTCGGCGAGGTCGAGCAGATGCGCCCTCTGGCCCTCGATGAAGTCGCCCAGGGCCAGCTTCACCGCCGCCGCGTAGGGCACCGCGTGATCGGCGCGCAGCGAGGCGAGAAACGGTTCGGTCTCGGCCTCGATCAGGCCCGAGAATTCCTCGGCGAAGGCCTGGTAGCCGCGGCGCCGGCGCCACCAGCTCGTCCACCAGTTGCCCTTGACATCGAGCGCGATGGTGGACCCCAGGATCACCGGCGGCGGCGGCCGGGGCACCATCGGCGCCGCCAGGTCCACGGCCGCCTCGTCGAGCCCGAAGGCCCCGATGTAGAGATCGCGGATCTCGGCCGCGGCCGCGGCATAGATCTCCTCGCCGGCCTTCACCGCCTTGGTCGTGAACACCCGGTAGCCCGAGCGCAGCAAAAGCCGCAGGCCGGTCGGATCGTAACTCCAGACCTCGTTGTCGCCGTAAAGCTCCAGGTGCTTGATCAGCGAGGCCGTGGCCCGGCCGAGGAAGGATTGCCGCGATCCCGCGAGCCGCTGGTCCAGATCGGTCACCAGCGCCGCCAGCTTGGTCTCCAGCCGGTGGGTCGTCCGCGCCGCGATCGCGTCGATCTCGCGGCCAAGGTCGGCGCGCGCCACCGGCTTCACCGCGCCGCCGCCGATCCGCCGGGCCGCGACCTCGCGCTGCGCCGCGAGGCCGTTGGCGAGATTGCCGGCGGCGCGCAGGATGCGCTCCTCGAACTCGCCACCCTCGCCCGCCACGATCCGTTCGGAAATCGCGCCGCACAGCGCCGGGATGCCCGACATCCGCCAGATCGTCTCGGCGACCGAGCCGGGGGCGGCCGCGTCGACATGGTGCTCGGCCCATTCGACGAGCGCCTTGCCGCTTGCCGCGCCAAGCTTGTCGAACTGGCCGCTGAGCGCGTGGCTGGCCCAGTAGGCGCTGCCGAAGATGATCTGCGCATCCTCCGGCCCGTTCAGCGCCTTCAGCGTCGCGACAATGCTTTGCCGGATCTCCTCGGCCTCACGCACCGGTTCGCCAAGCTCGTCGATCCGGTTGACGAAGATGATCACCTCGCGCGACCGGATGTTCGAGATCAGGCGAATGAGCGCCATGTCCACCGTCGACAGCGTCTGGTGCGCCGACAGCACGACAACGCAAAGACGGCTCTCGCGGATCGCGTTCACCGTGATCTGCTCGCGGATCATGAAGGTGTCGTTCACGCCGGGCGTGTCGCGGATGCACAGCCGATGCGGCAGTTCGGACTGGCCGAGGTAGAGATCGGCCGACTTGGTGATGTCGGCGAACCGGCCCTGCTGGGTTTCGGCCCCGGCCTCGTCGCCAATGTCGTCGCCGAGGCAGACGTAGCGCTGGATCAGTTCCTCGTCGAAGAAGCCGTATTCATGCTCCTGCCCCATCAGCAGTTCGAACTTCTGGCCCAGCCGCTGCCGCGATTTCTCGCGCATCGCCTCCAGCTGCGCGCGCACCTTCTCCAGTTCCTTGTGGGCGCCGGCGCGGCTGGCCAGTTCGCCGATCCGGCCGCCGCGGTTCAGCAGCCGGCCCCATTCCTCCTCGTCGAAGAACCGGAACTTCGCCTTCGTCGCCGCGCCGCGCGCCGCCGGGTCGAGATGCAGCGAGGTCACGACCGAGGTCCAGGGGTTGATGTCGGCGGGCAAGAGATCGGGCCAGCCGATCATCGCGTTGACCAGCGTGGTCTTGCCGGCCTTGACCTGCCCGATCATCGTGACCGTCGGTTCGAATTCGCGGATCTGGCGCTTGAGCTTGCGCGCGGCAAGATGCGTCGTGTCGCCATCGGCGGTGCCGAGATCGTCGACCGCCGATTCCAGCCGGCGCATGCGCGCGGCGAACTCCCCGAGCCCGGCATAGGCCGAGCGCAGAAGCCCGGTCTGCGGCGGCCGGCCGTCGGCAGGGGCGGCAAGCTTCGCTTCGGCGTTCATCCAAGGTCTCCCTAGCAGGCCATCGGCAATCCGACGGGCAGCTTGCTTTCGAACTCGCTACGCAACTGCACCAGCAGGGCAGCCGCATCCTGCGCCTGCTCCGTCCCGCCCTCGACCTGCAACAGAACGGCCATGTCCGAGGCTTCGTTCACGAAGTCCCGCAGGTAGAGAATCTCGGCATCGTCCTCCGGCCAGGTCGCGGCACGGTCCCGCAGGCCGTCGGCGGTGTCGCAGCAGTGCTGCAGCACATCCGCCGGCCAACCCCCGGCCTCGCCATCCTGCCAGTCCAGGGTTTCGAAGAGGTTGCGCGCGCGCCGCTTGAGATAGAGCACCGGCTCCGACAGCAGCGCCCGGCGCCCGGCCTCCTCGGTGTCGGCCGGCGCGGTGGCGGGCGACGGGGCCGCCGGAACCGCCGCGGCCGGCGCCGCGGCCGCGGCGTGCGCGGCGGCCGCCGTCCCGTCGGCCGTTGCCTCGTCGGCGGCAAGGCCGAAGCGGTGCAAGAGCAGCCGCGCCGCGTCGATGTCCTCGCGCTGCGCCTCGGCGATATCGGCCTCAAGCCGGGCGATCAGCCCGCGCGGGTCGGGCACCGCCGCCACGCCGCTGACCGCGTCCGACAACTCCGGGCAGGGCACCGCCACGACATGGGCGAAATCCGCCGGGCGGCGGCCGCGCAGGGCCGCGGCCGCCGCCTCGTCGCCGAAGACCAGCAGATGCGCGTGGTTTTTCAGCCCCTCCGGCGCCGCGGCCCAGATCGCCGCCTCGGTGGCCGAGAACCGCCGCGTGCACCAGATCGCCACGTCCAGCCGCCGCGCCGCCCAGGCCAGTGCCGGGGCCTGTTGCGCGGGATCCTCGCCGACCGCGAGATACAGCAGCGAGACGCGGCGCAGGATCTCGAACGGCGCGTCGATCTGCACGAAGGCCGGGTCGCGCTCCAGCAGGTCGTCCTCGGGCAGCCCCTGCACGACCAGCCGCGTCGCGTCCGACAGCGTGACGCAGGTGCGCGGCCGTTCGGCAAAGCTCACCTCGATCGTCGGCCAGTCGCCGCCGCCGGGCATCAGCCCGTCGCCGACGAGGCTGGTGAAAAGACGCGCGCGCTGGTCGGGCTCGTAGCCCAGCAGGCCGACACGGACCGGCCGGCGCAGCCGTTCGGCCAGCCGTTCGCAACTGCGCGCGATCCGCGGCGGGATCGATTCCGAAGCAAGCGCACGCTCGATCATCTCGAGCGCCGCGCGGGTATCCGGGGCGTTCAGTTCCATGTCAGCCATCCCGTGCGACGGCGGCCCGCGCCGGGGCCAGATCGCCCGCCCAGGCCCCGAACAGGCCCCCCAGATGCCGGCGCACCGGCGACCGCGCCCGGCGCGCGTCGGCGCCGGCCTTGACGACGACCAGCGAGACGTTGTCCTGGTCGGGATCGGCAAGGCGCTCCACCCCCGCGAGCAGCGCGTCGGCGATCCGCCCGGTGGGCTTGCGCCGCGCCCGCTTCAGGATGCCGCCGATCGCCGTGTCGGGCAGGAACTGCAGCCCGTCGCTCGCCGCCAGAACGAGATCGCCGGGGCGCAGCGCGAAGGCCTCGTCCGGGCAGTCGACCTCGGGGATCTCCTTCCCGATCAGCGCCGAGGTCAGGCAGTTGCGCTGCGGATGGGTGCGCGCGGTTTCGGCGTCGATCATGCCCTGGCGGGCCATCAGGTCGATCTGCGGCGCCATCGAGTGATCGTCGTTGAGCCGCACCAAGCGCCCGCCGCGATAGAGGTAAAGCGGCGAATCGCCGACCGAGATCCAGTACAGCCGGTCGCCCGCCACGGCGATCACGATCACCGTGCCGCCCATCCCGCGGGTGTCTGGCTCCTCGGCGATCCGGTCGCGCAGGCAATGGTTGGCCACCGTCACCGCCTCGCGCAGCAGCGCCGGGATCGTCGCCGGATCGAGGTCGGGCCGCGACAGCCGCAGCGTCAGTTCGGCAAAGACCTCGGTCACGATGATCCGGCTGGCGAGATCGCCGGCGGCATGGCCGCCCATCCCGTCCGACAGCACGGCAAAGCCCACGTCGCCGCCACGGGGAAAGGCCGTCGCCAGCGCGTCCTCCTGCCGCGCGCGGCTGCCCTGCGCCAGCGCCGAGGCGGTTTCCAGTTCGATCTCAGCGGTCCGTGTCATCGCCGTCCTGCGCCTCCGTCGCATCGGCCCAGGTGAATTCCGGGCCGCACAGCGCCACGAACCTGAGCGTCGTCTTGCCGATCCGGATCAGGTCGGCATGGTCGAGATCCTCGGTCGACAGCACGGGATGCCCGTTCCGGCGAACGATGTTGGATTTTCCGCCATGACCGATGAAGAAACGGTTCTGTTCCTCGTCATAGGCGATCGAGGCATGGTTCTCGCGCGAGATGCTGCGATCGCCGAAATCAAGCCGGATCGTCTGATCCTCGCCGCGGCCGATGGTCGAAACCCCGGCGGCGACGGCGAAGGCATGGCCGCGCCCCGGCCCCTCGACGACGACGATCCAGCCGGCGGGAAACAGCGCAGCCTCGGCCGGCGCCGCCCGCGGCCCGTCCAGCGGCGCCGGTTCGACCTCGGCGGCATGAAAGCCCAGGATCCGGGTCTTGACCCGGCCGGTCGGCGCGGCCCTTGCCGCGACGGATGCGGCCGCGGGCTCGGCCGCGCGGCGCCGGCGGGCGGGTTCGGCATGGACCTCCGCGACCGGCGCGGCAGGGATCTCGGGGGCCGGATCGGGCCGCGGGTCGCGGGAAGGCGCGGCGTCGGCCGGCGGCTCCGCCGGCGCGTCGTCGTCGCCGTCGGCCGGGTCGATATCCCAGATGTTGGCCCGCGCCGCGGCCGGCATCGCGGGGGGCCCGGCCTGCCGCAGCCGGACGCCGGCCAGTTCCTGGCGGTTCGGCACGCAACCGGCTTCGTCACCGGGCAGAGGGGCGCCCGCGCCCGTGCCGGGCGGAGCATCGGGAAGACCGGGCGCCGCCGCCTGCGATACGGGGGCCGCAGCGCCCTCGGCCGCGGTGTCGGGCAGGACCACGGGACGCGACTGCGCCACGAAGGGTTCGGGCATCGGCAACGGCTCGGTCACCGGCGCCGCGGCGGCACCGGCGGGTTCGGCCGGGCCGGTCACGGGCGCGGACCCGTCCGGCGCCGCGGGGCCGGCCGATCGCGGGCGCTTGCGGGCGATGAGGTTTCTGAACTGGATCATGGGCCTTCCTCGTTCGTCAGAACCGTCGTGCGGCCGGGACGGACCTGGAAGATCTGCAAGGTGCCGCCAAGCAGACGCCGCAGCGGGCCCGCGCCCGCGGTCGCGCGCCCGGCGGGCCCGCCGGCGTCATGACCCTCGCCCATCGCCGCCTCGCCAGAGGCTTCGACGGTATCGGCGGGCTCCGGCACCGGTTCGCGCAGGATATCCCAGGTACTGTCTTCGGCGGCCGGCACCCGCGGCCGGACGCGCCGGCCCGACGGCAGCGCGGGCGCGGACCTGCGCGCCTGCCGCTCCGGCGCGGCGGCACCCCCGGTCGACAGTTCCTGCTGCACCTCGCGCACCAGCCGCGCGACCCGCTGTTCCATCGCCTTGTCGCACTTGGCCTTTTCCATCAGCACCCGGCGGCGGCGCTCGACATCGATCAGGTCGCGCCATTCCCGCGCGCTTTGCAGCCGCTCGCCGGGAAAGATGCTCAGGCACTTGTTGATCGCGTCGATGAAGTAACGGTCGTAACCGGGCGTATCGAGCGCCAGCGGCTCCAGCGGATCCTTGCTGTTCTTCGCGGCCGCCGACATCCGAAGGTTGCTGCTGGGCGGCGGGCTGCCCGAAACGAGGTGATAGAAGGTCGCCGCCAGCGCGTAGAGATCGGAGGAACACTGCTGGTCGCTGCCGGCGAGGTAGAATTCCTGCGGCGAATAGCCGTCCTTCACCGTCAGGATCTTCGACAGCACGCGGCTGACCCGCGTGGCGCTTTCCCGTGCGGCGCCGAAATCGATCAGCACCGGCGTGTTGTCGGCTTCCAGCAGGATGTTGTCGGGCGAGATGTCGCGGTGCAGGATGTCGTGATCGTGCATGTAGCTGACCGCGTCCAGCACCTTGATCAGCACCTGCTTGATCTCCTCGGGGCCCAGACGGTCTGGTTCCTCCTCGATCACCTGCAGCAGGTCGCGGCCGGGCACGAAGTCGATCGCCATGTAGGCGGTGCCGTTGTCGTGGAAGATCTGGTGCACCCCGACGATGTAGGGATGGCTGAGTTCCGAAAGCGCGCGGGCCTCCTTTTCGAACAGTTCGAGGATCTTGCCGAATTCCGGCTCGCTCCCGCGCGAGCGCAGCCGCACCGTCTCGTCGGTGCGGCAGCACATCGCGCCGGGAAAGCATTCCTTGATCACCACCTTCCGGCCCAGGCTGTCGCGGGCCAGGTAAGTGATGCCGAACCCCCCGGAATTGAGGTAGCGCTCGATCGTGTACTGGCCCCGGCACAGCTTGGTGCCGGGCGGCAATTCATCCCCGAACGCGTTGGCAAGCTCAACGGTTTCCATATGCGCCGAATTTCTCAAGACTGATCCCCAATGCGCAACGACGGGGGCCGGATCCGCCGGCCGGCCCCGCAACTGGTACCTGCGGACACAAAGCCGGTCGCAACGTGGCCGAAAGATGGCGGGAAGCTGAAGAAATCCGCACGACGTCGAAGGATTTGATCGAGATTGCGGGTTTCGCCGGTCCCGCGCCCGGCGGCGCAATCCACCGCGCGGACCGGGATCGCGGCGGCGGCGTATCGTCACGGGTGGCCCCGGCCTGCGGCATCCTGCGCCGCGCGACCGCGCATGACGGCCGGATATTCATGCCACGATGTCGGATTCCTCGCTTTCGCGCGCCACGGCCCGATCTAGTGTGACCGGGAACGCGACACCGGGGAACGCGATCAGGCCAGCCGATCCGCGCCCGGAACGGAAAGGATCAAGGGATGCGAACCCATGCCCAGGCGGTTGTGATCGGCGGCGGCGTCGTCGGCTGTTCGATCCTTTACCATCTCGCCAGGCTCGGCTGGGCCGAGGTGGTGCTTCTGGAACGGTCGGAACTGACCTCCGGCTCCACCTGGCACGCGGCCGCCAATATCCACGGCCTGCACGACGTCACCAACATCAGCCGGCTGCAGCACTACACGATGCGGCTTTACCGGGAACTGGAGGCCGAGACGGGGCAAAGCTGCGGCGTCTTCCAGCCCGGCAGCCTCTACCTCGCCCAGACCGAGGCGCGCGAACACCAGTTGCGGCTGCAGGAAGCCAAGGCGCGGCGCTACGGGATGGATTTCCACGAGGTCTGCCGCGACGAGGCGGAACGGCTGCACCCGCTCGTCGATTTCACCGGCATCCGCTGCATCATGTATGAGCCCGACGGCGGCAATGTCGATCCCTCGGGCGTGACCAATGCCTATGCGCTGGGCGCGCGCCAGCGCGGGGCCGAGATTCACCGCTTCACCCCCGTCACCGGGACCGAGGCGCAGCCCGACGGCAGCTGGATCGTGCGCACCGACAAGGGCGATATCCGCACCCCGTGGGTGATCAACGCCGCCGGCCTCTGGGCCCGCGAGGTCGCCGCGATGGCCGGGGTCGACCTGCCGCTGATCCCGACCGAGCACCAGTATTTCGTCACCGAGACGATCCCCGAGATCGCCACCGCCGGCCGCCGCCTGCCCTCGGTCGCCGACCGCGACGGCGAGTATTACCTCAGGCAGGAGGGGCTGGGCCTGCTGGTCGGCGCCTACGAGCGCGACATGCGGTTCTGGGCCGAAACCGGCACCCCGCCGGATTTCGGCCACGAGTTGTTCGCCGACGACCTGGAGCGGATCGAGCCGAACATGCTGCGCGCGATCGACCGGGTGCCGGCGGTGGGCGCGGCCGGGATCAAGCGGGTGATCAACGGCCCGATGATCTGGTCGCCCGATGCCTCGGCGCTGTTCGGGCCGGTGCCGGAACTGACGGGCTATTTCTGCTGCTGTGGGATCATCCCCGGATTCTCGCAAAACGGCGGTCTGGGCAGGCTCGCCGCCGAATGGATGGTCGAGGGCGAACCAAGCCTCGACCTCTTCGGCTGGGACATGGCGCGCTACGGCGCCTGGGCCGGGCGCGCCTTCACGAAGGCGCGGGTCGCGGACCAGTATGCCCACCGCTTCAAGATCCACTTCCCCGGCGAGGAACGCGCGGCCGGCCGGCCGGTGCGCACCCGCCCGGCCCATGCGGCGCAAGAGGCGCTGGGCGCGGTCTTCGGGCTGAACTACGGCTGGGAGCATCCGCTCTATTTCGATGCCGGGGTGCCCGACAGCGCCGGCTTCATCCGCCAGCCGTGGTGGGACAGCGTCGGCCGCGAGGCGCGGATGCTGCGCGACCGCGCCGGGATCGTCGACATCTCGAACTTCGCCAAGTATCGCGTCGCCGGACCGGGGGCGGAGGACTGGCTGAACGCCGTCTTCGCCAACCGGATGCCGACCCGGCCGGGCCGGTCCTGCCTGACGCCGCTGATCGGCAAGCGCGGCGGCGTGGCGGGCGATTTCACCGTCACCCGGCTGGCGGAGGAGGAATTCTGGATCATCGGTTCGGGCATGGCCGAGCGGTTCCACCAGCGCTTCTTCCGGCAGGTGCCGCTGCCCGCGGGCACCGGCTTCGACAGCCTGACCGAGGCGGTCTGCGGCTTCAACGTCGCCGGGCCGCGGGCGCGCGACCTGCTGGCGCGGCTGACCAATGCCGACCTGTCGAACGCCGCCTTCCCGTTCTTCCGCTCCGCCCGGATCGTCGTGGCCGGCATCGATTGCGTGGCGCTGCGGGTCAGCTTCACCGGCGACCTGGGATGGGAATTGCATTGCGCCGAAGCCGACCAGCCCGCGCTCTATGCCGCGCTCGTGGAGGCGGGAAGGGAGTGCGGCGCAGGCCCGGTCGGCAGCCGGGCGCTGATGTCGCTGCGGGTGGAAAAGGGCTACGGATCCTGGGGCCGCGACTACAGCCCGGAATACTGGCCGCAGGAAAGCGGGCTGGCGGGCCTGGTGCACGACGACAAGGACTTTCTCAACAGGGCCGGGTGGGAGGCGATCCGCCACGAAGCCCCGCGCGAGGTGATGACGATGCTGGAGATCGACGCGGTCGCGGCCGACGCGACGGGCGGCGAGCCGGTGTTCCTGCCCGACGGCACGCCGCTGGGGCAGGTGTCGTCGGGCGGCTACGGCTACAGCGTCGGCAAGTCCCTCGCCATCGCCTATCTCGGGGCAGGCCGGGCCGGGCCCGGCGACACCGTGCATGTCGCGATCCTCGGGCGCGACCACACCGCCCGCGTGCTCGACCGCCCGCCCTTCGACCCCGAGGGCCACCGGCTGCGCGGTACGCAGGCCGAGGGCTGACCCCGCGCGCCCGGACCGGCCGGCCGGCGGCGACCGCTCAGCCCAGCCAGGCGGAATAGTCGCTGACCAGCAGGTGCCGGGGCGCGGCATCCTCCTCGACCTGAGCGAACCGCCCGATCGGGTCGCGGAAGATGTTGTCGGTCTCGTCGTCGTTGACCGTCGAGACCTCGCCGATCAGCACGTCGCCGCCCTCGCCCCAGAACGCATGCCAGTCGCCGGGACGCAGCGTCACGCTTTCGCCGGGGGCAAGCCGCAGCTTTTCGCCGGGGCCGAAGTCGCGGCGGATGCCGTCGCACCAGACCGTGCCGCCGCGATCGCCGGCAAAGCCGCCGCGGTCGTCGGAGCCGTAAAGCTCCACCACCAGAGTCGCGCCGCCGCGATTGATGATGTCCTCGGCCTTGAGGACATGCGTGTGCATCGGGCTGAGTTGATCCTGACGCGAGATCAGCAGCTTCTCGGCATAGCACATGCCGCCGCCGCGCTTCAGATCGGCCAGAAGCCCGTTGCGCAGGGTGAACAGGAACAGCCCCATCTCGTCGAACCGGCCGGCGCCGTAATCGGTGATGTCCCAGCCGCAGCGCGCCTCGATCACATGCGCCGCCGCGCGCCGCCGCGCGCGAAACTCCTCCGGCGTCCAGAATGCGAAGGGCGGCAGGGCAAAACCGTGGCGGCGGATCATCTCGTCGGCCTCGGCGATGATCTCGTTGATGCGCGACCGTTTCATTCCCGCCTCCCCGTCGTCGCGGGCAGACTAGCCGGCCCGGCGGCCAGCGTCGAGCCGTGCCGATCCGGCTGCCGCCGCCGCTCGCTCCGGCCCGGCTGACAGGCCGCAGGAAAAGCGTTCACTTTGGGGTTCCGTCTCGCGCGGCTTGATGGCACTTTCGTCGCCGCCCCTGTCATTTCAATTTCGGGCCTTGGGGATCGACATTATGGAACAAAGCTTCGGCGGTTTGATCGACACGACGATCACGTGGATTATGGCGGAGGAATGGCGCATCGGCCTTGCCCTCCTTCTGGTCGTCTCCTTCATCGGGTCGCTGATCGCGTCCATCGTCTCGCGGCGCCGGGCCGGCGGCCGATGCCGGTGGCACCGTGTCGGGCAGGACGCCAATTTCGCCAAGTGGACCTGCGAGACCTGCGGCGCGGATGCCTATGTTTCGAAGCCGAGGACGGCCAAGGGCTGCAACAGGGCCTTCAGGGGGGTGTGAGATGCGCAGCGCCCTTCCCGCGGCCCGGCACCGTCGCTAGGACGATGACGATCGGACGGTGACATGCCAAGAATGACGCCCTCCCAGGTCGAAGAGGCCGTGGTCCACGGCGAGTTGGCCGCGCTGTCGATCGATGCCGAGGTCTTCGCCCGGCACGGCTTTGCGCTGGAGGCCGGGCTTCTGGCGCGACTGCGGCAGTTCCGCGAATCGAACGTCAGCCTGGTGCTCGCCGATGTCGTCGTCGACGACGTCAAGGAGCGCATGGCCGCGCAGATCGCCGATGCCGACCAGGTGTTCACCAGCGCCGCGCGCGGCCTCAAGAACGCCCGCAACATCGGCACGGACGATTACGACAGCCTGCAATCGGAAACCGTCGGATCGGAAACGCCCGAGGCCTGTGCGGCGCGCCGGTTCGAGGACTTCATGCGCGAGACCGGCTGCACGGTGGTCAACGCGGGTGAACTGGTGTCCTCCGGCGTGCTGCTGTCGGACTACCTTGACCGCAAGCCGCCCTTCGCCGCCGGCCGGTCGCAGCGCAACCGGCTGCCCGACGCGATCGCGCTGCACGCGCTCGACGCCTTCGCGGAATCCTGCGAATCGACCCTTCTGGTGGTCTCGCAGGATCGCGACTGGATCGACTATTGCGACGCCTCCGACTGGCTGGTCTGCGAACCCCGGCTCGACGAGGCGATGGCCCGGTTCCAAAGCCGCGCGCAATTCGATGCCGCGGTTTTCGCCGTGCAGGTGCAGGACGGCAAGACCAACGAACTGATCGGCGAGATCGGCCAGGAACTCGCGGCGTTCGTGAAGACGATGGAGATCGCGATCGACGCCGGCGCGCAGGTGCCGTTCCGCTGCGAGGTGGAAACCATCGCGTTCAAGGACTTCGCCTTTCCCGATCCGCCGGCCTTCACGCTGGTCGGCCGCGACAAGGGCGAGGACCGCGTCGATTTCACCACCGGGATCGAGGTGACGCTCGACGTCACCTGCCGGTTCGATTTCCAGGTCAATTCCGGCGCGGCCTCGATCCCGGTGGGCACCGTGCACGAAACCCGCTCGGGCGTGGTGCCGTTCGAGATCGCGTTCTCGATCTTCGGCGATCTGGAAGGCTCGTTCGAGGTCGACGACATCGAGGTGCTGACCCACGGCCGGCGGTTCGGTTTCGGCCCGGTCGCGCCGCGGGTCTGACCGGGCCCGCGCCGGCGGCGTCAGCCCGGCGGCCCGGCCATGCCGCAAATCCGGCCCAGCACCACCGCCGCCAGCAGCCCGTTGCCCGACAGATAGCCGCTGTCGCCGCGCCCCGACACGCCGCAGGCCGCGCCGCCACCGGCGAACAGGTTGCGAAAGGCGGTGCCGTCGGCATCCAGCACCCGGCCCTCGCCGTCCACCCGCAGCCCGCCCTGGGTGTGAAACAGCGCCCCGGTCACCCGCACCCCGCAATAGGGCGGCGCGAGCGCCACGGGCCCGAAGCGGCGGCCGAACCCGTCGGTGCCGTCCTGCGGGATCGCGGCGAGGGTCTTTTCCAATGCCGCGCCCGGCAGGCCCAGCGCCTCCGCCAGTTCCGCGACCGTGTCGGCGCGGCGGATCGCGCCGGCGGCCTCGGCGCGCTTGAAATCCTCGAACTGCCGGGCCACGCCGGCGATCCGCGCGTCGAAGATCGCGAAGGCCTCGCCGCCCGGTTGACCCAGCACCGCGCGCGCGGCCTCGGAATAGCCCTGCGCCTCGTTCCAGAACCGCTCTCCGGCACGGTTCACCTGTACGCCGCCCTCGGTGATCACCGCCCAGGTGATCAGGATGCCATGCGGATGGGCGACATTGCCATGCCCCTGGTAGGCGCCCAGATGCGCGAGGTCGGCGCCCAGCGCCGCGCCCCAGGTCACCGCCTCGCCACGGTTGGCGTCATGGCCGAACCACAGCGCCTCGGCGATGTCCGGCATGTGGCGGGCCACGAGATCGCGGTTCCCGCCGAACCCGTTGCAGGCGAGGATCAGCCGGTCGCAGCCGATCGTCTCGAACCCGCCATCGGCGGTGACGACGCCGAGGCCGCGCACCGCGCGGCCCTCGTGATACAGCACCCGCGCCCGGCGGCCGCAGACGATGTCGATCCCCTCGGCCTCGCAGGCGGCGCGCAGCGCGTCGATCAGTTCCGCGCCCGACCGGGTCGGCAGGCCGTGCATCCGGCGGCGGCCGTGGCCGGGATAGTCGAAATCGGTCACCACGCTGAACGGCAGGCCGTGGCGTTCGGCCAGCCAGTCGACCGTCGGCGCGGCGTTGCGGGCCAGCAGGTCGACCAGCGCGGGATCGTTTTCGCCCTTCGCCTTGGCCTGGATGTCGGCCGCGAACAGCGCCGGGTCGTCGTCGATGCCGGCCGCGGCCTGGGCCCGGCTGCCGGCAGCCGGGATCAGCCCGGCCGACAGCGCGGTGGAGCCGCGCGGCACCGTGTCGGCCTCGATCACCAGCACCTGCTGCCCGGCCTCGCGCGCGGCCAGCGCGGCGACCAGCCCGCAGGCCCCGGCGCCCAGGATCAGCGTGCCGCAATCGAGGTCGAAGGCGGCGGGCGGCGGGGCGATGCTAGCGCCCGTCGCCATCGTAGCGCCTGCCGCGGGACAGCATCTCGCCCGTCCCGATCACGCCGTTCAGCCCGGCGAAGTCGAACATCCGGTCAGC